>Ga0209395_1001696_pt1 | contig 30411 bp, 30 predicted proteins | sample GOMGulsemesocosm_3_FD_184635 | JGI IMG/M metagenome (GOLD analysis project Ga0209395, IMG submission 184635) | Methane-oxidizing microbial communities from mesocosms in the Gulf of Mexico - GOM9D Gulf of Mexico (SPAdes) (version 2) | ecosystem: Environmental > Aquatic > Marine > Cold seeps... | reverse complement strand
AGTCACATCAGCGATCATATTACTCCATCGCTTGGTTAACCCGCCTAAGCTTACTCCACAAAATGTATCGTTCTCTTGCTCTGTGGCGTTACGGTAGGTTTGGCCGTAATCTTGGATTGCACTCTGCAGCCAATTTTGATCATTTTTGGTTGTTCCCATAGCGGAACTTTCAGAACAAAGACGTCCGGCAAAACCGACTAAGCCAAGTGTTGCAAAGTTAAATATATGGAAGGATACATTTTTAATGATGCCGTTATGTCGGCCAAACTTTGATGGAGACTTAGACATTTTACAATCTATCTCTACTTCCCCATTATTAGTACTGATTGATACTTTATCTTTAACGTGGCCAGCTTCACTGCCTTTATCAAATACCTTAAACAGATCTGATGATTTCAGGCTTCCGCTAACCGCGTCTGATGGACTAATCGCCATTGTAATTTCTCCTAACAATAATTAATTTAAATTACACTAGTATCATTGGGGCACTAGTTGCTTGTTGGTGAGTTTCTACAGCACCTTTACTTGTTTCTGAAATTTCATGAATTTTATCCGACCACGCCCATGATAGAGAATGAAAACGTTCAATCGCCGTGCAGAACAGTTCTCCATCCAGTGGCGCTACTGGCAAGTCAGTCATTAATAAAGCTAATTTCCCTGTTGGATCAACACAAGTCATTGCACCGGCTGTGTCTTTCCAGCCGAAGTTTCCTTTGAGCATTAATTCAAAAATCTCTAAGCGGCTATTGTCGCTAATAACCCCTATTGTTGTGTACATAACAAATAAATCGTCATGTTCGTAGTAATCAATATTGGTGACTACTCCATCATCAGAAAAGATACAGCAATAGTCTTTATCATCTAGCGCTAGGTCTGGTAGCCCAAGTTTTTCTCCCAAATATGAGATTAATTGAGTTGCATTTTCTTTAGACATATCGAGTTGTTCCTTAGCAATTTATTGAGTTAAAGCCAAATGCATATCATCAAAATGTTGCAATAAACATTTGGAAAAATAGAATTGATATTCATAGGGTTACTCCAATGAATTTAATTTCTATGCTTTTAGTTTGTCACATTGATACAGCAGAACTTTTAAGTAATGGGCGTAATATTTCAATTTTTGGTTTTATTACTTTGCTGTTTTATTTTGTGTGTAATGAGTCAAGTTTTACTGGTGGGTTTCTAATTTGACTAATAATTAAAAAAGTCAGACTTTAATTAAAATAATATAAATTAAGTTTACTTTAAATTGTAGGCATGTTGTAAATGTTGCAAGAAGAATAAGGTTTTGCAGATGTTAAATGTAAGTTTTATGTTAAATTTTTGTGTTTGTTTACGTGCGGGTATGTCGGTGTTTCTTTTTTAGAAAAAGTCCATGGAAGCTTTGCTACTGGTAGTTGAATATTTCGCTATGTTATAATATCTAGCGAGTATTGGTAACGTTCCATTGTGCGCTTAAGGATAAAGTAAATGCTGTTAAAACGTAAAATTGTCGAGTTCCTAACGACTGGAATGCCAACCAAAGGTGATGTGCTTTTAATGCGCCAACTTGCATTTGTTAAATCTATCTCTGTCATCTCCCTGCTTTTTTTAGTGTACTTTATCTATCACAATTTTTATGCTGGAAAATTTTTGATGGTCGCAGTAGAAGTTGTTTGTTTTATTGCTGTTGCCTTTTCACTTTTCTGTTTACGAAGCAAAAAGAATATTGAGTACCCCACTAATATTTTGGTTGTGACAATATTTATATTACTTTTCTCTGTGCCATTAATACAACAAGATAATCACTTTTCTGTTATATGGACTTTATTCTTTCCTGTTTTAGTGGTGCAGCTAAAGGGGCCTAAGGCCAGTATTATTTGGATCTGTATCTACTATTCCTGCTTGCTTCCCTCTGTTTATTTAGGGCTCGGATCTTGGATGGGAGGGCATTGGGATATCGATTATTTTATTAGCTTTTGTATTGCCTCTTTAGTGATGAGCTACTGTTCATTTTTTAATGAAATTTCACTCGCTAAGTCTTATCAAGCATTAACCCACGCGCAACATAGTGAAAAAAATAATGCTAATCGAAATGCCGATACGATGGTGCGTATTTTAGATAAGCGTAACTCCTTGTTAACTGATCTCTCTCATGAATTACGTACCCCACTTTGTATTATTCAATTACATCTAGAGTTGTTGGAAGACGGGATTGCAGAAGATCCAACACAGACCTACCAGCTATTGCATGGCAAGTTAAATGAGGTTGGTAAAATGATTAATGATCTACATAAGGTGACGATAGCTGGAATGGGAGAGCTTTATATTAAAAAATCGCCAACTTATATCTGTAGCACCATAAAAAAATCATTAGATGCTTACCAATTATTAGCGCAACGTTATGAACTCACGTTGGAAGAACATGTTGAACTATCAACAGATTTGAAGCTAGTAATAGATGAAGAAAGGATCATGCAAGTATTTACCAATCTATTTCAAAACTCAGTGCGTTATACCGATGCGGGAGGAAAATTAATGTTTACTGCAACAGATTGTGATGAATTTGTTGTGCTTAGTCTGGCAGATAGTGGCCCAGGTGTGTCTGATGATGAGTTATCGAAGTTGTGTGACAGGCTATATCAAACTGATAGCGTAAAGGAGAAAAATAGTGTTGGTTCTGGTATTGGACTTTCTATTTGTAGAAGCATAATAAATGCCCATAGAGGCCATATTCATTTGTCACATTCAACACTAGGTGGCATAGAAGTAACCATTAACTTACCCAAAACGGTAGAAAAGGAATTAACCGAGAGTGTCTAAGCATATTTTATTAGTGGAAGATGAAAAAGATATTGCCCTTGTAGTACAAAAATACCTTGTTATGTCCGGGTTTAAGGTGACTCATTTAAACAATGGTAGCGATGTTGTTGATTGGGTTAGAAAAAATGATCCCGCTTTAGTGGTATTGGATCTTATGTTACCGGGGGTAGATGGACTTAGTATTTGCAGCATGCTACGTAAGTTTAGCGATGTACCTATCATTATGGTGACCGCTAAAATTGAAGAGGGTGATAGGCTAACGGGTTTAGATATCGGAGCTGATGATTATGTTTGCAAACCATTTAGCGTGAAAGAGTTGGTATCGAGAGTCAAAGTTATTCTCAGACGAGTTAACCAACCGTTGCTTATTCCGCAAGGGGTGGAGCTACATTCAGAGTCATTAAGTGTCACTGCAAATGGGACTAATGTTGAACTAACCGTCGTTGAATTTAATGTATTTAAATTATTACGAACACGTCCGAGTTGTGTTTTTTCTCGGCAACAAATCATGGATGCTATGTATGCAGATTTTCGAATCAATTCAGATCGCACCGTGGATAGTCATGTGCGTAATCTCAGACTAAAACTGAATTTGTTAGCGTTGCCTAAAAACCCGATAGTGTCGATATATGGGATCGGTTATAAATTTGAAAACCCGGTGTTAAGTCCTGCCAATGTATAATGATAAAGTACGTGTATTATTGATTGAACCTGACGAGCAACAAGCAGATAGTTTTGGGCGATTTTTTAGCCCTCGTGGTTGGGTGGTTGAACATATAGATCACACCGAATCAATTTTAAGTTTGGTAGATGAGGATGTTTACCACTTAATTTTTATCTCACTCAATTTGCAGGATGAGCAGGGGCTTAGCCTGTGCAAGCAGATACGTTATATGTGTAGCGCAGGTATCGTTATTTTGCACGAGCTGGATGATCCCGCTGAACGTGTTTTAGCCTATGAGCATGGTGCAGATGCCTATTTTGTGAAACCTTTAGCTTTTAGAGAAATGCTCTCCTATGGTAAAAACCTTATTTCACGGGTTAATATTGCGTTAAATACAAAAGGCAATGCCTCGGAGCAAGAAGGGTGGACGTTTTCAGAGCCAAATAAAACCTTATCTAATGTGCAGGGCGTAGTAGTGACACTGTCAAAAAATGAAACGACAGTGCTACAAATGTTTATTAATAACGTTAATGAATCATTATCTAGGGAGCGACTATTAATCGTATTAGGACGAAAAAATACTCGACCAGGCGATCGCTCACTGGATATGTTAATCAGCAAGTTAAGAAACAAACTAAAAGCCGTGAGTGGAGAGCCTAATATGATAGTGTCTCAATATGGCCATGGTTATATTTTTAAACAAAAAACGACCGCCCCTGCATTTTATTAGTTTGTCAGTTTTCTTACCCGGAAATTATCTAACTAAGTTGCATAATTAATGCATTTACCTCCCTTACAAGCTCAGCTTAACTAAAACCTGAAAATTTAAACCTAATTTTTTAAAAACTGCATTTTCTCTATTGCTATTCTCTTTCCTATAACAGGAGTATTAGATGGCAACCATTCACGGCTTAGATAACCAACAATTACAGCAGTATGACGATCCCAAAGTCGCTAGCGCCGCACAAAAAGGCCAATATCAAGGTGTTTCAGTTGTTATTGCTAATAATTCTGCGTCGGTATTTCAAGATGCTTTAGAAGAGTTGACCACTGGTTTTTCGGAATTAAAAGAGAAAGATCTTTCTAGGCGTAAAGCGAAAGATGCGCTAGGTGATAACCAACTCGCAGTTGATAAGATTAATGAGCTGATGGAAGCTGCCTTTAAGATAGAGCAGCGTAATCAATTAGAAGAGCTTGTTAACGACTTATTGAGTGGTAAACAGGGCGGTGGTGGTGCATTACGCGAACGCCTGCGTCAGTTTAGTGATGATCCGAGTGAACAGTATCTCGCGTTATTGGATATCAGAAGACAGCTGAGCAAATCCGATGGTAATGAAGCGATCTTACAGGTTATTAACCAGCAGCTCGCACAGCTACAAAGTAGCGACCAAAAGCGTATTGCTGCAGGATTAAATAGCCTGATCCCAGCACTAGAGTCTGCACAGCAGGGGTTAGCAGATGTTGCCGATCTCAAAAGCTTTTATCAGGAAACCATCTTTAACTACCAAGGCCTGTCAGGGGTTTGGAACAAGTTAACCGAGCAATATGGTGAAAGTCGACTTGAGCTGGCTGCTGATTTCATGCTTAAAGCATTGGCGGCTGATTATGAAGCCGCTGGCTCAAGTATCGATAAGAGCCAATTAGCTAATATCATGGCAGATATGAATCATATTAAACAGTTATCAGCCGTTTATGATTCCTGTGAACAAATTGCGTTGATAATGGCAAAAGAGTCAGAAGCGAGTGCTCGAGAAATAATGAAACATTTGTTGCTATTAAACGATATCAATTGGGCTCAAGAAAATGACGTTAATGAATTTATTAGCGCACTCAATATTGGGACGCTTGATATGAAAATTCAGGTGCTTACTAGTGTCAAAGCGGCTGTGGGGTTAATTCCAGCGGAAGCATATGATGATCCTGAGCAAAAACAACAATGTATTAAAGCGATTGCTGAAGTATTAGATCAGCTAATAGGAATAGAAGAATATGGTGCATGATTGGTGTATTGATATATTGGCTGAGTTTATTGAAGGTTTTGGTTTAGATGCAAGAGACAGTTTAGCAACTGGAAAAGTGGCGCTAAATTTTGCTGATGGGGATATTTTCCATATTGAGTTGAGTGAAACTGACAGCGTAGATTTATTACTTTGTCATGATTTATTGCCTGCTGAACAAGGGGAAGTGCTGATAAGCGCAATGAAATATAACCACTATAGCAAAGCACAAGCCTATAAAGGAGATGCCCATTTTTTTAATGAACAACTGGTTATTAAACTCACCTTAGAACGATGTGACATAACCCTTGTTGGGCTCGAGCAAGCGTTGGTTTCATTACGTCAAGCTCGCATTAATATCATGGTGCTTAACTGATGAAAAATGTTGATTTACGCGTTGGTTTAACTGAAATAAGTTATCTATCGGAGCTCTGTGATGTTCAGGTTAAATTGCCAGAGAAGGAAGCTCTTCCCAACTTAGGTGAGGCTATTAGTTCTCATTTTGACGCGTTATGGCAGGTAGAGCTGGGGGAAGCATTGGTTGAAAAACAATGCTCTCTTTCTGATAAAGAGCTTAGAGAGCTAGCTAATAGTAACTTTTATAAAATTGCGGCTGACAGCCTTGCTTGGTTTCAAGAGTATACCTCAGAAAATCCGATTGACCCTGATCTGTTAAGTAAAGTACAGCCAATACTGCAAGGGTTATCCGCCCTAGAGTTAGAGTTAAATATTAATCGTCAGCTATTGGTGCAATCTTGAAAACGTCAACATTAAAAGGTAACAAGTTAGTGCGATCTTATAAAGATTATAGAAAGTGGTTATTAATGCAGGCACAACTACAACAAAACTATGCCGATTCTGAAAAGGCAATCTCCCTTCTTGAACTCGTTGAGTCAGTTTATGGCGCAGATTTAACAACCGGCATGATGTTATGCCGTGCTTGGTCTGACTCGGGCATGCTAGCGCCACTGGAAGATAAGGTAAATTATCTTTTATCCCACCATGAACTCAGTTGTGAACAACGAGCTGCTATCTATTACTGCTTAAGTATTGCGCGTTGGAAGGCTGGAGATAGGGTTGGCGCACGAAAATCACACCGTTTATACACATCATTAATTGCAGAAAATGCACTGGACGAGAATGAAGAACTTATTAATTAAGTTAAGTCAAAGAGCTGACTTAGCACTGGCATTTTTACTGATAGCTATCATTGTTATGATGATCCTACCGCTACCTACTGGACTGGTGGATGGTTTGATTGCACTCAACTTAGCGACCGCTGTCATTCTATTGATGTTATCGGTTTACATACTTTCACCGTTGGAATTCACTGCATTTCCAGCCATGTTACTGATCACCACTCTATTTCGTTTGGCGCTTTCAATCACCACGACGCGATTGATTCTCATGGATGGTGATGCTGGCGATATTATCACCACCTTTGGTAACTTTGTAGTTGGCGGAAACCTAGTGGTAGGTGCGGTTATATTCCTAATTATCACCATTGTTCAATTTATGGTAATCACCAAGGGAGCGGAAAGAGTTGCAGAGGTAAGTGCTCGCTTCTCTTTAGATGCTATGCCTGGTAAGCAGATGAGTATTGACGGTGATATGCGCGCGGGGGTGCTGGATATTGATGAAGCAAGAGCGAAACGTAACGACCTGAATCGTGAAAGTCAGCTATTTGGTTCGATGGATGGCGCGATGAAGTTTGTAAAAGGTGATGCAATTGCAGGCCTAATTATTATCTTCGTTAACATAATAGGCGGCATGACCATAGGTATGATGCAAGGAGGCATGTCTGCGGGAGAGGCTGCGGAGATGTACTCTATCCTAACGATTGGTGATGGTCTGATCTCTCAGATACCTGCTCTATTTATCTCTATTACCGCAGGTATTATTGTAACGCGCATCTCTTCTGATGATGAAGATAGTCAGGCTAACTTAGGTAAAGACATCAGCCAGCAATTAACCGCGCAACCTAATGCGTTGTTTTTAACCTCTGTTATTTTGCTGGGTTTTGCTTTGATCCCTGGTTTCCCTGCGTATATTTTTATTGCTCTTTCAGCCATTATCGGTGCGACGGGTTGGTATTTAAGGAAAAAAAAGGGGGAACAAGAAAATGATCACCCTAGTGCTCTACCGGAAGTGTTATCGCAGGGCAATGGCGCTGCTGCTACCAGCACTGCGGAAAGTAAAAAGGCCAGTGCCAAAAATAAGGCCTCTGGCAATGAAGAGTTTTCTATAACAGTCCCTTTGTTGGTGGATGTCTCAGCCAGTATGGAGGGGTTACTTAATTCGGAAAACCTTAATGCAGAACTCGCACAAGTGCGTAGAGCCTTATATTTGGATATGGGCGTACCGTTTCCAGGTGTTCACCTGCGTTTTAATGCTAATTTACCTGCTGGTGAATACGCTATTTTAATGCAGGAGATCCCTGTTGCAAGAGGCAAGTTGAAAGAGGGGGCTGTGTTGGTGACCGAGAGTCAGCAGCAGTTAGATATATTAGGGTTGCCTTATCAAACAGAAGAGCAATTTTTACCTGATTTTGCCAGCATTTGGGTTAATGAAGAGCGTATCGAAGACTTAACTAGCGCTTCGTTATCATATTTTAGTTTAGATAGAGTCATTACTTACCACCTGTCTCATGTATTACGTAAATATGCAGAAGATTTTATTGGTATTCAAGAGGCCCGTTTTCTGTTGGAAAAAGTAGAACCACACTATGGTGAACTTGTTAAAGAAGTACAACGGGTTATGCCAATTCCTAAGATTAGTGAAATTATGCAACGTCTTGTTTCTGAAGATATTTCCATTCGTAATTTAAGGGTTATTTTAGAGTCAATGGTGGAGTGGGGGCAAAAGGAAAAAGATGTTGTACAGCTCACTGAATATGTGCGTAGCAGTCAAAAGCGTTATATCTGTTATAAGTATGCAGCTGGGCAAAATGTGTTGCCCGCTTACCTGCTGGATCAAGGTATCGAAGAGCAGATACGTAGCTCTATTAGACAGACCTCATCAGGGTGCTATCTAGCGCTTGATCCTAATATTACTCAACAATTTGTTGCTAATACAGTGAGTAGCATCGGTAGCCTTAAGAAGTACCAACGCAAACCTGTACTGTTGGTTGCGATGGATATAAGACGTTATGTACGTAAATTAATTGAAAATGAATTGTATGAATTACCGGTTTTGTCTTTTCAAGAGTTAACCAAAGAGATCAATGTGCAACCAATTGGGCGCATTAGCGTTTAGGAGTAACTATGTCAGATTGTATAACGCAGTTATTAAAACAAAAAGCAGTTGCTACAGAGCAAGCTATGCTAGGTAAATCATCTATTCCACTCGGTATGGTGGTCGTTTGGGGTAATAGTCGTATTACTTATAAAGTTGAAAATAAAACTGCACTTATTGTCTGTTATGAGCGTGTTGGTAATAAACCCAAAGGATTAAAAAATGGTTTTAGTGACCTGTTAAGTTTTTTCCATCTGCTCAAAACTGAATTGCCAGAGCTTACTCATTTGGCTGGTAAAGTTGATGCTTTGGAAACTGCTGCCGAAGTTGGCGGGTTAAGCAATGAAAAGTTGCACCGCTTTTATGGCGGAATTTATCATGCACCCAAAGCTGCAGAGCGCGGTGAGGCTTGGTATAGCTGGGAATTAGCTAAGCTTGGTAGTTTTCGCAAGCATTATCAAATGATGAAAGCTAAAGCCTAAAAAAATACGCCTGTTACTGTAAAGTTCCATTATTACTATGTGCCAAACTAAGCAAATATAGTAATAGGGATCATTAGGGCATGCAGGATCTGTCACAAGAGTTAGATCATTCATTAGCAAAAATCACCAAAAGCGCATTTAGAGAATACGATTGCATTCAAGATCGTATGTCTGATGCCATTGCTCAGTGCCGACCACTTAGAGTTCGTGGGTGGGTGAGTCAAGTGTCTGGCACTATCATTAATGCCGTTGTACCAGGTGTAAAAGTGGGCGAATTATGTCGCTTAGTGAATCCTGATGATGGCTTTAGTGTGATGGCGGAAGTGGTTGGCTTTAAAGAGCATGAAGCCCTATTAACGCCGATGGGCGAGATGTTTGGCATTTCCAACAATACTGAAGTTATTCCCACTGGTAAACCTCATGAAGTAGAAGTAGGTGATCACTTACTTGGTCAAGTCTTAGATGGCTTGGGCGATCCCATGGATAAAAGTTTTTCTCCGAAAACAAAACCTGAAAAAACCACCCGCGTTAGTGTTTATGCTGATGCACCTAATGCAATGACCCGTAAACCCATTGATCAACCCATTTCACTTGGGGTTAAGGCGATTGATGGCATGCTAAGTTGTGGCGAAGGACAAAGGTTAGGCATATTTGCGGCCGCTGGTGGGGGGAAAAGTACGTTACTGGCGATGCTTATTCGTAATGCTGATGTTGATGTTACGGTACTGGCTTTAATCGGTGAGCGTGGCCGTGAGGTGCGTGAATTTATTGAGCGAGACTTAGGCGAAGAGGGCCGCAATAAAGCGGTGCTTGTTGTTGCTACCTCTGATAGACCTGCAATGGAGAGGGCTAAAGCCGCTTTAGTTGCAACCTCAATTGCTGAGCACTTTCGAGCTCAAGGTAAAAAAGTATTATTGTTGATGGACTCTGTCACCCGTTATGCACGAGCACTTCGTGAAATCGGTTTAGCGGCAGGTGAGCCACCAACACGACGTGGTTATCCACCTTCTGTATTTGCAGCATTGCCACAACTAATGGAGCGCGCAGGTCAGTCTGAAATAAGCTCTATTACGGCGTTATATACAGTGCTCGTTGAAGGTGACGATATGACTGAGCCTGTTGCCGATGAGACTCGTTCGATATTGGATGGTCATATTATTCTTTCTCGTGAGTTAGCGGCTGCCGCCCATTACCCTGCGATTGATATTCTACAAAGTGCCAGTCGAGTGATGAACTCTTTTGTTTCTAAAGGGCACCTACAAGCTGCTATGCAATTAAGGGATAACTTAGCCAAATATAAAGAGGTGGAGTTATTGGTACGTATTGGTGAATACCAGAAAGGTAATGATCCAAGTACTGATAAAGCAATAGAGAATATTGAACGTATTAATCAATTCCTTAAGCAAAATACAGATGACTGCATCCCGTTTGAACAGAGTGCTCAGATGTTATCAACTATGTTTCCTAACTGATGCTTAAACAATTAGAAAAAATCAAACAACGTAAGCTTGAGCGAGCACAGAAGGAGCTAAAGAGTGCCCAAGCAAAAATATTGGCTAAGCGTGCTGAGGTAACTAAAGCGCAGCAAAAGTTGCAGCAATACATAAGCTGGCGTGTGGCTGAAGAGGATAGGTTGTATGAACAAGCCTATGAAAAATGCTTATCAGCTAAAGGTCTTGATGATCTGCGCCATGAAATAGGTATGTTGCGCGCAAAAGATGCAAGCTTAAATCGGCTGATATTAGATGCCGAGCATCAAGTTGATTTAGCAATACAAGAAAAAGATGCTTGCCAGCTAGCCGTGCAGCAAGCACAAAAAGTTTTAGAGAAATATAGCATCTTGCTTGTGCAAGAGGCGCAAAAACTAAAACGTGAACAAGAGCGTGAAGAAGAGCAAGTTCTTGACGAGTTAGTAACAGCAAACTTTTCCGGAGGATCCCGATGAAAACGTTCCAAGTTTCAGGCAATGAAGTAAAAATTAACCAAAAGCCTTTAGATAAAGTCAGTAAAGCAGAGTTTGCAACGGCGCAGGATGTTGATTTATTCAATCATTCACTAAAAACAGAAAAGAACGCATTAAACCCCCTTGTTGCTAATGAGCTGCCAATTACTCAGCAAGATATTATATCTGAGCATAGTGCACCACGAGGCGCGGATAGTTACGCTCATCAAACAATGGAAGGTAAAATATATCATTCCAACCTTGTTAGAGAGGCGTCTACCATGACAGCGCAACAGATTAAGGTTGGATTATCTGCGCAAGAAAATAAACATACTCAGCCAGTTAAACAAGATCAGCTTAAAGAAGAGATAACTCCGCTAAAAGATAAAGTTAATGCCAATACAATGCTTAAAGCTGATCAAGTTAAGGCTGAGTTATCTGATCAAGAAAACAAACAGACTCCAGCCGTTAACCATGTGCTGGGCATGAATACTATTAAGGCAAGTGAGCTTGTTTTGAACCATGCACAGAGTTTAAAAGAGCCAACTGTGGATAGTAGCAAAACCTCTTCGCTAGAAGGAAAGGTGACACAGCCAATAGTAACCACTAAATTTGAGCCACAACGACCTGTAGAGCTTGGTACTGAAAAGACGGCGCAACAGCCAGTCATTCAAAATACAGAGATGGCTAAGCCAACTCCATTAAACCAAGGTCATTCAAGCATAACAAAAGGCATGTTAACAGCGTCTGACATTACTGCTCATACGACCTCTAGAGCTTTTACGGAGCAAGAGCCAAAGTCATTAGAAGGATTAGTAAATGCTAAATCAGCACTGCTGCCTACACCAGATGTGCTTTTCCAACAGGTGTTAAAAAGTACAAAGCCAGAAAATCCCTCATTTCAGACTGTTGCAACAGAGGTATTAGCTAGTGTAAACCTAGCCAAGTCACAGGCTGGTGAAGAGATGACTGTCAAGCTCGCACATCCCCTTTTTTCCGGATCTGAAATCAATTTTAAAATGGAAAACAAAACACTTACGTTAACTTTTGTAGCCAAAGATGCTGATGTTGCCCTGTTAGCTCAGCAATTTCTCCCAGAGATGAAGCTTATGTTACAAGATAAGTTCCCACAATTTAACCATGACTGTTTATTGCAAAATAACGAACATACAAAGCAATTTAGCAAAAAGCAAAATGAGCAAGATGAGCAAAAAGAGCAGCAACATCATGAAGAAACCTTGAATGAGGAGGAGTTAACGTGATGAGTGCACCTACTGCTGATTTCACCAAGCTAGAGCCAAGTCAGGTAAACTTTAATAACACGCTTTTGAGTCAAGAGTTGTCGCTTTCTATCGAGGCTGAAGCTGGCAAGTTAATATTCAATAACTTAAGGCGTGTCAATGTCTTACCAGATGAAGTGTTCGCATTAAGCTATAAGTTTTCTGATCATAATTGGCAGTGTTTTATAACAATAACTGATGCTGAAAAATTACTTAAACCTTATTTTAACCAGATAGATCTTAGGGCATTACCAGAGCTGCTTATGGAAGCTGCATTGGAAAAAACACTGGCTGCTTTTCAAGCAACAATCAAGGATCAATTTGGCGCTTGGTTAGAATTAACCCAAGTTAAGTTAGGTAAAGGTAGTCGCTTTATTGATGATAGCAGAGTGTTAGTCACTTTTGATCTTAGCTTTGGAGCATTGTCATTACCTGTTTATGTTTATCTATTACAAGAGCAAGTTACATTATTGCTAGATCGCTACAGCGTCTTAGCCAAAAAAGATGAGCTGAAGTTATTTCTGCCAGCTGTACTTAGCTTTGGTTACACAAGCCTTGCTCAGCAAGAAGTTCAGGCGCTAGTTCCTGGTGACGTGATCTTTTTTGATGCTTGTTATTATAAAAATGAGTCTCAGCTTTACCTAAATATTGCCAAACACTGTGCCTGGCAAGTGCAATTAAACCAAGGGACAGTCACCTTAATTAAGCCATGGAGTCAAAAGATGGAACAACAAACAGTCGCTGATCTTAGCTCGGAAGAGCAAGCATTGAACTTAGATCAAATCAATATGAAAGTTAGTTTTGAGATGCAACCGCACAATATGCCGTTATCAGACATTAAAGCGATGAAAACTGGTTATGTATTTGATCTTCAAGCAGATCCTAGTAATGCAATTTATCTTAAAGTGAATGGACAAACGTTAGGTTTAGGAGAGCTGGTGAGTATCGGTGGTAAATTGGGCGTGCGTTTAACTTCGCTAGAAAAGGGATAATCACGTGTTAGGTCAAGGTTTCGATAACATATCACTTATGTTTGGGCTAGCGAGTCTAGCGATGGTCCCTTTAATTGCCGTAATGGCCACCTCTTTTATCAAAATAGTAGTGGTATTTTCGTTATTAAGAAATGCATTGGGTGTTCAGCAAATACCACCCAATATGGCACTTTATGGGGTAGCACTCATTCTTACCCTCTATATTATGGCCCCAGTGGGTTATGAAGTTAAAGAGTATGTTGATCAAAACCCGCAGTTGATTGAGTCGCCAGAAAAATTTGGAGAGCTGATTGATGGTGGTTTAAAACCTTATATTCAATTTTTGGCTAAAAATAGTAAAGCGTCTGATCGTCAGTTCTTTATTGATCAGGCTGCCATACTTTGGCCAGAAAAATATGCCAAAGAGTTAACTGAAAACAGCCTATTAGTATTAATGCCTGCATTTACCATAACTCAGGTGACAGAAGCCTTCGAGATAGGATTTTTGATCTACCTGCCATTTATTGTGGTGGATCTGATCGTTTCCAATGTCTTATTGGCAATGGGCATGATGATGGTTTCACCTATGACGATATCCCTACCATTTAAGTTGCTGTTGTTTGTACTGTTAGATGGTTGGACACGCCTTACTTATGGTTTGATAAGTACTTTTTAGGGGCTGAAAAATGAATGCAAATGAGTTAGTACAATTCTCTATCGATGCCATGATGTTGGTATTAATACTTTCGTTACCACCCATTGTTGCAGCTTCGGTAGTAGGTACTTTGGTCAGTTTGATCCAAGCTTTAACGCAAATACAAGAGCAAACGTTGTCTTTTGTATTAAAGCTGGTAGCTGTGATAGTGACTCTGTTGATAACTGGTCAGTGGATGGGGACTGAGTTATATCAAATGGGAGATAATATCTTTAAGGCGATAGCGGAAAGATGAATGTTCCAACAGATATGGATAGTATTCAGCTAGCGCTTAAAACCTATTCATTAGGATTGCCACGCCTGTATTTGGTTTTTACCATATTGCCCGCTCTGAGTAGTCGTTTTTTAGGTGGGGCGATGATACGTAATGGGGTATTAATGTCGATTGCACTGTTTCTTTACCCTATCAATGAAGCCTCGCTACCCGCTGACCTAGAGCTACTTGACTACTTTATTATTTTAATTAAAGAGATCACCATAGGTTTAGTGATCGGTTACATGGCAACCGTTCCATTTTGGGTTGCACAGGGCGTAGGTTTTTTAATTGATAACCAAAGGGGGGCGGCGATGGCTAGTATTGTTAACCCACTTTTAGGTGAGCAAACCTCTCCAATTGGCCTGTTTTTTTCCCAAGTGTTTACCACTCTGTTTGTAGTGAGTGGCATGTTATTAACCCTATTGGTTACTATCTTACTCAGTTACAAAATTTGGCCTGTTGGTGTCTTATATCCAGAGTTTATGGATCAGCTTGATACGCTGGCATTAGCACAGTTAGATTTGTTAATGGAGATGACGGTTGTTTTAGCTGCACCTGTTGTATTAGCTATGTTTTTAGCAGAGTTTGCCTTAGCCTTGGTGAGTCGTTTTTCACCACAGTTAAATGTATTTTTCTTAGCGATGCCAATAAAAAGTGGTATTGCATTTTTTGTGTTAGTCATTTATATGCGTTACTTCGTTGGTCATCTGGTTGAATATATGAATACCGTTCCAGATAAAATTCTTGAACTACTTACCTTACCACTGGGTTAGTCATGAGTGATGATAAAACGGAACAGCCCACCCAGAAAAAGCTTGATGACGCTAAAAAGAAAGGCCAAGTTGTAAAGAGTAAAGAGATTGTCTCATTGTCCATGCTACTTTCGGTATTTGGCTATTTTTGGATTTTTGGTGAAAGCATGTTACGCGAGTTTATTACTTTGCTGGAGATGCCTACGCTCTATTATGATAGTAACTTTAAGGAGATTTATCGTACCGCAATAATGCATTTTTTGTTTACCATGATGGAGATGTTAGCCCCCTTATTATCCATTGCTTTTCTAACCGGAATAATCAGCAACCTTGCTCAGACCGGTCTGATATTTAGTGCTGAATCGATTAAGCCTGATATAAAAAAAATTAACCCTGTAGAGGGGGCTAAAAAAATATTCGCGATTAAAAACCTGATCGAATTCTTTAAATCCATTATTAAGATACTTGTTTTAAGTTATACCGCTTATTTTATTATCGTTAAAGAGCTTAAAAACTTATTAATGATCCCTTATTGTGGCGCCAGTTGCGCTTTTACCCTTTCAGGCTCTATGGTCATGATGATGATCTTATATTGTTTAGGCGTTTTTCTTTTTCTTGCTGGTGCGGATTATTTAGTTGAAAAATATCAACATACTAAGCAGTTGAAGATGAGTAAAGATGAAATAAAACGTGAATATAAGGAGATGGAAGGTAGCCCAGAAATCAAAGGAAAGCGTAAGCAAATTCATCAAGAGATGATGAATGAAAGCATCGAAAATAATGTCAAAAATGCAGATGTAGTAGTCACTAACCCTACGCGTATTGCAGTTGCTTTACGTTACAATAAAGCAGAAGCTCCTTTACCTTGGGTAACGGAAAAAGGCGAGTTTTTAAAGGCGCAACAGATTCGTAAACTAGCTGAAAAGCACGGTGTGCCTATTGTTAGGCGAAAATACCTTGCCCGTGGTATGTATGCTAGCATCGAGCCGGGTGAGTTTATTACTTCTGAATTTATTAAACCGGTCGCTGAAGTTATTAATTGGCTACGGGAAGTGCAAGAACAATATGAAAATTATGATGAGTGATAATAAGAAAAAATACCTTTAAAAACATATTGTTAAGAAGGGTTGCTTGTGGTTGAAAAACTTAATTACTTGCAATTTTCTTCACTTACACTGTTTAACCCGAAGTTGTTTATTGTTTTATTACGAGTATTTTTCTGTTCTTATTTTCCTTATCAGTGCTTTCCTCTATAATGCCCGCATTATTTTATATCGTACAAACAACAGGAATCGATGATGCGCACTATGTATTGTGGTGAAGTGACCGAAAAGAACATTGGTCAAGAGATTGAATTAGTAGGTTGGATCAACAAGCAACGTGACTTAGGTGGCGTAACTTTCTTAGATATGCGTGATCGCGAAGGTATCGTACAAGTATTCTTTGATGGTGATACACCTGAAGCAACTGCCGTTGCTGCATCTGTACGTAACGAGTTCTGTGTGAAAATGAAGGGTGAAGTACGTGCTCGCCCAGAAGGGCAAACGAACAAAGAGATGACAACGGGTGGCATTGAAATCCGTGGTTTAGAAATGGAAATATTAAATCGTTCTGAGCCGTTACCACTAGATAGCAACCAAAAGAACTCTGAAGAGCAACGTTTACGTTACCGCTACTTAGACCTACGTCGTCCTGAAATGGCTGAGCGTATGGTATTTCGTTCAAAAGTAAGCAGCTTTGTACGTCGTTTCTTAGATGATGAAGGTTTCTTAGACGTTGAAACACCCATCTTAACTAAAGCAACACCAGAAGGTGCGCGTGATTACTTAGTACCAAGTCGTACTCATAAAGGTCAGTTCTTTGCACTACCGCAATCACCACAGCTATTTAAGCAGCTGCTAATGATGTCGGGCATGGATAAATACTACCAAATCGTTAAATGTTTCCGTGATGAAGATTTACGTGCTGATCGTCAGCCTGAATTTACACAAATCGATATCGAAACATCATTCATGTCCGGTGAACAGGTAATGGATAAAACGGAAGAGATGATCACTAAGCTTTTCCAAAAAATGTTAGACGTTGATTTAGGTACTTTCCCTAAAATGACTTACGCAGAAGCGATGCGCCGGTTTGGTAGTGACAAGCCTGATCTACGTATTGATTTTGAACTAGTAGATGTTGCTGACTTATTAAAAGAAGTGGAGTTCAAAGTATTCTCTGGCCCTGCAAATGATGCAGATAGCCGCGTATCAGTTATCTGTGTACCAGGTGGCGCGAAGCTTTCTCGCAAAAACATCGATGAATACGGTAAATACGTTAACATCTATGGCGCGAAAGGTCTGGCTTGGATGAAAGTGAACGAGGCAGCTAAAGGTCTTGAAGGTGTTCAATCACCAATCGCTAAATTCTTAAACGAAGAGATCGTTGCTGAAATTCTGAAACGTACCAATGCGCAGGATGGTGACATTCTGATGTTTGGTGCTGATAAAGCCAATGTTGTTAGCGAGGCAATCGGCGCATTACGTCTTAAAGTCGCTGAAGATCTTGGCCTTGTGAAAGATGAGTGGAAACCACTATGGGTTATTGACTTCCCAATGTTTGAACCATTAGAAGATGGTGCATTAACACCACTTCATCATCCATTTACAGCGCCTATTAACATGACGGCTGAAGAGTTAGAAGCAAGCCCTGTTGGCGCACTATCTAATGCCTACGATATGGTATTAAACGGTTGTGAATTAGGCGGTGGTTCTGTACGTATTCACAAACAAGATATGCAAGCAGCGATTTTCCGAATCTTAAATATCTCTGATGAAGAAGCGCAAGATAAGTTTGGTTTCTTATTAGAAGCGCTACAGTTCGGTGCTCCACCACATGCAGGTCTTGCATTTGGTTTAGACCGCCTGGTAATGCTAATGACAAATACTAGCTCGATTCGTGAAGTGATTGCCTTCCCGAAAACAGCATCTGCTGCTTGTCCTTTAACAAATGCACCTGGTTTTGCCAACCCAGCAGCACTTGCTGAGTTAAACGTTGCTGTAGTTAAAGAAGAAAAGAAAGAAGAAGCATAAATAACACCGCTATAAGTTATTGTTTCTACCTATAAAACGGCACCATCGGGTGCCGTTTTTGTCTTTTTGATGTCATTTTTTTGTTTTTATTGTTGAAGTAACAGTATAAAATTTCAAACAACACTATATTTATTTCAGTAGTGATATATATGGAGTATTAGATGTTTGTTGAATTAGAGATCACTGATTTAGAAATTGGTATGTATCTCGTTGAAATAATTAAACCAAAGGGTAAATTTCAGTTACTTGAAGGTGGTTTAATCAAAAATGAAAAAGTACTTTCTGCACTTTGTACTAAAGGCGTTGAATTAGTGCGGATTGATCCGGAGCGCGCTCTGCCACCCATTGAAAATATTCCTACAGTGCAAGATAAACTGTTTTTTCAAGAACAGATCATTAAAGCAAAAACAGTTTTTAATGAATCGAAGAATATTCAAAAAAAACTATTTCAAGATGCTGGAAATGGTTCCCCCTTAGACTTAACTCCTGTGAATAGCATTACCGATGAATCAATTGAACTTATTTTTCAAAACCCCGATGCACTATCTTGTGTATTAAATCTACGTAATAAAGATGAGTACTTATTAGAGCACTCTGTTGCAGTTTCTGTGTTAATCACGATTTTTTCTTTTCATTTAAAACTTGATAAAGAAGTGGTTCGAAAGTTAGCGGTAGGTGCTTTTTTACATGATGTGGGCAAAATAAAAATACCCGAGGTCATTCTCAATAAACCCGGTAAGCTAACTGACACTGAATTTGAAGTGATGAAAACTCATGCATCTCACTCTATTGAGATTATTAAAAAAACACCTGGAATAGATCCACTAAGCTTAGAAGTTGCGGCATTACATCATGAACAACTTAACGGTAATGGTTATCCAAATGCGATCAAAGATATTTCTATTTATGGACGCATGATTGCAATCTGTGACATCTTTGACGCATTAACGTCAACACGCTGTTACAAAAAAGGCATGTCACAGGTGAAGGCCTTTGGTATTTTACGTAGCTTAGCTAAAACCCAGCATTTGGATGATGAGTTGGTAGACCAATTTATTATTTGTATGGGGGTTTATCCGGTAGGGGCGATTGTGCAGTTAGACTCAAATCAATTAGCGATGGTAGAGTCACATAACCCTCAAGACCCGATTCACCCAAATGTAACCACATTTTATAGCCTAGGTGAGAAAGGTTTTGAGGCAGAGCAAAAGGTTGATTTGTCCAAAAGTACCAAACAACAGATTGTAAAATGTGTGCGAGCAGATGATTTTGATTTAGATATGGCACAGATTATGGAATACCTCGCACACCAAGGTTAACTAATTCTATTAAACTTACCGCTTTGATTATCCATTGCACAAAGCTCTGAGCTACTTAAGTCATAGCGCCAACCGTGCAATTTAAGTGTTCCCGCTTCAACACGTTCTTTTACCCAAGGGAACGTCATTAAGTTTTGTAATGATTGTTGAATACCTTTTTGCTCACAGCAGTTATAACGGCTTACCTTATCTGTCAGTGTATCATCTTGTAAAACCTCAGTACGTACGCCTTCAAGCTGTTGCATCCATTTACCAATAAAGGTATTTGGGGCATCAGCTGGTGGTGTATCCATGAGTGCTTTGATACCCCCACATTGAGTATGCCCAAGTACAATAATGCTTTCCACATTAAGGCCGGTCACAGCAAACTCTAAAGCAGCACTGGTACCGTGTAAGCTATTATTATCTTCGCAGGGGGGAATTAAATTAGCAACATTACGGATAATAAACAGATCGCCTGGGGCACAGTCTAAAATAACACTTGGCTCTACACGAGAGTCTGAACAGCTGATTAATGCTATTTTAGGCGCTTGTCCTTCTTTAGCGAGCTTGGATAGTTTATCTTGATTCTGTTGGTAATAACCTTCACGAAAACGCTGGTATCCCGCGATTAAATGGTCTGTTGCAGGCATGTATTTCCCCTATATTATTGATAGTTCTATCATAGTGCATTTGAAGTACTAATAAAAATTAAACTAGTTTATCGATGCTAATAAAAATTTATGCTTGATGAGATAGTTACAAATACGTGCAAAATTTAGCCGTTAGAGGTAATTAAGGAGGAATTAAAGCTCATCAGCTTTAATTTTACATTTTTAGCTACTACTTAAAAGTTTAAAGTGCATCACTCTTCCTGTTTACAGATAGAAAGCAGAAGCTTCTAGGGAAATCTGATGCAAACGACACAGTTAGAATTACTGGTGTTTAACTTCAATAGGCGTACAGTGCTTCTTTCCTTCAATTTTAAGTAAGGCGTTAATTTTTGAGTATTATTCTTGGTATTGATCCCGGCTCTCGTATTACAGGTTATGGTGTTATTGAGCAAAAAGGCAATCAACTGTTTTACCTTGCTAGTGGCTGCATTCGTACTAAAGGGGATACGCTGGCACCTAAGTTAGATATGATTTTTAATGGTGTGAGTGAAATTATCAAACAATACCAACCGACGGAGTTTGGTATTGAGCAAGTGTTTATGGCTAAAAACCCAGATTCTGCTCTAAAACTCGGGCAAGCACGTGGGGCTGCAATTGTGGCTGCCACTCAAGCCGATCTCTATGTTTGCGAGTTTTCTGCCCGACAAATAAAACAAGCCGTTGTTGGCACGGGTGGCGCTACAAAAGATCAAGTACAACAAATGGTGATGCAGATATTAGCGCTTTCAGGGAAACCGCAAGCAGATGCTGCTGATGGTTTAGCTGTGGCTATTTGTCATGCTCATACCGCTCAGTCTCTGGTTGCGATGGCGGGTCAAGTGAAAAAAACAGTACGAGGGCGTTTACGTTGAATAAACTTTCTGAAGCACAGCTCGGTATTTTTTACGCGTTAGGTGCGTATTTGATGTGGGGATTTGCGCCCATTTATTTTAAGTACTTAGAATTTGTTCCTGTGAATGAAATCTTAGCTCACCGTGTTCTCTGGTCTGTGGTAGTGACAGGGGGGATTATTAGTGTATTAGGTGCATGGTCTAATGTTTGGAAGATAATGCAGTCTCGCCAAAAGCTACAATTGTTATTTGTGAGTACCTTACTGATAAGCTGTAATTGGATGGTGTTTATCTGGTCGATAAATCATGATCGTATGTTAGAGGCAAGTTTAGGGTATTTTATTAATCCAATTATTAATGTGCTACTCGGGCTTATTTTTTTAAATGAGTCTCTGAGTCGTATTAAATGGATTGCAGTCGCACTCGCATTTATTGGTGTCTTGATACAAGTTGTTGCGCTGGGCGCTTTACCTTGGGTATCACTGGTATTACCTATCAGTTTTGCATTTTATGGGTTAGTGCGTAAAAAAGTGAAAGTAGAGTCGTTAACCGGGTTATTTATTGAGACCTTATTGGTGGCACCGATTGCTATTTATTATTTGCTTGGCATTGCAGATAGTGAATATGCCAATATGCTAACCAATAGCTATTCGTTGAATTTTTGGCTAATGTTTGCCGGCATCGCAACCGCAATGCCACTTATATTCTTTGGTCAAGCAGCACTGCGCTTAAAATTATCAACACTGGGGTTCTTCCAATATTTAGCACCTTCTCTATTATTCATTTTTGCGACCGTTTTTTATGGGGAGCAACTTACCGTGTACAAAACAATTACCTTTGTGTTTATTTGGTCGGGTATTGCACTGTTTGCTTTTGAGAAGAAGATCCAACAAAAACTTAAATAACACTGGATAAACAGTCAGTCGTTTTTTATACTCTGCTCATTATAAATCACTAGGATAAAAAGATGATTGGAAGATTGCGCGGTATTTTATTAGAAAAACAACCACCTGAAGTATTATTAGATGTTTCAGGTGTTGGTTATGAAATTCAATTACCGATGAGCTCTTTTTATCCATTGCCTGAAATTGGTGAAGAAGCGATTATTTACACCCATTTTGTAGTGCGTGAAGACGCACAGCTTCTATATGGCTTTGCTGATAAACATGAGCGTGCCATGTTTCGTGAGTTGATTAAAGTTAATGGTGTAGGGCCTAAGTTGGCACTTGCTATTTTATCGGGCATGTCAGCTAATCAGTTTGTACAATGCATTCATAATGATGCGGTAAGCAGCTTAGTAAAATTGCCTGGGGTAGGTAAAAAAACGGCTGAGCGTTTAGTTGTTGAGATGAAAGATAGGCTAAAAAACTGGGTTGGTGCAGACTTGTTAACACCGGAGTCTGACAAAATGGCCTTTGAAAATGGCCTTGAAAACACCTTTATCAGCGCTAATGCTGTTGATGAAGCGATCAGTGCATTGGTTGCATTAGGTTATAAAGCTGCAAGTGCTGAAAAAACCATTAAACAGGTTAATAAACCAGGCATGGACTGTGAAGCCTTAATCCGAAGTTCACTTAAGAGTATGATGTAAAGCAGTAAGCACTTAGTGCGTCGTCATTTCAGCTTAATTTATGAAGTACATCCATGTACTTCATCGCTACGCGATAGGCTAAAGCCATTCAAATATGTTCCAGACATATTTGTCATCGTTAAAAAGTGCTCATAAACAGAGCGTAGTTACTTATAGGCAATAAGATGATTGAAGAAGATCGCCTCATATCAGGCACCCAAAAAACAGATGATAGCTTTATTGACAGAGCCATTCGCCCTAAATTATTAGCTGATTACGAGGGGCAACCTCAAGTTAATAAACAGATGGAGATCTTCATTGAGGCTGCTCGTCAACGCAGTGAAGCATTAGATCACCTACTTATTTTTGGACCTCCTGGGCTTGGTAAAACCACACTTTCCCATATTGTTGCCAATGAATTAGATGTAAATATTAAAACAACTTCAGGTCCCATTCTAGAAAAAGCGGGCGACTTAGCTGCACTGTTAACCAACCTTGAAGAAAACGATGTATTATTTATTGATGAGATTCATCGTTTAAGTCCGGTTGTTGAAGAGATTTTATATCCAGCCATGGAAGATTATCAGCTAGATATCATGATTGGAGAAGGGCCTGCCGCTCGCTCTATCAAATTAGATTTACCACCTTTTACCTTAATTGGTGCAACAACCCGTGCGGGCTCATTGACATCACCTTTACGTGATCGATTTGGTATTGTGCAGCGCCTTGAATATTACGAACTAAAACCGCTCACTAAAATCGTATTACGCAGTGGTAAACACTTTAATCTTGATTTAGATGAATCAGGTGCAATCGAAGTTGCTAAACGCTCGCGTGGTACCCCACGGATTGCTAACCGTTTATTACGTCGCGTACGTGATTATGCACAAGTAAAAAAAGCACCGGTTATAGATGCTGAAATTGCCAAGCAAGCATTAGATATGCTTGAAGTTGATAATCAAGGTTTTGACTATATGGATAGAAAGCTATTAATGGCGATTTTAGATACTTTCCAAGGTGGGCCTGTTGGGCTGGATAACTTAGCGGCTGCTATTGGTGAAGAGAAAGAGACCATTGAAGATGTATTAGAGCCGTATTTAATTCAGCAGGGTTTTTTACAACGCACACCAAGAGGGCGCATTGCCACTAATCGTACTTATCTACATTTTGGTTTTGATAAACCATAGTTACGGGTTTTTAAGTTGCTCCAATATTGGCTTGGCTGAGAGTGGATAATAGGTAAGTTTTCTATTATAAAACTTAGAGTAGTGGCGAAAGTTAATGTTACTCCAGTCTTTATTTATAAGGTGAGGTAGCAATAGTTTTACCTCATCACTACTAATGCTCTGCATAGTTGACTGTAACCGATACCAAGAACCTTTCTCAATATCGATACCATTGAAGTAATCAAACAGTAAAATGACGGCCCAAGCACCATCCATGAAGTGGCCACCTATCGAAGTTGTTACATCTCCCGTTTGAATTGCAGTGAGCCCATCAACAGTCCAGTCAATACCGCCTGTAACGTAATCTTTACCGTGCTTTAACCCGTGCTCTGTTAATGCTTTGTTAGCGCTGATCGCCATTGAGTCACTGGCTGCCCAGTAAACCGTTGCCGAAGGATACCTAGGTTGAAGGTGAGATACTTTATAATATGCGGTTTTTTTATCCCAAAAAGCATACACACTTTGTAACAGCTGGCTATTTCCATCCTCTTTGATTGCTGATTGTAGGCCTGCTAAACGCAGCTGAGCGGGAGTATCTGTGATGGTTCCATTTACCGCAATGACTTCGATAAAACCATGGCTATTACCCATGTTTTTTTCTCTTGCTTGGTTTATTAGCATTTTTCCCAGTTGGTAACCGGCTTGAAAGTCTGAGGGCATGATACTAGCTAACCAGTATTTATACTTCTGTTGTGGTCTGCTAGATGCTTGGATGTAGTCTTTGGTTACGTCTGCATTAAACAATATTAAGGGTAGCTTTAATTCATCGCTTAACTCGATCAGTTGCAACGCTACTTCACCATAGTTGGGAGAAATAATGGCATCCACATTGAGTTTTTTCGCTTTTTTAACATTTTCTAACATCTGCCTTTTTGAACTGTGCCCCTCAAAGGCAGTCAATTTTACATTAAGCTGTTTGGCTGCCTCGCTTGCAAAAATAGTGACTGGTTGCCAAAAACTATCATCACTTTCGCGTTGTGTAAAAATAGCGAAGTGTAAACTGTCTGCGCTTATGGGGTGTGAAATAACTAGATGCAAAGCAATAAATAATCCCAACAATACTTTTACCATCATTCTTCCTATAGAGGAGCTATATATCACTCTTCAATTACGCTTAGTTTTAATTATTAATATTAGGTGTAATACAGACATTAGACCAGTTTAACTAGGTAGTGTTGCTTGCTTTCGAGGGGAGGATTTACTTGGTTATTAATGTGGGGATATTTTCTAACTGACGAAAACGCGACTAAATATAAGTAACTGTTGAGTAGGTATTTATCTGAGGTTTTATAATACGGCTGACTAGCGCTAACAAAGTAGCCTTCAATAATAGAGGGCTACTCTTTAGTGTTACTTTAAGTGTAAAAAATGGCACTCATCAGTTCGAGTGTTAACCAGTTATCGGTATTATTTTCTACCTTCACTGCAACCTCTAATTCCGCGCATTTTATCAATAGTTGTTCTAACTGTTGTGTGGTTAAGCGATTTATTGCATTACTCATCAACGTTTGTTTGCTTGCCCATAGTTTAGGCTGATGCTGATTAAGTAGATGTGGTAATGGTGTATGCAAAGATTGATAGCTAAGCTTTAACAATTTCTGAACTTCACTACTCAAAGTGGCACTGAGCAATAGTAATTCAGAGCCTTCCACTTTTAATTGCTGTAAAATACGTTGGCTACGGGTTTTATCACCCTCTAATAAACTGTCTAACCACTGAAAAATGGAGAAGTGGTTATGGGTGGTAATTGACTGCTCTACTTGATGTAAGTTGAGTGTTTGTTTCGGATAGAGTAACGCTAGTTTTTCAAACTCTTGTTTTGCAGCTAATAAATTACCTTCAAAGTGCACACAAAGAAAATCAACTATTTCTTTGTTTGCTTGTAGGTCAAGTGCTTTTAAACGCTGAAATACCCATTGTGGAAAGCGTTGCGCTGTAGGCGCATTGGTTGCTACAAATAACCCCTGTTGCTCTAACCCTTTGAACCACGCCCCATTCATCTGTTGGTTATTTAATTTAGGCCCCTGTAAAAGCAATAATATATCTTCATTTAACAGTGGCGCTATTTCTCGTAAAAAAGCGGTACTCTCTTTACTGGTTTTAGTCAGTGTTAACGAGATGATTTTTTTATCGGAAAACAGAGAAAGGCTTTGTAAATGCGCATAAATGCCGTCTTTGTCGAAGTTTCCATCAAGACTAAAATCAAATTTCTCAAGGTAACCCTGTGATTTAGCAATCTGCTGTATTAGATCATAGGCTTCGAGTGAGAGTAACGCCTCATCCCCAAAAATAAGAATGCAGTTGGGGAGTTGTTGTTTTATATGCTGTTGTAGCTGCTCTGGGTAGATGCGCATTTTAGTTAATCGTTCTCTTCATCAATGAGATCACTGTTTTTGTTCTCTAAACTAAGCATGGTATTAATAATATGATCGGCTGCGATTACACGTAACTCTTTAGTTAATAACTCCGCCTCACGTGATTTTGCAAGTGCTTGTGATGGGTTATCTAAAAAGTCTCTATAGAGGTTTACAGTGAAGTTTTGTGCTTCATAACCAGGGCTTTGAATAGAGTAACTAAGGTTATAACCTAATTCTTGTTCGGCATTCTGAGCATTAACATACAGTGAGATAGTGCGTGATGTACGACGCTCTGCATTGATTTTTAGTATGGCAATATCTTCAGATAGTCCATTGACTATTTTAATACCGGCACCACGTAAACGAAGCTTAACTAAGCGAGTTAATTCACTATTTGGTGTACTTTGTAATAAAATTTGTGGATATTTCTCTACTAGGCCATCGTTATGTTTTAGATGAAAACCACAGGCGCTTAAGAGTAATAATGGGCAAAGTAATATGAGGGTTTTAAAAGCTTTTAATGAAGATTGCATAGTTAGCCCTTTAAAAATATGGAGGGTATAAAGGCGAGAAGGCTGAAAGGCTAGGGTCCTTTCAGCCTTCTCGTTTGTTACAGTCTAGTTAGCAACAATGTTCAGTAACTTACCTGGGATGTAGATAATTTTACGTACTGTTTTGCCATCTGTAAATTTAGCAACATTCTCATCTGCTAAACCTAACGCTTCAACAGTTTCTTTTGTCGCGTCTGCTGCAACAGTTAGCTTGCTACGCAGTTTACCGTTAACTTGAACAATGATTAGTTTTGAATCTTCAACTAATGCACTTTCATCAACAATTGGCCACTCAGCTGTTAAAATATCACCAGACTCACCTAATGCTTCAAACAGTTCAGCACAGATATGTGGTGTGATTGGTGAAAGTAATTTCACGACTGCCAATAACGCTTCTTGAATAATGGCACGATCTTGATCGTTTGCTGTTGGTGCTTTAGTTACCTTGTTCATTAACTCCATTACAGATGCAATAGCGGTATTGAACGTTTGACGGCGACCTAAATCATCGGTTACTTTCTTGATGGTTTTATGTAATTCACGACGTAGCGTTTTTTGCTTGTCATTATGTGATTTAACATCTAACTCAGCAACTTCACCAGCTGATACGTGATCATTTGCTACTTTCCATAAACGCTTAAGGAAGCGTAATGAACCTTCAAGAGCAGAATCAGACCATTCAAGCGTTTGCTCTGCAGGTGCTGCAAACATCATAAATAAACGTACGCTGTCCGCGCCGTATTTGTCGATCATATCCTGTGGGTCAATACCGTTATTTTTTGATTTAGACATTTTACACATGCCATCAAATACAAGCTCTTGGCCATTTTCCATTTTAGCGCTGATCACTTTGCCTTTTTCATCGGTTTCAGTGATTGCATCTTTTGGAGAGATCCAAACTTTACCACCTTTCTCATCTTCATAATAATAAGCGTCTGCTAATACCATGCCTTGAGTAAGCAGTTTCTTGTACGGCTCATCACTTTCTACTAAACCAAAGTCACGTAGTAGTTTATGGAAGAAACGAGAGTATAAAAGATGCAAAATCGCGTGCTCGATACCACCGATGTATTGGTCTACAGGTAACCAGTAGTTCGCTTTTGCAGGATCTAACATCTGGTCGTCGCTTTGTGGCGAACAGTAACGTGCGTAGTACCAGCTTGATTCCATAAAGGTATCAAAAGTATCTGTTTCATGTGTTGCTGGCTGACCATTATAAGTCGTTTTAGCCCACTCTAAATCTGCTTTGATTGGTGAAGTAATGCCATTCATTTTAACATCTTCAGGAAGTACAACAGGCAGTTGATCTTCAGGTACTGGAACAACTGTGCCATCTTCTAATGTTAATGTTGGGATTGGTGCGCCCCAGTAACGTTGACGAGAAACACCCCAGTCACGTAAACGGAAGTTAACTTGACGTTTACCTTTGCTTTCACTTACTAATTTAGCTTCAACGGCATCAAATGCAGCAGTGAAATCTAAGCCATCAAAGTCACCAGAATCAAAACAAACGCCTTTTTCAGTGTAAGCTGCTTCTGTAACGTCTACATCAGAATCTGCAGGTTTGATAACTGCTTTAATGTTTAAGCCGTACTCTTTAGCAAACTCGTAATCTCGTTGGTCATGTGCAGGTACTGACATAACAGCGCCTGAGCCGTAACCCATCAATACAAAGTTAGCTGTCCATACTGGAACTTCTTCGCCAGTTATAGGGTGGATAGCTTTAACTCCGGTATCAACCCCCTCTTTTGCCATAGTCGCTAGTTCAGCTTCAACCAATTTTTGGTTTTTACATTTTTCACTAAATGCAGCCAATTCTGGATTGTTTTTTCCAGCTTCTAACGCAAGGGGATGTTGTGCTGCTACAGCAATGTAAGTAACACCCATTACTGTGTCTGGGCGAGTTGTGTAAACTGATACTGTTTCATCAGAGCCAACAACTTTAAAGTCCATCTCGATGCCTTCTGAGCGGCCGATCCAGTTACGTTGCATAGTACGCACTTGCTCAGGCCATTCATCTAACTGGTCTAAATCATCTAAAAGTTCTTGTGCGTATGCGGTAATTTTAATAAACCATTGTGGGATCTGTTTTTGCTCAACAACAGCGCCAGAGCGCCAGCCACGACCATCAATAACTTGTTCGTTTGCTAGTACAGTTTGATCAACTGGATCCCAGTTTACTGTTGCCATTTTTTTATAAACTAAATCTTTCTCAAGCAATTTAGTGAAGAACCACTGTTCCCAACGGTAATATTCAGGCTGACATGTTGCTAATTCACGGCTCCAGTCATAACCAAAACCAAGCTGTTTAAGCTGAGTTTTCATGTACTCGATATTTTCGTATGTCCAGCCCGCTGGTGCTGTGTTATTTTTGATCGCTGCATTTTCTGCTGGTAGACCAAATGCATCCCAACCCATAGGTTGCATTACGTTTTTACCCTGCATACGTTGATAACGAGAAACTACATCACCAATGGTGTAGTTACGCACATGACCCATGTGCAATTTACCACTTGGGTAAGGGAACATTGATAGGCAGTAATATTTTTCTTTTGATGGGTCTTCAGTCGCTTTGAATGATTGGTTGTCATCCCAGTTCTTCTGGAATTTTGCTTCAATCTCTTTAGGATTATATATCTCTTGCATTTTAATGTTCTGCCTAGCAATTAAGTGAAAATAAATTAAGGCGATAGGATACAGTAGAGAGTGAGATGCAACAATATTTATGAGGAGAGCGGATTGTTTTTTGACCAAAAAATACATTTTTTGGAGACAAAAGGTCAAAAAATGTAATTTATTGATTAAATATTGTTTGATTTGGCGTAAAGTAGAGGAATATATTTTATGACATGCAGAATAATGGAGGTCCTATGGCCGAAGATGAAGTTAAAGAACTGATCGTTAATGACGATGAATTTAAATTGCTATCTGAAATGATCATGGACATTGAAGAGTCTGATAGCGAAAAGAAAACACTTGAATATGATATTAACGGCTCTAACGGTAAAGATGCATTGCTTTTTCAGCTGGGGTTAGCTGATGATCTACAGCTAGTTGCTAATTATGGAAATCATCACTTAGTATTTCCTGTGCAGATGAAGATGGGCGATTTTGCTAACTTTAGCATGAGCCTTGAGTCACCCAAAATATTTGAAACAGGTGATCAATTACGTTCTTGGCGTTTACCTGTTGATAAAACTATCTCTTTAGTAAACGAGCAGGACGAAGAGTTACATTATCAAATCAAGGATCTTTCTGCTTCTGGTATTTCATTATTAATTGATGATGAAGAGGAAGCTGAATTTCCAGAGCAATTACACAATATTTACCTAAAGCTACCGAACCGCGAACGTTTATCAATCTCTGGCTCTCAAATTCGCCGTGTAGATAATAAAACAGTTGCTTATTCATTAGGCAAGTCAACAGATGATACTGTGTTAGCTGCACTTGCCGAGTACCTTTTTGAGTGTCATGCAGAGCAACACCCAGAAGCTCATGCGAATCAATTTAAATAGTATATAGCTGAAAATGGTTGCTTTGATGTTTATTTAAACTGTTTGCTGATTAAATCGGCAAACAGTTTTTTTTTGCTATTTTAAGCTTTACAAAGTTGAGCTGTTGTATGTATTATTCGTCTCGTTCTGCGGAGGGGTGGCAGAGCGGCTGAATGCACTGGTCTTGAAAACCAGCGAGGGTTAATAGCTCTCCGAGAGTTCAAATCTCTCCTCCTCCGCCA
>Ga0209395_1001692_pt1 | contig 30437 bp, 29 predicted proteins | sample GOMGulsemesocosm_3_FD_184635 | JGI IMG/M metagenome (GOLD analysis project Ga0209395, IMG submission 184635) | Methane-oxidizing microbial communities from mesocosms in the Gulf of Mexico - GOM9D Gulf of Mexico (SPAdes) (version 2) | ecosystem: Environmental > Aquatic > Marine > Cold seeps... | reverse complement strand
TTCACAAACTCTAGACATCTTCTTGACAGTTTTTAGTGTTATTTCTAAACGAGGTGCAAATTTAGGAATTATTTATACATTCAACAAAACTATTTTACACTTTTTTCAGAATTTCTTTTTGTAAAATTCCCAATGCTTTATTTACGGTTCCGTTTATTACTTTTTCTCTGGGTTGCCCAAAGTTAAATTCCTTCACAGAAACGCCCTTATCACTAGCTATAGCGATGTATACAACACCCACCGTTGCATCGGTTAGGTCTGTCGTTGGTCCCGCATTTCCAGTTACTGCAATGCCATAGTCTGTCTTCATTTTTTTTCTGACAGAAACTGCCATTTCGACGGCTACTTCTTCACTAACTACAGAAAACCTGTTTATGGTCGATTTTTCGACTCCAAGCAACTCCTTTTTCATTTCTGCCGAATAGGCAACAATACTTCCTTTGTAATAGGCTGAGGATCCAGCAATAGCCACTAAACTGGCACCAATTTTACCACCAGTTACACTTTCTGCCGTGGCTACGGTTTTCTTCGCCGCTTTTAACAGCTGACCAACACTTTTTTCGATAGATGCATCGTCTTCAAAACCAACAATTAAATCCGGAATCAATGCACTTAATTCGGCTACTTTTTCTTTTACCTGATTCTCAACCGTCACTTGATCCGATCCTTTCGCAGATAATCGCAGCCGTACTTTCCCAAAAGATGGCAAATAGGCTAACTTTATATTTTTAGGCAAGCCATTCTCAAAATCTGCTATGCGCTCTGCAATTATACTCTCTCCCGCTCCGTAGGTCATAATTGTTTGATGTATGATACATGGCAATTCGAATTCTTGCTGAATTCTAGGCAGTACCTCGTGACTCATTAATCCTTTCATTTCGTAAGGAACACCGGGTAGTGAGACAAAAACAGTATCATTTTCATAAAACCACATGCCAGGTGCTGTACCAAACCTATTTTTTAAATAGGTTGCTTTTGACGGTAATTGGGCCTGGTATCGTTGAATTTCTTTAAAAGGGTGGTTTATTCTCTTAAACAATTCTTTGATATGTGCCACAACTTCTGGGTACTCAATAACTGCTGTATCGTTAAAATACTCGGCTATGGTATGTTTTGTGATATCATCTTTTGTAGGACCTAATCCCCCGGTTAGAATAACAATATCTACTCTGTTTTGTGCTTCTTTTAAGGCATCTAAAATATGCTGCCTATCATCTTGTACCGTAGTAATCTGATACACTGAAACTCCAATTTTATTCAGTTCAACCCCAATCCATTGCGAATTCGTATCTACTATTTGTCCAATGAGAATTTCATCTCCAATGGTTATAATTTCTGCTTTCATATTTTTTGTTTGAATGTTTTCGATACATTATTACTTTTAATTTGGAGTCTTCTCAATCAAAAATAAAACCACTCGAACTGACCACTAACTACTACTTCACTTTAATTTGAAACGCTTGCTTGCCATTAATGGTTCCAGTGAGTATATCATTTACAGCTACGCTACCCACTCCTGCTGGGGTTCCAGTAAAAATAATATCTCCTTTTTTTAAGGTGAAATACTGAGATACGTAAGAAATTAACTCGTCTGTTTTCCACAACATCGCATTGGTATTTCCATCTTGAACAACTTGGTTATTTTTTACTAGTTGAAATTTCAAGTTTTCCAAATCAAACTCCTCTTTTGGATAAAACTCACCAATTACAGCACTACCATCAAAGGCTTTTGCTTTTTCCCAAGGCAGTCCTTTTTCTTTACATTGCTGTTGCACATCTCTTGCCGTAAGATCAATCCCCAATCCAACCTCGTCGTAATATTTATGTGCAAACTTGGTCTCGATATGCTTGCCTACTTTATTGATTTTTACCAATACCTCCACTTCATAATGCACATCATTAGAAAATGTCGGAATAAAAAATGGATTCTTTCTTGGTAAGATTGCCGAATCTGGCTTTAAAAAAACAACTGGGTTTTCGGGTCTTTCATTTGCCAATTCTTCTATATGTTTGGCGTAATTACGCCCGATACAAATTATTTTCATGTTCTTTTAGGATAAAAATGGACTATTAACACAACTGTTCTCTATACAAATTCACTCTTTATAGCATCGTTGTTTCAATCTCTTCAATTAAACGATATTTTAATTTTGATAGTACTCCAATTGACAATTGTTTATTTCAAAACGATTAACTAAAATCTACGGAATCCAAACTTTAGGAAAGTTAGGCTTGCGTTTCTCTAAGAATGCATCACGGCCTTCTTTTGCTTCCTCTGTCATATAAGCCAAACGGGTTGCTTCTCCAGCAAAAACTTGTTGCCCCACCATGCCATCGTCTGTTAAATTCATTGCAAACTTTAACATTTTTATAGATGTTGGCGATTTTTCTAAGATTTCTTGCGCCCATTCAAAAGCAGTATCTTCTAATTCGTCATGTGGAATCACGGCATTTACCATTCCCATATCAAAAGCTTCTTGTGCAGAATAATTACGTCCTAAAAAGAAAATTTCACGCGCTTTTTTCTGTCCTACCATTTTTGCCAAATATGCAGATCCATAGCCACCATCAAAAGAGGTAACATCTGCATCTGTTTGCTTAAAAATAGCATGCTCTTTTGAGGCTAATGTTAAATCACACACCACATGCAAACTATGTCCACCACCAACAGCCCAACCTGGAACTACACAAATCACTGCTTTTGGCATAAAGCGGATTAAGCGTTGTACTTCTAAAATATTTAAACGATGATACCCATCTTCTCCCACGTATCCTTGATGACCACGTGCTTTTTGATCACCTCCAGAACAGAAAGAATACACCCCATCTTTTGTACTTGGCCCTTCTGCAGATAATAAAACAACACCTATTGAAGTATCTTCTCCTGCATCATAAAAAGCATCGTACAATTCTGAAGTCGTCTTAGGTCTAAATGCATTTCTAACATTGGGTCTATTAAATGCAATTCTAGCAACTCCATTTGATTTTTTATAGGTAATATCCTCGTATTCTTTTACAGTTTTCCAGTCTGCTTTTATCATAATAGCTTGTTTTTATCGTTATGACTTAAAATCTAATAGAACAATTTTGTTCTTGTTACAAAAATAGGTTTTTAAGGACTATTATATACAATTTTATATAAGGTTTGTAAATCGATTCATTTATCTGAAAAAAATAGTATTTTTAACCACAACTATAACTCGAATATGAAAACAACATTTCCCCTACTACTATTATTATTGTGTTGCGTTGCTCTTTTTGGTCAAAAAAAAATCACAAAAAAATACGAATCAGAAGAACTGCAGGATATTAGAACCATTCAAATTCATTTACCGAAAGGTTATGAACGTGATACAATTACCAATTACCCATTAACCATTGTGTTAGATTCTGAATACTTGTACGATTTATATGTTGGTAATTCTAAACTATTTTCGCACACAGATAGAGCTCCAAAACAAATTGTTGTTGGAATTGAAATGGCCGAAACCCGTTTAAAAGATGCATCAATTGATGAAACAAGAAGAAGCTCTTTAACTGCAGACAGTAGAAGTTTCTTGAAATTTATTAAAGAAGAACTATTACCTTATATAGAAGGAAATTACAAAACCTCTCCATTTTTAACAATTGTCGGAAATGGTATTTCTGCCAATTTACTAACACATTTTTTACGAGACGAAACCCCATTATTTAATTCTTATGTCTGCTTAAACCCTACATTTAGCCCAGATATAAGTACGCATATGCAATCTTATAATTTAAGTAAGCTTGGTACTATTGACAATACCTATTATTTCTACATGAACGATAGTAAGTTTATTGGTGAAGACAAAAAGCAACAAGTAAATGCGCTAAACAACTATCTCGAAACATTAAATATTAAAAACTTTAATATTAAGTACGATCTTACAGAGTGTTCACCAAGTAATATTTCTGCAATCGGGGAAGCTATCCCAAGAGCATTGAATAAGATATTTGAAATCTATTCTGGTATTTCTAAAGAAGAATTTGAAACGAAAATTAAAGACCTTTCTCCTTTAGATGCCATTGCCTATTTAGAAAATAAATACATAGAAATAGACTATTTATTTGGCGCCAATTTAGGAATCAGAGAAATTGATATTATTGCCATAGAAAGCATTATTATAGAAAAAGAAAATGGTGATCATCTAAAAACCTATGGAGACATGATTTTAAACCTGTACCCATATTCACCTTTAGGACATTATTACTTAGGACGCTATTTTGAATCTGGTGAAGACTGGAGACGTGCACTGCAAGAATATCGATTAGGCTACGGAAAAATGGACCCTGCAGATCCAAATGCCGACAAGTTTTATCAGAACGTACAAAGAATGCTAAAAAAAGGGTAAGGAATTAGTTGATCAATTCTAAACCGTCTTCTTTTATGCGTATCGTCTTTTCTTTATACAATGTACCAACAGCTCTTTTAAAGGCTTTTTTACTCATTAGTAATTCACGCTTAATCTCTTCTGGTGAACTCTTATCTGTCAATGGTAAAAATCCATCATGATCGTAAATTGCTTCTACTACTTTTTCTGTATCTAAAGAAATTACATTTCTAAATCCTTGTGGCTTTAATGAAACGTCTATTTTACCATCTTCGCGAATATTTTTTATATATCCCGCAATACGTTGACGTTCTCTTATTTCTTGAAAGATTTCATTTCTATATAACAACCCTTCATAGTCTTGATCAATCCAAACATTAAAACCTAAATCTGTTTCTGCCCCAATAATTAATGATACTTTGTCTCCTACTTCTAAATCCATACTCTTATTTTAAATAATTAAAATACTCTTTTAATACTTTTTCATTTACCTCTTTATCCGTAAATACTTCCAATACTTTAGGCTGTTCTGAATCCCCATAAAAATCGGCAATTCTTTCTTTCAGCTCTGCGACACTGTTCGCTGAACTATATGCAAGTTGATGCATCTTACACAAATGCACCGCCGTTAATTGATGTGGAGTTTCGAAATACTCTAATGCATTCGTAGATTTCGGTCCAGGAATAAATCTAAAAATTCCTCCACCACTATTATTAATAATAATAATTCTAAAATTACTTGGAATATAAGCATTCCATAACGCATTACTGTCGTAAAAGAAACTTAAATCTCCTGTAATAAAAAGCGTTTTATTTTTTTGTGCTAACGCGGCTCCAATTGCTGTACTTGTACTTCCGTCTATTCCACTGGTACCTCTATTACAGAATACAGCTACTGTATTGTTTAGATCAAACAACTGGGTATACCTAATAATTGAACTATTTGCTAATTGTAATTGCGTATTATCTTGAACAGTTTCTAATATATGTTCAAAAACTTTTAAATCAGAAAAGGGCGCTTTAGATAGGTATGCCTGATGCTTAGCAGCTCTTTTTTCTTTTTCTAACAACCATTTTTGCTGGTATTTACTTACTGTTAACGGCAGCGTTGTCAATTTCGGTAAAAAAGCTATTGGATCTTCATCGATGTATTCTGATAAACAGTGAAAGGTATCTATAGATTTTAATGCATCAATATGCCAATGATGATTTGGCTGGTGTTTTCTTAAAAATTGCTTGATCTTTTTAGAAACAATCATACCTCCGAAAGTGATTAACACTTCGGGCTTCAATGCTTCTAATTGTTCTTCTATTAGCGGAAATATTAATTGATCAATCGCGTTAATCGTTTTACCAGATACGATATTAGAGGTTGTTTCTGTAAGAATAATTACAGAATGGTCTTTTTCAAACTGACTCAACAAAACCTGCAAGCTTTTATCTGGATAGTTTGTTCCTACTAAAATCATTTTTTTAGTAGTATTTTTCCAAATATTTTTTAATCGCCCTTCTACTAATTTGTCTTTACAAGAAACTGGAGGCAGGGAAATTTCATCAACAAACTGCTTCACTTTGTTCGCAATGACAGGATCTAATTGAGGTATTGTTTCATACAAAGGCTCATCAAAAGGCACATTAATATGAACGGGACCTTTATTTAATGTAGCCTTGTGTAAGGCGTTAGAAATTAAACTGACATTGCACGATGTCTTTGAAGCATCTTCAATTAAATTCGCAGAAAATAAAATATGATTATCATACACATTTTCTTGTCGAATTGTCTGTCCGTCACCAATATCAATTAAGTGCTTTGGTCTATCTGCAGAAATTATCACTAACGGAATATTGCTGTAAAAAGCTTCTGCAATTGCCGGGTAATAATTCAACAAAGCAGATCCCGAAGTACATACAACTGCCACAGGTTTTTGAATTTGCTGCGCAATTCCCAATGCATAAAAAGCAGCACAACGTTCATCAACAATGCTCATTGTTCTAAAACTCGGATGGTTGGTAAAACCAACTGTTAACGGAGCATTACGTGAACCTGGAGAAATTACCACGGTATCAATTTGAAATTGATTACATGCAGCAATTACAAGTTGTGCGAGTTCTTTTTTTGGATACATTTTTTATTAAGTTACAAAGGTTCAAAGTTTGCAAGTTACAAAGTTAGTATGTTTTATGATTGCAGCAATTCTTAAAGAAGTAAAAAGTCAGGAAATGTAAAAGTTTTATCTTTTAAAATTTTCTGACTTTGTTACTTTGAATCTCTGTTACTTTTTTTAGTTCCCTTTTTGGTAGTCTGCTAAAAACTTCGCCAAACCACTATCTGTTAATGGATGTCTTAACAATCCTTCAATAGCACTTAAAGGCCCTGTCATTACATCAGATCCTAACTTAGCACAGTCAATAATATGCATTGTATGACGTACCGAAGCTGCTAAGATTTGAGTTTCAAATCCATAATTATCATAAATTTGACGGATCTCAGCAATAAGGTTTAACCCATCTGTAGAAATATCATCTAAACGTCCAATAAACGGAGATACATAGGTTGCTCCTGCTTTTGCTGCTAATAAGGCTTGACCTGCAGAAAAGACTAATGTTACATTTGTTTTAATTCCTTTTGATGAAAAATATTTACATGCCTTAACACCATCTTTAATCATAGGTAACTTCACTACGATTTGTGGATTTAAAGCAGCCAACGCCTCTCCTTCTCTTACCATTCCTTCAAAATCTGTAGAAATCACTTCTGCAGAAACATCTCCTTCAACCAATTCACAAATTTCTTTGTAATGATTAATAATGTTTCCCGCTCCTGTAATTCCTTCTTTCGCCATTAAAGATGGATTTGTAGTTACTCCGTCTAAAATACCTAAAGCTTGTGCTTCTTTAATTTGATCTAAATTCGCAGTGTCAATAAAAAATTTCATGATTTATTTTTGAGTTAAATTCGAATTTACAAATATACAAAAAACAACTTGCCAAAGAAGTAGTATCCTTGTTTAGAAAAAAGATTATATAAAGATTTACATATCTAGCGACGTTTGTCCCTGATTAAAAGTCGTATGGCGTTAAAAGTTTAATTTCAATTACCAAAATTCGTATTTTTATTATTGAATATCAACGCTATATACTTTTCTAATGCTTCGAAAAATTTCACTTCTTATAATGATTGCAACTTTTATCAATTGCAACACAACACCTAAAAAAAGCAACCTAGAAACTGACACATGGATTGCCATTCATTTATTGGATTATACCACAGATGAAAAACTAGCGCATCTCGCAAACCAATTACCTGCATTAGCCAAGCAAGGGATAAATACCCTATTTTTAGAAGTTGATTATCATTTTAATTTTAAATCACACCCCGAATTAAAAAGCACGGATGGATTTATCACAAAAGAAGGCGCTAAAGAGTTCAAAAAACGTTGTGACCAATACAACATTCGTTTGATTCCGCAATTTCAATCTTTAGGACATCAATCTTGGGCAGAAAAAACCTACGAATTACTTACCATTTACCCCGAGCTTGATTTAACGCCTGGTGCTTTTCCGAACAACAAAGACATCTATTGTAGAGAATGGGACCCCTACAACCCAAAAGTGAATAAAATTGTATTTGCCTTGATTGATGAAATCATAGATGCCTTTGATGCAGATGGTTTACATATCGGAATGGATGAAGTATTTTTAATCACTTCTCCACATGCAACAAGTACAAAAGACAAAAATCCCGCAACTGTTTTCGCCAAGGTCGTGAATGATTTTCATGATTATTTCAGCAAAGAAAAAAATATAGAACTCTTTATTTGGGGAGATCGGCTCATTGATGGAACCAAGCATAAATATGGCGCATGGGAATCTTCTTTGAATGGCACTGCACCTGCAATTGATTTAATTCCGAAAGATATCGTTATATGTGACTGGCATTATGAGCCTCGAGCAACGTATACTTCAATTCCTATGTTTATAGAAAAAGGGTTTCGAGTACTCCCAAGTAGCTGGAGAAAAAAAGACGGAATAGACAAATTGATCAATTACAGCTATCAAATAGAAGACAAAAAAATGCTAGGACACCTATTTACAACATGGAGTTACATAGATACTGTAACACAATACAAACCTATGTTACATGGATTAAACAGCATTAAAAATGGCAAATTTCATGACATCTCTTTTCATTTAAACCATGCTAAGACAAAGAAAAAAGCCACCGTTTCTTTAAGCACAAAAAAAAGTACATTAGCTATTTATTACACAACAGACGGAAAGACACCTTCAATACAAAGTAAAAAATACCTACGCCCAATTCCTATAACCCAAACCACTACTATAAAAGCAATAAGTTACCTAGATACAATTTCTAAAAGCATTGTAAACTCTCAAGCCTACTCTTTACATAAAGGATTGGCTGCCACTATAGAATTAAATACACCTTCTTCTAGCAAATTCGAAGTAACAAACAAAGAATTCACACTGATAGACGGAGAACTTGGAAGCACCGGCTTTGCAGATGGAAAATGGCTAGGCTTTGATGGTACAAATGCTCATATTACTTTAAATTTCAAAAACAAAACAGACGTAAATTCCATTATTATCAGCGCATTTAATGACCATTCTAATTGGATTTACTCACCAAAATCTTTCACCATTCTAACGAGTACAAACGGAAAAGATTATAAAAAGTTACCCATGAAAAAGATCGATTTATCAATAGAAAAAATCCAAGAAATTAAGTTTAATGTACATCAAAAAAATATCAAAAGCATGCAGTTTATTGGGCTCAACAGACCCATTCCAAAAAACAAAAAAGATGCTGGTAACAAAACATGGATTTTTTTAGATGAAATAATAATTAAGTAGCTACAACTTATAATGATTCATTATAAGTTTTTCATACATTCTATCAGGCAGAATTCGTTTTAATACAATGGAGAATTTCTCCATAAAGCCTCCCACCTTGTAATGTACTTTTGGATTTTTAGTATTGATTATTTCAAAAACCGCTTTTGCCATTTCTATCGGATCCATGCCACTAGACACATGGGCATCCATCAGGGCTAAATTTTCTGCGTAAACCTTTTTATAAGCAGAATTTTCAAATACTGGTGTATGGTATCGTCCTGCAGCAATATTGGTAGCAAAATCTCCTGGTGCCACATTGACAACATTAATTCCAAAATGCTTTACTTCCATCCGTATTGCTTCCGTTACCAATTCCAGTGCTCCTTTAGTTGCCGAATACATGCCTCTATATGGCAATCCCATATAACCAGCAATTGATGTTACATTAATGATGGTTCCTGATTGTTGCTTTCTCATTTGTGGCAACACAGCTTTCATTACATCTATGGCTCCAAATAAATTGGTATCAAATACCTTACGCATTTCATCTGTTGGGGTATCTTCTATTGGCCCAGTTATTCCCATTCCTGCATTATTTACCAATACATCTAGTTTTCCTTCTTTTTGAATAACTAATGAAACAGCATTCTCAATAGTTGCTACTTTTAAAACATCCAATGCAATTATAGTGAAAGCGTAGTTTTCTGCATTTTTTGTACTTCTACTAGTTCCATACACAACAAACCCTTTTTCTACTAAAAAATTAGCTATTGACAGGCCTATTCCAGAGGAAGCACCAGTTATTAAAACTACTTTAGACATTCTTATTGACGGTTTTTGAAGGTTATATTTAACACAAATATCTTAAAAGAAATTTTAAGAAACTAAAAAGGCGCGGGATAATTGGGGAAGTTCATTGTCGAAACTTTAGGGCACAAAAAATGGCAAGCTACCTACATCACACTGCTACAACCTAATACCCTTGCTGCGTTCCCGCCCTGGGGGATTCAAAGGGAGCTAGTTGTGTAGGACTTGCCGCTGCAAATTTACAATCATTTTTAAATATTCACAATCTTTTTTCATCAATTTTGTAACATTTTTTACTCTTTGGTTACTAATCAATTGTTTAAATATGTTATCCATATTTTTACAGAAACAAAATTGAAATCAATATATTTGTATAACTAACTAATTATCAAACAAAATGGAAAATCAAGCATCAAGTAAAAGTATTATTTTAAATCAAGGACTTTATTTAGGGATTATCTCTGTATTATTAAGCCTTGTTGTATATGCAACAGGAAACCACCTTCAACCACATTGGTCTGTTAGCCTTATAGGTGTTGCCTTAATGATTGCATTTATTATTATGGGAATGAAGAAATTCAAAGCTGATAATGGTGGATTTATGTCTTGGGGACAAGCTGTTAAAATTGGTGTAGGATTAACTGTTGTAAGTACAGTTATAGTAATTGCTTACAACCTAATTTTCATGAATTTTATTGAACCAGAATTCATGTCTCAAGTAGGAGCATTACAAGAACAAACTTGGGTTGACCAAGGAATGTCATCTGAAGAAATAGATGCTGCAAAAAGTATGATGGAGAAATTCCAAGGGCCAGTTATCTCATCAGCATTTGGACTATTAATGGCGGCTTTTATTAGCTTTATTATTTCTGCTATTGCAGGAGCGGTTATGAAACAAAACGCTGAAGAGCAATACTAAGTTTAAGAAAAATTTAAACGATTTAAAGGTAAAACATATCATTATGTTTTACCTTTACGTTTTTATACAACTTTCTTAATTGTAAGCATATGGATATATCGGTAGTTATACCTTTATTAGACGAAGAAGAATCTTTACAAGAATTATACAGTTGGATTGCAAAAGTTATGCAGTCCAATTCTTATGAATACGAAGTTATTTTTATAGATGACGGAAGTACAGATACATCTTGGAATGTTATTGAGAAACTATCTTCAATGCACGCCCAAGTAAAAGGAATCAAATTCCAAAAAAACTATGGCAAATCGCAAGCCTTAGATGCTGGCTTTGAAATGGCACAAGGAACCGTTGTCATTACTATGGATGCAGACTTACAAGACAATCCTGATGAAATTCCAGAATTATATGATTTAATCACTAAAGATGATTATGATTTAATCTCGGGATGGAAAAAGAAACGTTACGACAATGTGATAACGAAAAACATTCCTTCAAAATTATTCAATGCTGCAGCCAGAAGAACCTCAGGTTTAAAATTACACGATTTTAACTGTGGATTAAAAGCCTACAAGAATGTTGTTATTAAAACGGTTAAGGTGAGTGGCGAAATGCATCGCTATATTCCCGTTTTGGCAAAGAACGAAGGTTTTACCAAGATCGGAGAAAAGGTGGTACAACACCAAGCTAGAAAATACGGTGTTACTAAATTTGGAATAGACCGTTTTATCAATGGTTTCTTAGATTTAATTACCATCTCATTTTTATCAAAATTCGGCAAACGCCCAATGCACTTATTTGGTCTTTGGGGAAGCCTTGTTTTCTTTGTAGGGTTCTTATCTGCAAGTTATATTGGGATCACCAAATTGTATAAATTATCACAAGGAATGAAAGCCATCTTAGTGACTAACAATCCTTGGTTTTACATCTCTTTAATTGCCATGATCATAGGAACACAATTATTTTTAGCAGGATTTATTGGAGAGCTACTTGTAAGACCCAAAAACGGAGAGAAACACTATACAATCAAAGAAAAATTAAATTTCTAAATCCGTATCTTTGCGGACTATTTTAAGTATATTATGAAGAAGATTTTAGACGACGCTAAAAAATGGTTGACTGACACTTTTGATGCAGCAACCAATAATGAAGTACAGCAACTAATCGATACCAACGCTGATGATTTAGCAGATCGATTTTATAAAAATATGGAATTTGGAACTGGTGGAATGCGCGGAATTATGGGTGCAGGAACCAACCGAATTAACAAATACACCTTAGGAAAAGCAACCCAAGGATTGAGTAATTACTTGCAACAATCTTTTCCTAACAAACAACTAAAAGTAGCCATTGCCTACGATTGTAGACACAATAGTAAAGAATTTTCAAATCTAGTAGCAGATGTTCTGTCTGCAAATAACATTCAGGTCTATTTATTTGAAGATTTACGCCCAACCCCAGAATTGTCTTTTGCTGTGGATTATTTAGGCTGCGATGCTGGAATTGTATTAACCGCTTCTCACAATCCTCCAGAATACAATGGATATAAAGTATATTGGAATGATGGCGGACAAATTGTACCTCCACACGACTCGGGAATTATTAATGAAGTAAATACATTAGATTTTTCTGAAATTAACTTCAAAGCTAATGAAGATTTAATTTCAACGGTGGGTTCTGAAATAGACGAAGCTTTTTGGGAAGCGTCAATTAAAAATGGAACTTTTGACGTAAAAGGAAGAGAAGACTTAAAAATAGTATTCACATCATTACATGGAACTTCTATAACATTGATTCCAGAAGTTTTAAAACGTGCAGGATATACAAATGTTCATATTGTTGAAGAACAAGCAACACCAGACGGAGATTTCCCTACGGTAACGTCACCAAACCCAGAAGAACCAGCAGCTTTACAAATGGCCGTTGACCTTGCCAACAAGGTTGATGCCGATATTGTGATTGGTACTGACCCCGATTCTGACCGATTAGGAATTGCCGTGAGAGATTATAACGGCACTATGAAGTTGATGAACGGAAACCAAACCATGAGTTTAATGACCGATTTCTTAATTAAACAATGGGAACAGAACAACAAACTAACAAACAACCCTTTTATAGGCTCTACCATCGTTTCTACCAATTTAGTAAATGAAATAGCAGCAAGTTATGGCGTCGAAACTAAAGTAGGCTTAACAGGTTTTAAATGGATTGCTAAAATGATTCATGATTTTCCTAACCAAGATTTTATTGGTGGGGGAGAAGAAAGTTTTGGATATATGGTTGGCGACTTTGTGAGAGATAAGGATGCAGTAACTGCAACTTTATTAGCCTGTGAAATTGCTGCAAATGCAAAAAGCAACGGAAGTTCGTTTTACAATGAACTATTAGATATTTACACCACACACAATCTCTACAAAGAACACCTAATTGCAACGGTCAAAAAAGGCATGGATGGTGCTGAAAAAATCAAGCAAATAATGATTGATTTACGCAACAATCCTTTTCTAAAAATTGATGGATCTAAGGTTGAGTTTTTATGTGACTATCAATCTTCAATTCAGAAGAACTTAATCACTGGTGAAGAAACGGTAATGGACATTCCAAAATCTAATGTATTAATTTACCACACTGAAGACGGAACAAAAATAGCTGCTAGGCCTAGTGGTACAGAACCAAAAATAAAATTTTATATTAGCGTAAAATCACCTTTAGCCTCTAAAGAAGCCTTTAAAGAAACGGAAGCTTCATTAGATACTAAAATCGAAAGAATCATCAAAGAATTAAAGCTATAATGAATTATTTTAAAAAAATATTACGCTTTGCCAAGCCTTATAAAAGGTATGCATTTTTAAATATTCTTTTCAATATTCTTTATGCGCTATTTAATGTTTTATCTGTATTGGCATTTATCCCTGTTTTAAATATACTATTTAAACAGGAAAATAAAATAGTAGCCGCGCCTATTTACGAAGGAATAACAAGTATTGGCTCATACACAAAGGATAGTTTTTATTTTTATATCTCTCAAAAAATAACACAAGACGGAGCTGTTCAGGTATTACTATTTATTTGTTTGATTACCTTTTTATTGTTTTTTTTAAAAAATCTATTTAGATACTTAGCTTCCTATGTTTTAGTATTTTTACGCAATGGAACTGTTAAAGATTTACGCGACCAGTTATATCATAAAATTATAGAATTACCTATTGCCTATTTTTCAGAAAAGAAAAAAGGTGATATTATTGCTCGTATGACAGCCGATGTACAAGAGGTAGAAGTTTCTTTCTTAACCTCATTAGAGGCAGTTGTTAGAGAACCTTTAACTGTAATAATTTCGTTAAGTATGATGCTAATAATTAGCATTAAACTGACCCTATTTGTATTTATTTTACTCCCTGTTTCTGGATTTATAATTTCGGCAGTGAGTAAAAAATTAAAGGCCAATTCTTTAAAAGCACAAAAAGAAACTGGATTTTTCTTATCGTTTATTGAAGAGACTCTAACGGGACTTCGAGTAATCAAAGGTTTTAACGCTGAAAAAGCCATTGAAAACAAATTCAACCAATCAACAACAAAATTTAAGAATTTAATGACCAGTGTTTTACACCGTAAAACATTGGCCTCACCTATGAGTGAGTTTTTAGGTTCTGCGACTATTATAGGTATTTTATGGTATGGAGGTAAGCTAGTCTTAGAAGACAAAAGTCCGCTAAAACCAGAAGAGTTCCTAACATATATCATGCTGTTTTACACCATATTAAACCCTGTAAAAGCCATTACATCTGCGTATTACAACATCCAGAAAGGAGATGCTTCTGCACAAAGAATTATGGAAGTACTGGAAACAGAGAACAATATAAAAGATAGGCCCAATGCTATTGTAAACCCTAGTTTCGAATCTAAAATAGAATTCAAGAATATTTCATTTAAATATAAAAATGAATATGTTTTAAAAGATTTCTCTCTTACTATTAACAAAGGCGAAACGGTTGCTTTGGTTGGTCAATCTGGAAGTGGAAAATCTACCTTAGCAAATTTAATTACTCGATTTTATGACGTAAATAAAGGGGCTATTTTTATTGATGATATAAACATCAAAGACATGACCAAACATTCGTTAAGAGCTTTGATGGGCATTGTTACTCAAGAGTCAATTTTATTTAATGACACTGTCGCTAACAACTTAAAGTTAGGAACAGAAAATGCCCAAATAGCACAAGTTATTGACGCTGCAAAAATTGCAAATGCCAATGATTTTATTATGGAATTAGACCAGCAATACAACACCAATATTGGCGATAGCGGGAACTTGCTTTCTGGCGGGCAAAAACAACGATTAAGCATTGCCCGAGCGGTACTTAAAAACCCACCTATTATGGTGTTAGATGAGGCTACTTCTGCCTTAGATACTGAATCAGAACAATTGGTTCAACTTGCACTTGAAAAAATGATGCAAAATAGAACTTCGTTAGTTATTGCACACAGGCTATCTACAATTCAGAAAGCCGACACCATAGTTGTATTGAATAAAGGGCAGATTATAGAACAAGGAAAACATGCTGCGTTGCTAGAGAAAAAAGGTGAATACCACAAATTAGTAAACATGCAAAACTTAGCTTGATTAAAAACATATAAAAATGAACGTATTATTTGTTGTAGAATTTACACGAAGCGTGAACATTCTAAAAACTCAAATAGAACTAATAATCCAATTAAAAAACAAGAAAGGCATTACCCCTTTTGTAATCGGTAGTCTTAGCGACGAAATCAAAAGTATTTTTGATGCTGAAAACATAGCGTACAAAACCATTTATGCTACAAAAAAAATAGATTTCAACTATATTAAGCAAGTGAAATTATTTTTAAAAGAAGAACACTTCGACATTGTTCAGTTTTTCAATAGTAAGCCTGCAAGAAACTTTTTATTAGCTTTAAAAGGCAATGCTCCAAAAACGGTTATTTTTATGGGTTCAGTGAGTTTATACTGGCATGATCCATCTGCATATCTAACGTTTTTAAGTTCTAAAATGGATAAGATCACTTGTAATAGCAAGTATGTTTTTGAACATGTAAAAAAGCAATTACGAAACAAAGACAAAGCAGTGTTGGTTTACGAAGGATATTCTTCTTCTTGGTATAAAGACGTTAAACCATTTGATTACACCAGTTTAAACATACCTAAAAGCGCTATTGTTGTCAGTTATGCCGCAAGTCATAGAAAAGTAAAGGGTACAAAATACTTTTTAGAATCTTCATACTACTTAAAATCAGATAGTGAAATCCATTATATTTTGATGGGTAATAAAACGGACAATCCTGAATTTATTAAAATAGCTGAAAAGAGTCCAATTGCAGATAAAATACATTTTTTAGGGCATAGAAATGATGCAGTGTCTTTAATAAAAGGAGCAGATATTTATGCCCAAACATCTCTAAGTGAAGGCTTCGGAAGGGCAATTAGTGAAGCAATGTGTGTAGAAAAGCCAATTGTAATGACTGATGCAGGCGGCTGTACAGAACTCATTGATGAGAATTGCGGTATTGTAGTCCCGATCAAAGGATCAAAGGAAATAGGACGCGCCATTTCTAAACTAGCAGATGACGATGCATTAAGAACAGAAATGGGAAAGAATGCTAGGAATAGAATAGACACTGTTATAAACACCACAACAACTACTGAAGAAACCTATAACGTATATGTAGATTTATTAAAAAAGTAATTAGCTACTACTTTTTTTCAACCCAACTCGTCTTTCACTAAGCTAGCACTATAATACACCACTGTTAACCCTTGTTTATTATCAAAATGCAGGGTAACTACCTCTTTGTACTCTTAAGCTTTTTAGGAGAATTTGCTAAAAGGTAGAACATCCAAGTGACGCTGCTTTAGGGAGAGATATCCAACTTTTTAAGAGGACACATCTAGAAGTATTATACAGACTCGAACATATTAAAACCACATATAGAAGCGACGACAACATTACATGGGAAAAGGATTTTAACTTTATTACAGTTCCAAAAAATGAGGCCATAAAAAAACAGTCATTACACAGCTTTTCTACACCTATAAAACTACGTTTAATAGTAGACTACTCTTTAAAGTGGTGCCTTTGGGTTAAACCATAGTCAAAGCTTTATTTCGATATCAAACTATAGCGCTATTGGATTAATTTTTAGGTATAAACATCAAACGACCTTCAGCCCCAACTCTTTTCCTTTGGCAATCATGAATTGGTAAGAGGCTTCATATTCATTCGGGATTACCCCTTCTAAAATAGCTTCTTTTATCGCTTCTTTTAATTGACCAATTTCTCGGCATGGTGTTAGATTGAATGTTTCCATAATTAATTCACCAGAAATTGGTGGTTGAAAATTACGCACTTGATCACGTTCTTCTACTTCTTTTATTTTTTTACGAACTACTTCAAAGTTTTTGTGGTACCGTTTAAACTTTGTTGGGTTTTTGGTGGTGATATCAGCTTCACACAAGGTCATTAATGCATCTATATCTTCTCCAGCATCGAAGACCAACCTTCGTACTGCAGAGTCAGTTACCGCACTTGCCAATACAATTGGTCTAGAACTTAATAGCACCATTTTTTGAACAAATTTCATTTTAGAGTTCAATGGCATTTTTAACCGTTTAAATAATTTAAAAACCATTTTAGACCCCACAAATTCATGCGCATGAAATGTCCAGCCTATTTTTTTATGAAACTTCTTAGTAGGAGCCTTCCCGATATCGTGCAATAAAGCTGCCCAACGCAACCACACATCATTGGTGTTTTCTGAGATATTATCTACCACTTCTAAGGTGTGGTAAAAATTGTCTTTATGCTTTTGTCCTTCTACCTCTTCCACACCTTTTAAAGCAACGAGCTCTGGCAATATTTGAGGCAATAACTGGGTAGCTTCTAATAACAGAAAACCAACAGACGGAACTTTTGAAAGCATTATTTTATTCAACTCATCTACGATACGTTCTCTTGTGATTATTTGTAATCTATTTGCATTTTTAGAAATAGCCTCTAGAGATTCTTTTTCTATTTTAAAATTTAATTGACTTGCAAATCGTATGGCACGCATCATTCTTAGCGGGTCATCAGAATAGGTAATATTCGGTTCTAAAGGAGTTCTAAGAATCTGAGACTTCATATCCTCTACACCATTAAAAGGGTCTAGTAATAATCCGAAATTATCTTTATTTAAACTTAATGCCAATGCATTAATTGTAAAATCTCTTCGATTTTGATCATCTTCCAATGACCCTTCAGAAACCTCAGGATTTCGGCTATCTTCTGCATACGATTCTTTGCGTGCTCCTACAAATTCAATCTCTACGTCTTTATAACGCAACATTGCTGTTCCGTAGGTTTTAAAAACCTGAACTTTCGGTTTTGTTGGAAGTAATTCTGCTACTTTCTGTGCCAATTCTATACCACTTCCAATTGAGACTACATCAATATCTTTTGCATCACCACGTTCTAAAATATGGTCACGAACAAATCCCCCAATAACATAACTTTCTATAGCTAGTAATTCAGAAGCTTTAGATATATAATTAAAAATTGGTGCAGAAATTGCGTCTTTGTAAAATTGTTGTTGCATAGAATTATTCTCTAATAACCGTTACTTCATTGTTCTCTGTAATTCTTAGAATTCTCGACGAAGTGTTGGCTATTTTATCTTGCTGCAAATTTACTATATAATCTACGCTATGCAAAATAGTCAGGCTAATTTCTGAAAATGTTTTGGGCGTCTCTTCACCGCTTCTATTTGCAGATGTAGAGACAATGGGCTTTCCAAATTCGGTAATCAATTGTTTACAAAATTCATCTTGTACAATTCGAATGGCTATGGTATTATCTGAGGCAATACAATTTGCCGATAGCCCTTTTGGTTTTTGATAAATTATCGTTGTTGGTTTTTTTGATATAGCTATTAGATCTAATGCTTTATCTGGAACTGCATCCACATAATCTAATAACATTTCTATCGAATTAACCAACACGATTAAGCTTTTTGACTCTGCCCTCTGTTTGATTTTATAAACGGCAGAAACTGCTTCAAAATTTGTGGCATCACAGCCTATCCCCCAAACTGTATCTGTTGGATATAAAATAGATTTCCCTGCTTTCAATGCCGCTATGGTTTCCTGTAAAATTGACATACTCATTAGTACTTACCAAATAGTTTATTCATTTTTCTTCTGCGTAGCCAAGGAATCGCTCTTTTTTCAGGAACACCAAGTTCCTTAATATAATTTTGAACAGCATCGACCATTCGCTCAGATGATTTTCCATCTTGATATGGATGATACTCTTTTAAAATGAAAGCTCTTTGCTCTTTATAAGGATCTTTTTGTAAGTTCGTATTTACCTTCTCCACCAACCCTTCATACTCAAGGACATTATCCCATTCACAAATTTTAGAATTGTTTTTATAAGTAAGTACTGGCTTATCCAACAACAAAAACTCATAAACCACAGAAGAAGTGTCGCTTATTAGCAAATCAGAAATCAATAAATATTTAATAATATTCCGCTCCTCAACGAATAAAATGTTTGAAACTTCATGCGCTAATTTTTTATAAGAAGCTATTAAATTTTCGGCCATCAAATCATGAAATTTAATCACAATTAGATATTCTTTATTACCTGACAATTGTTTAATTTGTTCTAACAAATACGGTGCACATGTCAATGATGGCGAGAATGTTGGCGCATATACTATAATATTATTCGCACCATACTCTTCTAATAATTGGTTTTTATCAGCAGCATACTTATGTACTTCTTTTCCATATACATCTAGTTTTGGCCATCCAGTTTCTATTACCTTAAAATTTTCATGTTTTCGTGCAGCTTTAGAAAACCATCTTGTAAAATAGGGACCTTGTGTTAAATACAAATCAAAATAACTTCGAATTCTAAAATGCCCTTTTTTCTCGCCTGCCAACCCGTGAAAAACTTGTGTTTTTACGCCTCTTAAATAATGAGGAACTTCATTTCCAGGTGAAAAAATAGCATCACTTTTAAAAGCGATAACCTCATGCATTTGAGTGGTGTATTTTTCTTCTTTAAAAGGGAATTTTTGTGCTATCTCTTCCCTAACAAACCAAATATACTCATACTTCCTTTTTTTTAAAACCTGCATTATAGGTTCTAAAATCCCAAAAGAATACGGGTTCATACAAAAAAGAATTGTTTTCATTTTTTTAAACTATTTCATTCGCACTTTGCAAATCTTCTTTAAAATCTACTTCAATACAATTATATGCTGATATGTCTATTACTTTTAACTTCATGCCATCTTCTGCAATTGCCAACTCCAGTCCTCTCTCAAAATAATCATTAGCATCACAATTTTCTAATTGATTGATAAAGATATCCAAATCTGATGATGAAATAAAATTAATTCCAACTGCTTCTCCTAAGCCATTCACAACTTCCTTTGATAGCTTATCTACATAGCCTTCTTTTAAAGTGTATTTCACTTCTTCTTCTGCCACACTTTGTGTATTTACAGAAATAAATGAATTGTTTTTTTCAATATCAGCAATTAATAATGACAATAATTTCTCATCAAAAACAACATCTCCGTTAAACCATAAAACAGATTTTCCTCTGTGTTTTTTTAACGCTTGAAGTAAACTTTTAGAGGTATTTGTTCTATCAAAAAAAGGATTATACACATAATTTACTTCTGGAAAACGCTCCATGATTAAGTTTTTCTTGAACCCGACAACAGTTGTAACATCATTAATATCAAAGTATTTTGTAATATTTTTTAGTTGTCTCTGCATAATACTATTGCCATCTTTCAATGGTGTTAATGGTTTTGGAAAAGGATTCCCAAGTCTTGAGCCAATACCAGCTGCTAAAATTATTATCTTCATCTTTCTATCTATTATCTTTAATTTTTCAATACGTACACTTACTTCTTATTATTGTTCATCAACCACAGTTTAATATACCTCGTAAATACGCCATAAGATTGAATAGAGGCTAAAATAAACCCTTCAAATCCATCTAAAAATCCAAGCCTTATTACATAATGTGTTAAGAACCTTACTGGAGGTTTTACGAGTAAATTAAAAAGGTTTACGCTCTTTTTATCTTGATGTAACTTTTTTGCTTTAAGCCAAGAATTTCTATTTAATTTAGCTAGGTAATGTTCAAAATTTCTATATGAGTAGTGGTCAATCTTGTTTTCTAACACCCCTACATCGCCATTTGCCTCAATCAATTCATGCACCAAATCTCCATTGTATTTACAATAGCTTTTTGAAAATAACCGTACTACGCTATCTCGTTGCCAACCACTATATTTGATTTTTTTCCCTAAAAAATAAAAATTTCTTTTTATGGAAAATGCCACATAACTAGTTGGTTTACTCAACGTTTCAACAATTTCATCTTTAAGCGCCTGTATTATTCGCTCATCAGAATCTAAAATAAAAATCCATTCATTGGAGGCCTTACTAATGGCATAATTTTTTTGAGACGAAAAGTCATCAAAAACACGTTGTACTATTTTTACATCATGCTTTTCAGCTAACGTAACTGTAGCATCTGTACTAAAAGAATCTATTACAATAATTTCATCGGCAAAACTGACCGAATGAATTGCTTCTTCAATATGAATTTCTTCATTAAAAGTTGGTATAATTGCAGTAATTCTCAATCCTTTATCTCTTTTACACAGCTACGTCATACTCTCTAAGCGCATCATTCAATGATGTTTTCTTATCTGTACTCTCTTTACGTTTTCCTATAATTAACGCACATGGCACATTGTATTCTCCTGCAGCAAATTTCTTCGTATAACTTCCTGGGATTACAACAGAGCGCGCAGGAACTCTTCCTTTTAACTCTACAGGTTCTGCTCCTGTTACGTCAATGATTTTTGTAGATGCTGTTAACACAACATTCGCTCCTAATACTGCTTCAGATTCTATTCGAACACCTTCAACAACAATGCAACGCGAACCTATAAATGCCCCATCTTCTATAATTACTGGTGCTGCTTGTAATGGTTCTAATACGCCACCAATTCCTACACCTCCAGATAAATGTACGTTTTTTCCAATTTGTGCACAACTTCCAACCGTAGCCCAAGTATCTACCATGGTACCTTCATCAACATAAGCACCAATATTTACATAACTCGGCATTAAAATTGTCCCTGCAGAAATATAAGCTCCGTGCCTTGCAACCGCATTAGGGACTACTCTTATTCCTTTTTCAGCATAATTCCTTTTCAACGGAATTTTATCGTGATATTCAAAAATTCCCGCTTCTAAGGTTTCCATTTTTTGAATTGGAAAATAAAGTACTACGCCTTTTTTAACCCACTCATTGACTTTCCATCCATTAGAGGTTGGCTCCGCAACTCTTAAAGTTCCTGCATCTAATAAATCGACAACTTCTCTAATAGCATTGATTGTATTTTCTTCTTTTAATAACTCACGGTTATCCCAAGCTTTCTCTATGATTTCTCTTAAATTCTTCATCCTGTTAAATATATTTTTACAAATATAAATCTATCGTTAAAATTCTAAGCGAAGATACATTTTTTAAACAGATATTACTATCATGTTTAAATTTCAATCCCTGGTTTTTAGCCTTAAAAAAAAGTACACGTTCAATTAAATTATCAACAATACTTTACCTAATTTTACTGTTCATTAAGAGATCATGTTTTTTTGTTAAAAAAGTAATTTAAGTATGAGCAGAATTTTAGCCATAGATTTTGGAAAAGTTAGAACAGGCATTGCAATAACAGACGTATTGCAAATAATTGCATCTGGATTAACCACTGTTGCTACACCAGAATTGATTCCTTTTTTAAAAGACTACACAAAAAAAGAAAAAGTAGCACTTTTTTTAGTCGGACTTCCTAAACAAATGGACAATACGGCAAGCGAAAGTGAAGTATTAATTGCGCCTTTCTTAAAAAAACTAGCAGCCACTTTTCCAAATATACCTATGCAAAGAGTAGATGAACGGTTTACTTCTAAAATGGCTTTTCAATCAATGTTAGATGGAGGTGTTAAAAAGAAAAAGCGGCAAAATAAAGGATTGATAGACGAAATTAGCGCAACTATAATTTTACAATCTTATTTATATAATAAAAGTTGATTTGAATAATTATTTATTCGCTTAAACCCTTATAGACATCCTTATTACAACACATCATAAAACTGTCAAAAATTGTAATTCAAAATCCGTAATTCGTCATTCTAAAATTGTATTTTTGCAGCTATTAAAATTTTAAACGAATGATTTTACCAATTGTAGCATATGGCGATCCTATTTTAAGAAAAATGGGGGTTGAAATTGATAAAGAGTACCCGCAATTAGACGTGCTAATAGCGAACATGAAAGAAACCATGTATAAAGCAAGTGGTGTTGGCTTGGCTGCTCCTCAAATTGGAAAAGCAATCAGATTGTTTTTGGTAGACGCTTCTCCTTTTGGAGATGACGAAGAATTAGACGAAAAAGAAAGAGCTTTTTTAGCTGAATTTAATCATGTATTCATTAATCCCAAAATCATAAAAGAAGAGGGAGATGAATGGGCTTTTAATGAAGGATGTTTGAGTATTCCTGATGTAAGAGAAGACGTTTTTAGACAAGAACAAATTACCGTTGAATATCAAGATGAAAATTTCGAAAAACACAGCATGACTTTAAACGGAATAGCTGCAAGGGTTTTTCAACACGAATATGACCACATTGATGGCATTTTATTTACTGACAAATTATCTTCATTAAAGAAAAGGCTCATCAAAAAGAAATTAGAAAACATATCAAAAGGAAAAGTAAATGCAGACTACAGAATGCGTTTTCCTAACCCAAAGAAAAAATAAGTCTCAAAGACCAAAAAAAATATAAAATGGAATTTAATAAAATTATCGCCGTAACAGGTAAACCAGGTTTGTTTGAAGTTGTTTCACAAACTAAAACAGGAATTATTGTAGAATCGTTAACCGATAAAAAGCGCATTCCTATTTTATCAACTCACAATGTTAGTTTACTTGAAAACATTGCCATCTTTACCTATGATGAAGAAGTGCCATTATTAACTGTTTTCAAAACTATTTCTGAAAAAGAATCGGGGAAAGAAACAATCAGTCACAAAGAAAGTGGCGCTAAATTGTCTTCATTTTTCTCTGAAATCTTACCAGAATACGATCAAGAAAGAGTATACACTTCTAACATTAAAAAAATTATTCAATGGTACAATGCATTAATTGCGGTTGAATTTGATTTTTCTACTGCAGTACTATCTTCAGAAGCAAATCAAGAAGCGTAACTAGATGTTAAGATGCTAGAAAGCATAAAAGATTCATAAACGCTAGCAGCAAAGAATCAACTATACTTTTCAGCATCATAAGACATATTAAAAACAAACCACAAAGAATTGAATAGTAGAACGCAGCAATTAGAGGCCTTTAACAGGTTGTTAGATATTATGGACGATCTCAGAGAGAAGTGTCCATGGGATCAAAAACAAACCTTAGAATCTTTACGTCATTTAACGATTGAAGAAACCTACGAATTGGCTGATGCTATTTTAGACAACGATTTAGAAGAAATAAAAAAAGAATTGGGCGATGTGTTATTACACATCGTCTTTTATGCTAAAATTGGAAGTGAGAAAAACGCTTTTGATATTGCTGATGTCGCCAATGCTATTTCCGACAAATTGATAGACAGACATCCACATATTTATGGAGATGTAGTTGTTAAAGATGAAGAAGAAGTAAAACAAAACTGGGAAAAACTTAAATTAAAAGAAGGGAAATCTTCTGTGCTGGAAGGCGTACCTAAAAGCTTACCTGCTTTGGTAAAAGCAAACCGAATTCAAGATAAAGTAGCTGGGGTTGGTTTTGATTGGGAAGAACCTCAACAAGTTTGGGAAAAGGTCCAAGAGGAACTTACAGAATTGAACGAAGAAGTAAAAAACAACAACACTGACAATATTGAGTCTGAATTTGGAGATGTCTTATTTTCCATGATTAATTATGCTCGTTTTATTGGTGTAAACCCAGAAAACGCATTGGAAAGAACCAATAAAAAATTCATCAAGCGCTTTCAGTACTTAGAGAAAGCTGCTAAAAAAGAAGGCAAAGAACTTTCTGACATGTCCCTTGTTGAAATGGATGTGCATTGGGAAAAGTCGAAGACCTTTTTCAAATAACATAACATTAGAAAAAGTCAAAAACCTTTTTCAAATAACATAACATTAGAAAAAGTCAAAAACCTTTTTCAAATAACATAACATTGGGAAAAGTCGAAGACCTTTTTTTTCATAACCAACATCATCAAATTCCCACATTCTACTCCTGTTTCAGATTCCTTTTTTTTACACAAATAGGTTATTGATCTTTCGGGAATCTCATTACATTTAGTATATTTACTTTTATGAATATACTTATTATTACAGGCGGAAGCAATGGCATTGGAAAAGCCATCGCTAAAAAATATAATTCGGAAAATTTTACTGTAATATCAATTTCAAGAAGCAAGGCTACCAATGTGTCTTTTCAGCAAATAACTGCTGATTTAAGCAACACGTCAAGTGCTATTGATGCAATTCATATGGCTTTTTCAAGTCTAATTTTAAATGCTATTACATCAATAACAGTAGTAAATAACGCCGGTAGTTTAGGAGAAATAAACACACTCGGAAATTTAAATTCGCAAAAAATTCAAGACACCATTCAATTAAATACCACTACCCCATTGGTAATTGCAAATGAAGTTATTCGATTCACAAAAAATCTAACATGCAAAAAACAAATTATCAACATTTCTTCTGGCGCTGCTGTTAATCCATATGCTGGATGGTCTGTATATTGCACTTCTAAAGCTGCGATAGAAATGATGACGAAGACCATGGCTTTAGAGCAAGGTGAATTAGCTAATGGCGTTAAATGCATTGCTATAAAACCTGGGGTTGTAGACACCAACATGCAAACCAGTATTAGAAAAACAACAGCAACTGCATTTTCAAACGTGCAACGTTTTAAAGATTTAAAAGAAAATAACGAATTGTATTCTCCAGAATTCGTAGCTAATAGAATTTACCAGATCGACACACTAAATCTAGTAGAAAACGGAGCCATTGTTGACATCAGAAAATTTTAAAAAATGACAAGAATAGAAGAAATCATAAAACACCTAGACCTACTTCCACACCCAGAAGGAGGATATTATAAAGAAACCTATAGAAGTGTTGGAAATATCAATACTGAAAGTTTAGCTAAAAATTACAACGGTAAAAGAAGTTATTCTACCTGTATTTACTTTTTACTGACGTCAGCAGATTTCTCTGCTTTTCACAAAATAAAACAAGATGAAATTTGGCATTTTCATGAAGGATCCCCTATTGTATTACACACTATTTCTGAAGAAGGAATTCATCAAGAACACAGTATTGGCACTAACTTTTTAGAAGGAGAAAAACCACAATTAGTTGTAGCCGGAAACCATTGGTTTGCTGCTTCTGTCATACAAGAAAACGCGTATGCTTTGGTTAGCTGCACAGTTTCTCCTGGATTTGATTTTAGTGATTTTGTATTACCAACAAGAAAAGAATTGCTAGCTAAGTTTCCACAGCATGAAAAACTAATACATCAGTACACTGTTAAATAAAAAAGCCGCTCAATTGAGCGGCTTCTTTTTATTATACTAATTTCTTAGCATTTTTTACTTTTTGTTTTGTGAGCGCTAGCTCTATTACCTCGCTCATTTCAGAAACATAATGAAATTTCAATCCTTTTAAATAAGATTCTTTAATTTCTAAAATGTCTTTTTCATTTTCATTACACAAAATAATCTCTTTAATATTTGCTCTTTTAGCTGCCAATATTTTCTCTTTGATTCCGCCTACTGGCAATACCTTACCTCGTAATGTAATTTCACCTGTCATTGCTAACTTGTTTTTTACTTTACGCTGTGTAAATGACGAAATTAATGAGGTTAACATGGTAATCCCAGCACTAGGCCCATCTTTAGGAGTTGCTCCCTCTGGCACATGAATGTGCACATTGTTTTTCTCCAATACATCACGATCTACACCAAACTCTTCTGCATTTGCTTTGATATATTCCATTGCAATGGTTGCAGATTCTTTCATCACTTTTCCTAAATTCCCAGTAATGGTTAAATTCCCTTTTCCTTTAGACAAAATAGATTCAATAAATAAAATATCTCCACCAACACTTGTCCAAGCCAAACCTGTAACTACTCCGGCAACATCATTATTTTCGTACTTATCTCTTTCTAAACGCGCAGGCCCAAGTATAGATTCAATATCTTCAGAAGTTAATGTAATGTTATATGTTTCTTCCATTGCAATAGATTTCGCGGCATAACGCACCACTTTTGCAACTTGTTTCTCTAAGCCTCTTACGCCAGATTCACGGGTATACCCTTCAACAACTTTTTCTATCTGCTTTTTACCTAATTTTAAATGGTCAGAAGACAAACCGTGCTCTTTTAATTGTTTTGGCAACAAGTGTTTTTTAGCAATTTCTACCTTCTCTTCAATCGTATACCCAGAAACATTAATAATTTCCATTCTATCTCTAAGCGCCCAAGGAATTTGTCCTAAGTTATTTGCTGTTGCAATGAATAATACTTTAGAAAGATCGAAACCTACCTCTAAATAATTATCATAAAATTCAGTATTTTGCTCAGGATCCAATACTTCTAACATTGCAGAAGAAGGATCTCCTTGATTGCTATTGCTAAGTTTATCAATCTCATCCAATACAAAAACTGGATTTGCTGTTCCTGCTTTTTTCAAGTTCTGAATTAACCTACCCGGCATTGCACCAATGTATGTTTTTCTATGTCCTCGGATCTCTGCTTCATCACGCAACCCTCCTAAAGACATGCGCACATACTTTCTTCCTAATGATTCTGCTACAGATTTCCCTAATGAGGTTTTTCCAACTCCAGGAGGTCCATACAAACAAATAATTGGAGATTTCATATCACCTTTTAACTTCAATACCGCCAAATGTTCTATGATTCTTTCTTTTACTTTTTCTAAACCGAAATGATCCCTATCTAGTACTTTTTGCGCATTCTTTAAATCGAACTTATCTTGAGAGTACTCCCCCCAAGGCAACTCTAACATCAATTCTAAATAGCTACGTTGCACGCCATATTCTGCCATCTGTGGATTCATTCTTCGCAAGCGACTTAGTTCTTTCTCAAAAGTAGCAGCAACTTCTTTATTCCATTTTTTAGTAGTCGACTTGACCCTCATTTCTTCCAACTCTTCGTCGTTAGAAACACCACCCAACTCTTCTTGAATGGTTTTTAATTGCTGATTTAAATAATATTCACGTTGTTGCTGATCCATATCAGTACGTGTTTTAGACTGAATATCATTTTTCAACTCTAAACGCTGCAATTCTTTATTTAATCGTTTTAAAGTTAATAAAGCACGCTCTTTTAAGTTGTTTTGGGTTAACAACTCTTGTTTATCCTTTACACCAAGATCCATATTTGATGAAATAAAATTCACCAAAAAAGAACTACTTTGAATGTTTTTGATTGCAAATGATGCTTCAGAAGGCAGCATTGGGTTTACCTTAATAACTTCTAGAGCCTGCTCTTTTACAGAGTCTATAATTGCTTTAAATTCTTTTGTCCCCTCTATACTTTTATCCTCTAAAGCCTCTTTGGTAGTTGCTTTTATATAGGGCTCATTCTGAATAACTTGATCAATTTCAAAACGCTTTTTCCCTTGAATAATAACAGTTGTATTTCCATCAGGCATTTTTAACACACGTAAAATTTGAGCGACTACTCCAATTTTATGAATATCTTTTTCTGTTGGATTCTCAACTTCTGGGTTCTTTTGAGCTACAACGCCCAATATTTTATCTCCTGCATTGGCATCTTTTATTAACTGAATAGAGGCATCTCTTCCAGCTGTAATCGGAATTACAACCCCTGGAAATAACACGGTATTTCTTAAGGGTAAAATTGGCAATACTGCAGGAATTTCTTCCTTATTAATAATCTCTTCATCTTCTGGTGTCATCAACGGAATTAATTCCGAATCTTCGTCTAACATATTGTGAAGCGACAAACTGTCTAATCCTATGATTTTAGCTTTACTCATTCTATATATTTCTGTCAAGTTGACATTTAGTATTTTATTTCTCTTTGCAATAAACGACCTGAAAACACCACAAAAACCTGTTTTACAACGCTTTAATAAGGTTTTTCAATCATTTATTCACTCTAATAGGACAATTGTTATGCCAAGGAGCGTATTCCCCAATTAAACTATTCGGCTTGCCTAATAGTTTTTTTTCAATTATTTTTAGCTATCCCAAAAGATAAAACTGTAAAAGTTATGAAAAGCACAAGTCATCATGATGAACACATTGCCACAATGAGCTTCGCATCTGTGTACCCACAGTATATTTCTAAGGTAAAAAAACAGAAAACCAATTAACACAACAAACAAGGTACCTCGACAAATTGGTAGATGAGCGAACAAGAAGTATAAAAATGGAAAAAACCTTAAGAACAGCATAAAGATTCATTAGCCTATTTTAAATTATGAAAAATAAAAATACTGCTCTAATAACCACATATTCCAACGTATTTCAAGGAGAAATCCTACCCACTTGCAAAACTGTCTCACAGTACATCAAATTAATTGAGAAGGCAGATAAACAACTCCCTATTAACAACACCTTTATAATAATTACAAATCCACAAACACAATCATACGAATTCATTAGTAAGAATTTTAAAGCAGTAACTGATATAAGCCCAGAAGAACTAACAAAGAAAGGAGTAAGTGGTTTTTTAAAAAGAATACACCCCGAAGACGTTATTGTTTGGCTGGAATTAATGAAAGAACTTGTAAGCTTTTCTGTTACTAACATCGCTTTAAAAGATCGAAAAAAACTAGATGTCCAATACAATTATCGTTTTAAAAAAGGAAACGGGAATTACCTTAATATACTTGAAAGTCAAGTTGCTTTACAGCTTGATAAAGAGGGGAATCCATTGATAAGCATGGGCCACTATACCGTATTTGGCAATGAAGAATTCACTCCCTTAAGAGGCATCATTAGAATGCTTAATGACGACGGCAAGTACGAAACCATCTTTGCCAAAAATTTTTCCAAAGCAAAAATGTTAGCTAAATTATCAACTCGAGAGCTAGAGATACTTGAATTATTACAAGAAAAGAAAACAAGTAAAGAGACCGCAGACGCTTTGTTTGTAAGCATACACACTATTGATACGCATCGAAGAAACATCATTAAAAAGTTACACCTGAAATCTACATCACAACTCACTCATATTTTTGAGATGTGGGACTAAGAAAGACGTACAATGGTTCACCTATCTAACGTTTTTTTGTCGCAGCGAAAAAACGCACGATAATGCATGCTTCCCTAAGACACCTAAGGCATAATGTACTGAGCTATGAATTTATTTATAAACCCAGCAGATCTA
>Ga0209395_1001689_pt1 | contig 30468 bp, 24 predicted proteins | sample GOMGulsemesocosm_3_FD_184635 | JGI IMG/M metagenome (GOLD analysis project Ga0209395, IMG submission 184635) | Methane-oxidizing microbial communities from mesocosms in the Gulf of Mexico - GOM9D Gulf of Mexico (SPAdes) (version 2) | ecosystem: Environmental > Aquatic > Marine > Cold seeps... | reverse complement strand
TAGGTTCGACCACCGTGGATGGCAACGGCGAGTGGCAATTCACCCCAGAAACGCCGTTAACAGAAGGAGAGCACGCGTTCACGGTACAGCCGACAGATCCTGCGGGCAATACTGGCGCTGTGAGTGCGCCCTTAAACATTGAGATCGATCTGTCATCGGCGAATACTTTTACTTTTGACCATGTCATAGATGATCAAGGGGATAAAAAAGGTGAAGTGGCCAATAATACAACCACTGATGATGTCAATCCAGAGTTTAGCGGTACTGGTGAAGCAGGGGATCTTATTACGCTTTACGATGATGGCGATGCAATAGCCAGTGTGACGGTTGATAGCGATGGAAAATGGAAAATTGAAGTGGCGGATGACCTCGCTGAGGGGAATCACAGTATTACAGCTACCGCGACCAATCCTGGGGGGGCAATCTCGAACCCAAGTGATGCACGCACCTTTGAAATTGATACCACGGATCCAGCGAAAGTGGTCGTTGATTTAGATAGCAACTCTGATACTTTTTGGAATATTTTTGGGACGGAAATTGGGACTAAAACAGATAACTATACTTTGGAAAAGCAACCTGACTTCAGTGGTAAAGTGGATCCCTCAGAAGCTGGCAGCGTTATCGTGTACTACGCATATGCGACCCGCGGTGATAGAGAAGGCACCGCGATAGTGGACAGTGGTGAGGCTCGTGTGTTGTTAGAGGATCAACCGTCAGGTACCTCTTATACTGATGAAGATAGATACGTATTAGGAAGCGCAGTGGTACAAGCTGATGGTTCTTGGATAATGAAAATGGAAGATACCACAGGCAACCCATCGCTTTCGGTCGAAAATACTATGACTGGCGATATAGCAGTCGATGAATATTTCCTGCATGTGAATGCGATAATGACGGATACTGCAGGCAATATCAGTGAGGAGTCTAGTGATCTTGATATCAGAATAACCACCCGCTCTAGGAATGACACCACCCGAGATCCGCTTGTCCTTGACCTTAACGGTGATGGTGTGAACACCACCAATATTCTTCAAGGAGGTCGTTTTGATCACGATGGCGATGGCGAAGCAGAACACACAGGTTGGGTCAGTTCTGAAGATGGTCTATTAGTTCTAGATCTTAACAATGACGGTAAAATTAACGATGGCGGAGAACTATTTGGCGATGAAACCTTGCTCAATGCTTCTAATGAAAATGCCGAAGATGGTTTTGCAGCAATTGCGCAATACGATACTGATGATAATGACATTATCGATAGCAATGACGATATCTTTGATGATTTGCAAGTTTGGGTGGATGCAGATCAAGATGGTGTCACAGATGCGGGTGAGCTTAAGAGTTTGGCAGAACTCAATATCAGTGAAATATCATTGGAAACAGCTGATACGGAGGAGCAGAACCAAGGAAATACTATCTTCAAAACGTCATCATTTACCCAAGATAATCAAGAAAAAGCGCTGGTAGATGTCAATTTAGCGACGGCAGAAATCACGGAGGGAGATTCCTTTATTGAAATACTGGATTCAGACTTATTGGTTAACGCTGCTGAAATTGGCGACGGTAGTGGGACAGACTCAAATTTACAAGTAAAGGTATCTCTCCCCCCTAGTACTATTAATGGTAATGTCATGATTGTCACTGTTAATGGTCCAACGGGAACCAGTGCTTTTCAGCATGTGGTGGTCTCGAAGGATGGAGATTTGGGCTACGTACTGCTCAATTTACCGAATAGCTCGGTGATGAAAAATGATGTTTTTGTCAATGGAGAATACACACTAAGCCTTATTGTGGGTAACGCAGCAGGCGCTGTAAACTACTTTTCTGGAGAGAGTAGCTTTACCTTAGCGACCACCCCACCGGCGAGTGTCACTTCGGTTGAAATAATCAATGGCGATGACGATCTACTCAACCAAGAAGAACTTGAGAGGGCGGTCACTATAAAAATCGGTATTTCAGCAAATGCGCAGGTAGGCGATATTGTGAACTTGGATATTGATGGCGATGGCGACACAGATTATAGCCACACTGTTGTTGCAAGTGATATCGGCAATTCTATTGATGTTGAAGTCGATGGTGAAGATTTTGCGATTGCACTAAATCAAGTCACAGCTGTAGCATCAGTGGTTGATGTAGCGGGAAATATCAGTGGGCAAGTACAAGATAAATCTGACGTCGATGTCGATGCCCCCGATGCTTCTACTACTACCATCACTTTAGATCGAAACATTACTGCGGACGATAAAGTGGAACCTTCTGATGCTAATAAAAACATCGCCATCACAGGTGCTGTCACAGGCGAGTTCCAAGCTAATGATAAGGTCACTCTCACCATTAATAACCAAGACTATACGGGAAATGTCAATGCTCAAGGTAAGTTTTCTATCGCAGTATCAGGCAATAATTTATTGAAAGATTCTGATAAAACGGTTTACGCGACCGTTGAAGCTAATGACGCTAATGGCAATACTACTGCCAAAGGGGTGATCACCGACACTGAAGGTTATAGGATCGATACTAGTGTTACTGAGTTTAATAATGGTGTAAGTTCGGGAATGGCTGGTTGGAGAGCGAGCTCTAGCAGTAATCATGTCTATAGTGTCTTTATGCAAGGTACATCAGGCTTGCCGCCAGGGACTGTTTTGAAATTGTATGTCGGTGGCTCACAGGTTAAGCAAGTTAATCATAACGGCTCAACTAATCTGTATGAATATGGTGGCCAATACAATATTAATCCCGGAGATCTAGTGCGTGCCACAGCCACCTATAATGGGGTGACCAAAAATTTACATGAAGCAACCCGTTATCACAGTGATGGCAGTGGCTCCAAGACTAATCTATCTTCTCCTCTGATTTTAGATTTAGATGGAGATGGTGTTGAAACGATTGATAAATTAGCAGGGACTATGTTTGATATTGATGCTGATGGGGTTGCGGATGTGACCGGTTGGGTAGGCAGAGATGATGCTTTGCTGGTTCGCGACCTCAATCAAGACAATGTCATTAATAATGCGAGTGAATTGTTTGGAGAGCGCACGGCTCTGGCGGATGGCGGTACTGCAAATGATGGCTTCGCGGCTCTAGCAGAGTTAGATAGTAATCAAGATGGGGTGGTCGACGCTCAAGATGATGCCTTTAGTGAGTTACAAATATGGCAGGATGTAAATAGTGACGGAATTTCTCAAGCGCAGGAGTTGTCATCGCTGATTGATGCGGGTGTTGAATCAATAGATCTCAATGCAACCGCAATTTCTGAAGCTAATCAAGGTAACTGGTCAGGTTTACGTTCAACTTGGAGTGATAGTGATGGATTGAAACACGCGGTGGATGATGTGTGGTTCGCTTATCAAGGAGGTAAAAAAGACCAACTGGACCTATCTGATTTGCTAGTTAACGATGAAGTGCAGATGGACAGTCTCGATCACTATTTACATTTTGAGCAGGAAGGCGACGACTTACTCGTATATATCGATGAAACAGGCGGGTTTACGGATGAAAGTTTCGATCAAAACTCAGCGACTCAAGTGGTTACTTTGTCAGATACTCATGTAAGAAGTAACGACTATGAAGATATATTGAAGGAACTCATTGGAAATGAGCAAATTGTGGTAGATATGTGATTTCCCCTAACATGCGCCATTCTGATGTGACTGGCTATGAATTATACAGAAATTAAAGAGGCGATAATAAAAAAGCCAGTGGAAACACTGGCTTTTATGAAGTAATTATTGATTTCTTGGTTGCCAGTCTTCAGGTAGTTTGCCGATGATGATTAAGCTTAGAATATCATCTGGGGTCACTTCATCAATTGTGAAAGCACCGACATTGCGACCATTTTTCATCACCATCACTCTATCACACAACTCAAATACATCGTGCATATCGTGACTGATAAGTAAAATGCCGATACCTTCAGATTTAAGCTGCTTGGTTAAATCAGAGACCATCGCGGTTTCTGAGGGGCCAAGGGCTGCCGTAGGTTCGTCCATGATCAAAGTTTTAGCATCAAAATAAATGGCTCTGCCAATGGCGACAACTTGGCGTTGGCCACCCGACATAGAGCGCACTGGGTCGGTTATATTACTGAAATTTGGATTGAGTCGATGCATCACTTTGCGTGTGGCAACTTCCATCGCCGAGTCATCTAAAGTGCCCATCGGGGTCATTAGTTCTCTGCCGAGAAATAAATTGGCCGGTGCATTTAGGTTATCGGCTAAGGCCAAGCTTTGATAGATTGTTTCAATACCATAATCGCGGGAATCTCTAGGGCTTTTCATGGTGACTTTCTGGCCATCCACTAATATTTCTCCAGAGTCTACTTCCATGGCACCGGCGAGCATTTTCATCAAACATGACTTGCCTGCACCATTGTGCCCAAGCACACCAACCACTTCACCGGGGTATAAACTGATAGATACATCTTCAACAGCGTGTACACCGCCAAAGCGTTTGTGGATATTTTTCATCTCAATAAGAGGGGTAACTGACATAATAAACTCTCTATTTCTGCTTGGCTTTATATATAGTATCGAACCAGACGGCGGCAATGAGTACTAGCCCTATTACCACTTGACGCTCGGCGCTGCCAGCTCCTAGTAGCACCATACCGTTTTCTAAGCTCTGCATAATTACAGCGCCTAAGATTGCGCCAGTAATCGAGCCCGAACCGCCATTGAGTGAAGTGCCACCAATCACCGCTGCGGCGATCACTGAAAGCTCGGTCAATAAACCCATTGAATTAACACCGGCGTTAAGACGTGCTGTCGTAATCACCGCGGCAATGCCACAGAGTAGTCCCATGAGTGCAAAGATAAACATGGTGACTTTTTTAACATCAATCCCCGAGAGTTCAGCAGCCTCTGGATTACCGCCAATGGCAAATACATAGCGGCCAAAACGAGTAAGCTTAGTGAGCATCGTCATTGCAATAACAGTTACTATGAGAATGAGTACCGGGATGGGGATGCCCCTGGCAATATCACTGCGTGGTTTGTTATAAGAGTTCATTACCCAGACAAACCCTAATATTAATGCCGTACTAATAATAAATAAGCCAATTTGAATCGCCATTGGCTTGGCGGGGAAACCGTGATTGAGGCGGTTTTTATGACTGCGATACATCAGTAATGCAACACAGCAAATGGCGAAAAGGCCTAACACTAAGCTCCATGTCGCACCAATAGAGCCGTTGATACCACCACCGAGCAGTTGATAATTTTCATTCATAGGGGCAACAGTTCGCCCATCTGTTACTAAAAAGGCGGCACCACGATAAATCAATAAACCACCGAGTGTGACAACAAAGGCTGGAATGGCTTTGTAGGCTATCCAGTATCCTTGTAAAGCACCAATGACAGCACCTAGCAATAAACCGATAACAATAGTAAAAGGCCAGTTCCAAGCGGCGCTCACCGGGAATAATTCAACTTGTAGCCAAGCGATCATCATGCCACTGAAACCGACGATAGAGCCAACGGATAAATCTATATGCCGAGCGACAATAACCAGCACCATGCCGGTCGCCATGATGCCAACAACGGAGCTTTGCACACTCAAATTGTATAAATTTCGGGCCGTGAGGAAAATGCCGTCTGTGGCCAGATGTAGTCCAAGCCAAACGGTGACTAATATGCTGACCATGGCCAGCATGCGAGTGTCTAACTCGGAAGCTTTAATTAAGCGCGACAGTGCGTTATCTGACTTTGCCACGGCTGTATTTTCATTTGTCATAGTTTTTTCTTTTATTAGCAGTACGGTGACGATCTTATCTTGTGAGCGAATTTCTACAGTATTATCAGTGGATAAAGATCAACGAATGGCTGTTATATTGTCCGTTGTAACTAGACCTATTTAACAAGATCTATCACAGCAAATTAAGCCTAATATAAGATATCAATATTAAGTAAAAAGCAGGGGCTTAACGCCCCTGTTTTAAATGCAAACTATTACTTACAAGCGGCAACAGAAGCTTGAGCACCTTGACAAACTTTGTCTTTGGCAATCCATCCAGCATCAATAACAATATTTAAGTTAGACTGAGTAATAGGCACGGGTGCAAGTAGCACTGTGTCCATTTCAACGCCTTTCGCGCCGCCAGACCACTTGATGGAATCTCCAGCTGGCTTTCCTTGTGCAAGACTAACGGCAATTTCACCGGCAGCTTTACCAAGTGCGCGGGCATCTTTCCAGACAGATACTGTTTGTAGGCCACGTGCTACACGGTTAAGTGCAGCGTGATCGCCATCTTGACCAGAAACAGGCATGCCTTCAAGGCCCTGTGCGGTCAGTGCGGCTACCACACCACCTGCGGTACCATCGTTAGATGCGACAACGGCATCCACTTTGTTTGCGGTAGCGGTTAAGATTTGCTCCATGTTATTTTGAGCATTCTCAGGCTTCCATCCATCAGTGTACTGCTCGCCAACGACTTTGATTTTACCGCTGTCAATCGCTTCTTTTAGCACTTCCAATTGGCCGCTATGTAAAAAGTCTGCATTTGGGTCAGTAGGTGCACCTTTAATGAATACGTAGTTCCCTTCAGGCTGGGCTTTTAACACTGCACGCGCCTGCATTCTACCGACTTCTTTGTTATCAAAGGTTAGATAGAATACATCCTTAGCTTCGATTAGGCGGTCATAACCTAGTACAGCGATACCTTCTGCCTGTGCTTTAGCAACGGCAGGCAAGATAGCTTCAGCATCCCAGGCAAGTACGATAATAGCATTGGCACCGCGAGTAATGAGGCTTTCGATATCAGCCAATTGCTTTTCGGCGGAGCCACCCGCATCAGAACTAATATATTTTGCATTGTCACCTAAACCTTTGATGATACCCGCTTCATCTTTTTTCCAACGCTCTTCTTGGAAGTTTGACCAGCTCACACCGACCACATAGTCTGCTGCAAACGCAGAACTGGCAAGCCCAAGAGACATAGCCGTACCTATAGCGGCACTAAGAATTTTGCTTTTATTCAGTTTCATTTCAAACCTCTGTATTTTTATATTTGTGACAAAAGAATGTATATTTGTCCAACGAGATGTATCTGGTGTTTTCGTCAGAGCTTTAAGCAACCTTAGATGATTAAGGCATTGCCTAATTCATCTCTATTGAAACGAAATATAGCCAGAAAAAAAATGCTGTTTTTAACTTTTAGTGTTGTTAAATGTGGTTTTTAAAATGACAGAAGTGACGGCGGACTATGTTACTAGATGATGGAGAATGTCTTACTGTTATTGAAAACAATAAGACCAGTATGGCCCATTTTACTATGATAGCTAAGAAAGTAGCAGGGGGTCTCATTTAATGCATTGGAATTTGTTAGTGATAACATGATGGATGTTTTTGTTAATGAATCATTTTTCTATACTGTGAGGGCGTCATATCACAATACTGTTTGAAGAGGCTATTGAAGCTAGATTTTGACTTAAAGCCAGCTTGAAAAGCAACTTCGAGAATCGTTAGCTGTTTTTCGCTCGATTGTTTTAATAGGTTTTTTACTTCATCGATTCTGTACTCGTTTACATACAAATAGAAGTTTTTAGAGAGGCCGGTATTGAGCGCTTGAGATAGTACTCGTCTAGGAATATTTAACGCTAGTGCTAATGAATATACTGAAAAATCAGGGTCGAGATATGGCTTTTCCTGGCGCATGTAACTTTGCATTTTTACAATAATCTCTGCGATAGCTTCATCGCTCAAATCATTAGAGCCAGACTCAGTTTGTTTAAGATCACTAACGTCTTGGGGAGGATTTTGCAATTGCGAGCCAGACGCTTTATCTCTTTCAGTGTTTGCAATGCTTTGTGTGTTAGATGCTATATTTTTTATAGAGTAAAAAACAGGGTTTTGCTTAACCCCAAAAAAGCATAGAACAGTGATGAAGCAGACAAAGGAAAGCATATGCAGCGTCAGAGAACTTGCTTGGTTTGCTGAGGTAAATAGGTTTTCGCTGATGGCGTTTAATATTACCAGGGCACAAAATGTCGCTGGCAAACAGTAGATCCATTGTAGACTGAGCTGAGTATTATTTTGCGAAAAAACGCCGCTGATCTTTTGCTGGTGTTTTCGTAAAGCGTAGAAGGTCAATATTGAGTAACCAACAAAAAATAGAGCGTTGATGAGACCGAAGTTAAAAAAGAGCGGTTCAAATAGTCTCGCCAGTGGATGTTGCGCAACAGGTCCACTGATAGTATCGGTTCTATCGGGTAATGGCAGCATAGGTTCAGGGTGTGCCATCGAAATAAAAAGTAGGTAAAAAATAATAAAAGGAATGAAATGCGGTAGTTTTTTGGAGAGGGCTAGCGGTTTTTTACTTATTAACAAACGTACGTATAGATATAAGATGGGACCATGCAAGAGGTTCAATGTCGGATTAGTTATGAGATTAAACGCTGGGGAATGGTAATTTAAATGCGCTAACGATGCGTGTAAAAAAGGCACATTAAGTAATAATAGCCAGCTAGCTAACAGCCAATCTGATGTGTGTTTAATTGATTTACTGACAAGTGTCGCTAGTGTAAACAAAGAAATAGATAATCCAATAATTGAAATTTCCCAGCTTATATTCTCTGCTAACAACAACGGTTTAATCCTATTCACTTGAAGAAGTAAAAATCTATTAAAAATTAGTCCAAATACCGCCGTTTGGACGATCTGCACTAGTTCTTCGCTGTATTATATTCGTACCTGTTGAGATTAACACCAATGAATAGCTAAAGGAGCTACTTGTTATCTGTTCCTTTATCTTGATGAGTTTTTGTGTGTGCTACTCAACAAAATAATTGAGCCGAAAAGCACGCAAGCAGGTTTTTTGTGAAATATTTTATAATTGAATGTTAAGGAAAATACTTTGAAAAAGTTACCTAACCTAAAAATAATTAGCATTGCGCTTATGTCCATCACCCCAACATTGGTTTCAGCGCAAGAGTTGGTGGAAGTTAAGTTGGTCGATAGAATAGACGAAAGTCGGGGCTATTGCCTAGATATTGCTGGAGGCCGTGGGAAAGACGCTCCGCTTGATAAAGGGTTACAAGCCCACACTTGCTACGACTACACCGGTAGCTTATTGGAGGATCAAAGTTTTGATGCACAATTATTAAAACAAGGCCAGTTTAGTATTCCATACTTCGATGTTTGCATGTCGGCTTCGTCTTTGCAGATCAATGCTACTATTGAATTAGCCTCTTGTAATAAACAAGATACTCAAGCGTTTTTACTGCAAGACAATGGCCAATTAACAGTACAAGCACACCCTAATTTATGTGTGACTGTTAGTCGTACAGAAAAAAGAAATGGCCGTGGATCAACTCCTGTGCATGTTATGCGTCCGTTATCGTTACAAACTTGTAGCGATGATAAAAAAACGTACCAAACTTGGTCGACATTTAGTTTATAGAGATAATATCGACACAGTGTTTATACTAGAGAGAGCACCTGTTTAAGATAGTGGAGGGGCGGTAAAATAGTCAGTTTAGATAATGAAAAATAATGCAGATAGAACATGCAAAGCATGTCTAAATTGCCCGAGCGATTTTAGCCGCTTTTGCTCTCTATTGGTTAAAACTAAATTTAGTCGACTGTCGATATTGTTGTCCGGGCCTTAATATTACCGCTTCGGCGTCGGGGCTGTTTACCGCGTCGGGAAATTGTTGCGTCTCCAAACACAAGGCTGAATTAGGACCACATTCTCGCGCTTCGCGATTATTAAAATGGGGTAGGTATTTACCAGTATAAAGTTGAATGCCTGGTTCAGTTGTGTCTACGCGAACTGAACGTCCTGATATGGGTTCGTGTAAATATGCGGCAAAATAGCGGCCTTTCTCGTCCATGGAGCCGTTTTGATTTAGCAAGTAACAATGATCGATATCTATTGTTTTACTTTCGAAATTAAGCGGCCTAAGTTGGCGAAAATCAAAGTGGCTGTTTTCAACCCACTCTTGTTGAACGGGGATATTATTCTCATTAGTCGCTAAATAACTATCGCCGGCGATTTGCAGTTCGTGTTGCCAAATATCAGATACTTTTGGGTTTAAATTAAAGTAACTGTGGTTAGTCATATTAATCGGACAGGGGCGGTCACTGTTCGCTTTATAATCGATGGTTAGCTCATTTTGATCGTTTAGAGTGAAACTCACTTGTACCGTTAGCTCAGCATCAAAACCCGCTTCTCCTCTAGTGCTGGTGTAGGCCAGCAGAAGTTCATTAGTATGGTGATGAATAAGTTGCCAGTGTTTTAGATGAAAACCCGCACTGGCACCATGCAAGTGATTGGTCGGCTCATTTAATTCCAATTGCACTTGCATGCCATCTAATTCAAAGCATCCTTGGTCGATTCGATTAGCCCAAGGGCCAACGGTGGCTCCTAGATAACTTCTGCCGTCAATATATTCTTGTACATGCTCATAACCTAAAACAATATTATTTGAATTACCTGCCATATCTAAGGTATTGAGGGCGACAATCGTTGCTCCAAAGTCACTGATAAGCACCCGCGTCTGCAGAGAGTTGCACAACTCATAAAGACGATATTGGGTATTGTCCCAATTGTACGATGTTGCTTCAATTGACATGAAAGATCCTGTTTTGATAGTAAAAGCGGCGCGTATCATATACCGCATTTTGTTAGGTTTACAATGCTAAGCAGGCCTTTATTTTTGCATTAGCAATTGTATCTTTAATGTAAGCATAATATTTTAAGTGTACTTACATGCGATACTTTTATGATGCACGCAATCGCTGAACCTCGGTTAAAGCAGCCCTCGATTTGATAAGTTTTTCATTAATTGCCAAGTGCCAAAATTCCAAGCGGGAATTTTATCGCTGTGATTTACCCAATTAACTAAACTTGGCAGCTCTTTAGAGGATATAGATACTTTGTCAGCTAAATGGTGGGTGAATCCTTTACCCGCTTCCCCTCTATCTTTTGCCGGGGCAAACATGGTTCCTAAAAATAACATCAACCCGTCCGGATACTGATGGTTAGGGCCTATCGTTTGGGATACAAGACTTTCTGGAGATCGACTTATTTTTGACATAGAACTTAACCCATCTAATTCAAAGCCATCCTCTCCTTGAATATTCAGGTGGATATCGGTATTTTTCACGTCATCTAAACTGAAGTTATCATCAAAGACGCGAATAAATGGACCGATTGAGCATGCACCATTATTATCTTTAGCTTTGCCGAGTAACAGTGCAGAACGTCCTTCAACATCACGTAAATTAACATCGTTACCCAGAGAAGCGCCGATGATATTTCCCTTAGAATTAATTGCCAATACCACTTCAGGTTCTGGGTTGTTCCAATTTGAGATAGGGTGGATACCCACTTGAGCTCCAAAGCCCACTGATGACATAGGCTGAGCCTTAGAAAAAATTTCCGCATCTGGACCAATACCTACCTCCAAATACTGTGACCAGGCATCTTTTTCTTGAAGCACGCGTTTTATCTCTTGCGATTCTTTTGAACCTGGGGTTATTTTAGAGAGATCATCGCCAATGATGGCGTTGAGTTCTTTACGGAAAAACTCAGCTTGGTTCAAATCACCTGCAGCGCGCTCTTCTATAACCCTTTCCAACATGCTTGCAACGAAAGTAACACCGCTAGCTTTAACGGCTTGTATGTCACAAGGTGCCATTAAATAAGGAGAGTTGAGGTCCTTGTTTTGATACAAACTGTTGTTTAGCACAGTGCTTAGGTCAGCAATAATTGGTAGGTCGTTAGCATTGTTTAATAGCGATGCTAAGTTATCTAGCTCAAATAATGAACTGGTAGTTGCCCCAATTTCGCTTATGTCTATAACATTACTATTTCTAATGAGTACAGGAGTAGGTCCACCTACTTCTGGTAGCCAGACGCGGCCAATAAATAACGCTCCTTGTTCTTGTAAATCTAAAATTTGCGAAGTGACTCCCATAACTATATTTTCGAGAGTATTTGTTGAGTTCATTTATAACTCCAGTTTAATCAGTAGCTTACAGGCTATATGTGTGGTTTTAATATTATATTTAGCCTTTGATATGTAAAACATAGTTAAAAGTGACTGTTAATCAATTTAATAAAAGGCTAAGGAAATAAGATTATTGACGATTGTCGGTCCTGCATACAATAATGTTTTTCATTATTTAATTTAGTAAATATAGTTTCTTAGATAGAGATGAAATAGGTGAAATTTAAATAATCAAAGGTTTAATTTTTCAAGGCTTGAAGCGCGACTTAGTTAGCATCGTTGATAGCTAGCACTAAGCTGCTTCACAAAGCGAAAACAAGCGAAACAAGTGAGATTGGTTTGAGATATTAGGCGTTTTTTATTGAGATTTAAACTATATATTTTTAGCACATTCGAAATATGTTTGTAACTTTGCAAACGGAGATAAGCATGACGGCGCAATACGTAGATTTAAGAAATAGTAGTGTTTTGATTACTGGTGGGGCATCAGGTATTGGCGCGGATTTTGTGAGAGCATTTGCTAGGCAAGGAGCAAACGTTGCTTTCATTGATATTGAAACAAAAGCAGCAGAAAAATTATTAGAAGAGGTTAGTTCTCTAGGGTTTAAAGCACCTATTTATCGTTATTGTGATTTATCGAACTTAGAAGAAATAAAATCGGTCGTTGATCAATTGATTTTAGAGTCTGGCCCTTTTAGAGTGTTGGTAAATAATGCTGCAAGTGATAACCGCCACTCACCAGAGGAAATCACTCCAAAGTATTGGAAAAACAGATTAGATTTAAACTTAGGGCAGCAGTTTTTTTGTGCCCAAGCAGTCTACGAATCGATGAAACAGCAAGGGAAAGGCTCTATTATCAACTTGGGCTCTGTGTGTTACCACATGAATATTGCAAATTTAACCGCTTATGCGACCAGCAAAGCTGCCATTGTTGGATTAACGCGTTCACTAGCAAGAGAGTGGGGCAAGGAAAATATACGCGTTAATACCTTAGTGCCAGGTTGTGTGATGACGCCTAAACAGTTAGAGATGTGGATTTCACCAGAAGATGAAGCAATTATTCAAGAGCAACAGTGCTTAAAGCGTAGGGTGATAGGTGATGATATTGCCAATATGGCACTATTTTTAGCGTCAGATAGTTCAAGCGCATGTACCGCACAAGAGTTTGTGGTTGATGCTGGCATTACTTAGTGGTTATTGAGTGCTTTGTGAAAAATTAGGCATCGAAAGTCGTATTCTTGGTGGGTGTTTTTTTTGTATTAGAAAATATCTGAAAAGTTGTTTTATTCCAGTGACTTAGCTAGTTTTAGGCTCTCAATGCGATGATGGGCAGAGGTGTAGGTTACCGGTGATTTAATCGCTGGGTCATTGGTATTGGTTAGCATGAAGGAGGTAACTAGTTTCCCAAAATTGCGCCTTTAGGGGGAGAGTTACAAGGTTACTGTATAGGAGTGAATGCAAAAGAAGATTGGCTAAATTGGTTTGAGATACAAAACAGTCAACAAAGGTTGTATGAGTCCTGGTAGTGTTTTTGCAACAAGAGTCACTGCTGATAGTATATTGAAATAATATTTACGGTAGGATGGTTACTATATTTTCCTTTAAAAGTGTAGCACAGAGAGACTATACCCCTCTATGCTAGATTGATAAATCGCTAATTCATTTTTCTATGAATAGTCGCAACTCTTTAATGAGTTGCTGCATCTGTTTATCATCACCAATACTAATCCGTAAATAATTAGCGATTTTAGGTTTAGTAAAATGCCTAACAATGATCTTTTGTTGCCGTAAGTACTCCATGATATCAATCGCTGCAAGCTCTTTATGTGCGGTAAATACAAAATTAGTTTTTGAGTCAATAACATCAAAACCTAAAGCTGTTAGCTGCTGCGTTGTCCACTCTCTAGTACCACACACTAGCGCTAATTTCTCTTTAAAATAGCTGTCATCTTGAATAGAAGCGAGTGCGGCGGTTTGCGCTAACATGTCCATCGGGTAAGAATTAAAACTGTTTTTAACCCGCTCTAGTGCTTCTATTAAATGTGGGTGGCCGATGGCATAGCCAATACGCAAGCCGGCAAGTGCACGTGATTTGGAGAAGGTCTGAATAACTAAGCAGTTATCGTATTTTTTAGTCAGTTCGATCGCCGATTGTGCACCAAAGTCCACGTATGCCTCATCGACAATCACTAATGATTGCGTATTTGCCTGTAGCAATATCTCTATTTCAGACAGAGAGATTGCACTGCCTGTGGGTGCATTAGGGTTGGCAAAAATAATACCGCCATTGGGCGCTTGATAGTTCGCTAGTTGGATCTGGAAATTCTGGTCGATCGCAATAGGGGTTGCTTTAATGTCATACAAATTACAGTACACAGAATAAAAACTATAGCTGATATCAGGCATTAAAATCGGTAGATCTTGGCGAAAAAATGCCATAAATGCATGGGCCAGTACTTCATCTGAACCATTACCTATAAACACATTATTTTTTTCGACATTGTGGTAGTCAGCAAGTGCATGAGTAAGCTGCTGCGATTCAGGATCGGGATAGCGGCTCAGTGCACTGGTATCAAATCTTTGTATAGCCTGAGTCACTTTTGGTGAGGGTGGGTAGGGATTTTCGTTAGTATTTAGCTTTATTAAATCATTGATTTTTGGTTGCTCGCCCGGCGTGTAAGGTACCAAGTCAAATAGCGGTTTACTCCAAAATTTACGTTTCACTGTGTTTTCCTGTGGTAGCGGTTATCTATAGCGTTATAAAGAGCTAGTTCCGGATGGGAACTAGATAGTAGCAAGTTTATGATGATAGAGGTAGAACACAGGGCAGGTTAACAACACCCTGGCAGAAATTAGTTAAACAGTGTCTATTGGTTTGAAAAAAGAGAAGTTTCAATATAAGTTGGGTACCACTCGCATGAATATATCCACCCAGCGTTCACTGAACTCTATGCCCGCCTTTTTATTGATTTCCAACAGTGCGCGCATCAGTGGTCGTCTGTGAAGAGTGACGCTGGTGTGGCCATGAGTGATGGCTTCAAAAGTATGCACAATCGCGATAATTTTGGCACCTGCACTGATCTCATTACCTATTAATCCATTAGGGTAACCTTTACCATTAACAGACTCTTGATGCTGCATCAGGTTTTGTCCGGCAATGTGATCGTTGAAAATAGAGCGCATTAATTGTGATGAAATTTGCACATGGTGGCGCACTAATGTCTGTTGCTTCTCGTTTAATTTGTCTTGCTGATTTAAGAGGTTTTCTGGCAAAAAAGCCATGGCGATATCGTGTGCAAAAAGTGAGGCGGCTAAGTTCACAACATCGACAGGGCTGCCCGCTTCCAAATTCATTGATAGGGCCAACTGGCCGATACGATCGGTACGTCCTTGCCAATAGCCGACGCGTTCCTCGCAGGTCTTAGACAGTTGGTACAAGAAACTTAGATCACTGTTGTCTTGAACAAATTCTTCAAGCCAACTTTTTTCAGTGTTAAAAGTAATAGTGCTCGGGTCTAAAACTGCAATGATTGCCACTAGCTCACGGGTGATTTCTGCAGGCTTACAGTTGACCAGTTGGTGTAACCCTTGCTCGACGGAATCGTAGTGTTTTTGCGAGTATTCAACTTCTTTTTTATCTTGAAATTGCTCCATAAAATTTCTGGACTTATCCATCAACAATAAAGTCAGATCCCCGGTAAGATTAGAGAAGGGAATACCGCCAGAGCGCACTAGATCAAGAATGGTCTCAAGCTCTTGTAAGATTTTCACCATAGGCTCAAAACTGAGCATACTGGCATTGGCTTTTACCGTGTGTATGGTGCGGAATAAATCATTGAGCAATACTTTGTCTTCAGGGTTGTTTTCAAGGGCGACGATACTAGATTCACAAAGCGTATACTGCTCTAGAAACTCATCATAGGCTTCGTAAAACAATCCGTTATCGATAGGGTCTTCCAGTTTAAAAGTGGCCATTGATCATCCTTGTCTAAAAATACAGCACCTTTTCTTAGTAAGGCACTGAGGGATACCATAATTGATCTACATAATCAGCATAATTGATTTTCTATTTAGTTGATTGTAGTACAAATAATTTACAACTCTTGCTTAATGACACAATATATTCTGAAACCATAAATCATTACAAGTACATTGAGTAGGTCAAAACAGCTATTGATAACCGGGTTTAAAAAACTTAACTGACTGAGATACGTCTCTAAAAGACTGTAAACTAATGTTTTTAATATTAAGATAGTGCATAAGATGAACGCGATACCTTGAAAAATAGTCCATCCGTATTGATCGGTTAGTTTCCAACTCGTTTGTAAACTTTGTAAAACAGGCTTCTTTTCGACAACACACAGATAATCCGCGATCGATAATCTTACAGCGATGAAAATACCTGGAATGACTAATGCCATTAAGCCAAAAAAGATACAGGCGCTGGTTAATAAAAACACTAAAAATAACTTTGACCAGAGTTTTAGGCTCGCCGCGATTGATTGAGAGACGCTGTAAATAGGTCCTTGCACTGTCGATTGCATGAAACTGATGGTAGCACCCCAATATATGGGCATGATTAACAAGTTTAAAAAGGACATCCACAACAGCGAATTAGCAAGATTCTGTGAGTTTTCACTGGCTGTTGATAGATCGACTTGAGCAAATAAAATGTTGGATGCAAGTAAGAAAGGTAAGTTAATTTTAGCGAGCGGGATAAGGTTCGTTTTGAAAAAAAACAAACTCTGGCGCAGATATTCAAATGTCATAGTCTTCAGTATTCACCTAACAGTAAAAGATGCACGCATTGTATCAGTAGCCTTTACAAAAAATTAGTCATTATGACGATTAAAATAATGATTTAATGGATATATTTTTAGAGCCTGTGACTTTGCTAGGTTACAATGGCCGTTTCACTTTAAGACTAGAGATTCATGAGCGAATACACAGCATCAAATAACCTGCTACCTACTACGCTAACAGATTGGATTGATTGGCAGTTGAGCGATGCTTGCCGGGTTGATCCGTTGGAAATAAGACGGTTGTTTCACGGTAGAAGCGGTAGTCTTGCAGGTTTCACCCAAGTGGTGATTGACTGGTTGCCTAATATAGCAGTCATTCGCTTGTACGATGATTTACAGCCGAATATCTTAGCGGCAGTGGTTGAGTACTTAGCAGCCAAAGAGTCGGTGACAGGCGTATTGATTCAAGAGCGCGGCCGTCAACGTGAGACTACTTTTAAAATAGCGTTTGGCGAGGTGCCAAGCACATTAGTGGTACAAGAGAGTGGCCTGAAATTTCAAATAGAGCCTTTGGAATTTCAAAATTTTGGTCTGTTTTTGGATATGAGGAACGGTCGAGCTTGGTTAAAAGAAAACGCTCAAGCTTGTAAAGTACTCAACCTATTCTCTTACACTTGTGCCTTCTCGGTGGCGGCAGTTGCTGGCGGCGCTAACTTAGTCGCCAATGTCGATCTCAGTAAAAGAGCATTATCAATCGGTCGAAAGAATCACCAACTCAATAATCACCACAAAGAAAACAGTCTTTTTATGCCTTACGATATGCTTAAATCTTGGTCGCGTATAAAGAAGCCAGGACCTTACGACATCGTCGTCATTGACCCGCCGAGTTTTCAGCCGGGATCTTTTATTGCACAAAAAGATTATGCCAAAGTACTGAGGCGTTTAAGTCAGCTGACGACAGCCCAGGCCAAAGTGATGGTTTGTCATAACGATCCTGCGCAATCCAGTGATTTTGTACGCACGTTGATGGCACAGGAATGTCCAGAATTTGCTTTTCAAGAGCGTTTGGCCGTGCCTCAGGATTTTAGCGAGGCTAATTTAGAAAAGAGTACTAAGGTGCTGATTTACCAAAGAAAGCAATAGGGTTTGGCGGGCTCGTTGCCCGCCTGGCAACGCTTAATTCGCGCTCATCATTTTTTGCTGTAAATCGTGGGTTGCAGTAATGTAATCCGCCGCTAACGTGATGGCTGTGACTAACGCAATAGAACCTACGCCGGTGGCTAGTACTTCATCAATATTACTCAGCTTTATACCACCAATAGCGACCACTGGGTAGTGGTTCTGCAAAGTACGATTCCACCTCTGTAAATTATTTAACCCTATTAAAATCGCTGGTTTTGTCTGTGTGGGATAAACAGTACCCATTGCTATATAACTAGGTTTAATCGCGATAGCGCGCAGCCATTCATATTCACTGTGGGTGCTTACACCGAGTTTAAGGCCCGCTTGTTGGATACTTAGCAAGTTACTCTCGCCGATGTCCTCTTGCCCTAAGTGAACACCATAACATTGATGTTTTATTGCCAATTGCCAATAATCGTTGATGAATAATCTGGCTTGATACTTGGTACCTAGCGCGCTGGCTTTAGCAATAAGGCGATCTAATTCACTCTCAGGGGTGTTTTTGATACGCAGCTGAATGGTTTTGACTTTAAGCTTTAATAATTTCTCTAACCATTCAATGCTATCAACAACCGGGTATAAACCGAGCGCTAAAGCGTCCGTTTTTGCAAAGGGCTTAAGTGCATCGACGCAAATATCAGTAGTTACTTGCGGGTAGTCCTGCAGTTTAACCGGCCAATTGAAAAGCTCAGGATATAGCGTTTGGGCCGCTTCGCTAAAGTCTAGCTTGCGAGTATTCCTCATACTCAAGTTTTGCTGTAGGTAGGCGAGAGCTAACACTAACGCATCACAGCTGCGCTTTCCCTGTAACATAAAGCAGGCGAGTGTCGCACTTAATGCCCCTGTGGAATCACTGTAGTTCAGAGTCTGAGTATTAAAAGCTAACTTTGCACACGAAATGTCAGCCAAATATAACCAGTGCTGGTGTTGAGTATTGAAGAGTGCCAGCTGCGTTGAGAAAAGCTGATTTATTTCTTTGAAAGTGTCATCTAAGCTCTTGGTTACAGAGTGAGTTATTTGATTGATGATTTCGAAACTTGACTGTTCGGCAATAATTAAGTCAACATCTTTAAATATATCAATTAGTTGTGCGTGCTGATTGGCACTGTTCTGCAGGGTGTTGGTAGCAACACAGAGCTCGCAAATAATAAAATAATTTGCCGATTGTAACTCAATGATTTTTTCTGACAAAGTATCGATGGAGTTTAGTTGCTGCGGGTCGATGATTAGACGCGCCACCTTATCGTTTGATGGATTACCTATGTCGGCAGTGGGTGTCGAACAACTACTTTGTAGCGCCCGTTTTACAAGGTCTATGCTGTAGTGGCTGTCACTTGCCCAATCAATGTAAGGCGGTTGTGCAGGTGCTAACGCTGCATTATCAATACTATTTAGCATGTTTGTCTCTCAAAAATTACTGGTGCCAAAACGGTTGTCCCAAAACGGGCGTGCTGGGTGAGGCGGTTTGTCTCTGTAACATGAGTCCCGCTAAATAGCCGCTGCGGCCCGCTTCAATAGCTAAGGAAAATGCGCGTGCCATTAATACTGGGTCATCAGCTTTAGCAACGGCGGTGTTTAGTAATACCCCATCAAATCCCATCTCTAGTGCCGCTGCCGCCTGCGAGGGAGAGCCTAGACCTGCATCTATAATTAAAGGCCTGTCAATACGCTCGCGCAGTGTCTTTAATTGATATTTATTCATCAGACCGCGCCCTGTGCCAATAGGGGCACCCCAGGGCATCAGCGCTTCACAGCCTGCATCAAGCAGGCGCAGGCAAAGTACTAAATCATCGGTACAGTATGGCAGTACTTTGAAACCGCGTTTAATCAACTCTGTAGCGGCGATTACCAGTTCAAATGGATCGGGTTGTAAATTGTAATCATCGCCTATTACCTCAAGCTTTACCCAGGGGGTATCGAACAGCTCCCTAGACATTTCAGCGAGGTTAATTGCCTCTTTGGCTGATTTACAGCCAGCGGTATTGGGCAGTAATTTACACCCGGTATCTTTGATTAACTGCCAGAATGCTTCACCGTCATTCTGCTCTGGATTTTGTTGACGCAGGCTCAAAGTGATGAACTGGGTCCCCGAAGCTTGGATCGATTCGCTCATTTGCAAAGGAGAGCGATAGAGAGCGGTTCCCAGTAAAAAACGCGAGCTAAATTCCTCATCGTACAATTTAAGTGTATCTGTATTTGCTGCAATATGGCTCATTAGCCTCCTCCAATAGGTTTTACAATATCAATGGCATCATCTTCAGACAATTGGGTCTGTGTATACTGAGTTTTAGTGATGAATTCACCGTTGATGGCAACCGCAATTCTTTGATTTTGGTAACCGGTAATTTGAATGAGTTGTGTCAAGTTACAGTTATCGGCTACTGATAACTGTTTGTTATTGATAAAAACTCTAGGCATTGAGTGACTCCGAAAATGAAAAAAGGTGTTGCTGGTGAGGGTTGTCTTTCCCCTCTAGCCAATTGATGACACTGTCTATAATTGCCGGCGCTATCAAAAAGCCGTGCCGGAATAAGCCATTGATTGACAGCTGTTGCTTGTCCACTATGACTTTCGCTTTGTTGTCGTTAAGGGCTGGGCGTAAATTGGTGTTCTGTTCGATAATGCGCGCTTGAGAAAATGCCGGGTTTATACTGTACATAGCGCTGCATAACTCGAGCATCGACTGCACTGACATTGGCGATCTATCTTCAGATTCAATTTGGGTGGCACCAATCACAAAGTGATGGTTGGGTTTGGGTACCAAATAGAGTTGATATCTGGGGTGCATTAATCGAATCGGACGCTGTAAGGTTATCTCCTTAGTTTGTACCCTGAGAACTTCACCGCGCACCCCTCGAAGCTGGCTGATTTGTGGCTTAGCACCTGTGCCTCTGCAATCAATCACCCAATCAAAATATTGCTTTGAATGTCGGCGCATAACGCTGTTGCCAGCAATGCTTACCGGCGCATTGTCGATCAGCTCTACACCGTTGGCTAAGCAGCGTTGTAGTAAAACTTTCATCAGCTGTCGATTGTCTATATGGGCTTCATCTTCCAGTAATAGTCCCGAGTGGAAGTGGTTACTTAAATCGGGTTCAAGCTGACTAATTTGCTGCGCATTTAAGCTTTTAAATTGTGCATTACAGGCAGCGGGCAGAGCTTGCACGCGCGCTTTAAATTGCTGTAATTCCGCTAAATCTTGCGGGTGGGAAATAATCAGGCTACCACTGTGTTGGTACTGTACTGGTTGCTCGCTGTTTAGATTTAGCTTAGCTATGATGGCTGGCCACAATTTGAGGGATGTTTTACCTAGCCAATAGGTCTCTAAATCAGCCTCAATAGCTTCTGAAATGGGCGCTATCATACCCGCTGCGGTAAAGGCAGCAGCCGATAGATGCTGAGGCTTATCGTCAAGTGTGAGTTTATTAGCTTCGTACAAATGTACGCAGAAGTTACGCTCGCTGAGCTGGTAAGCGAGCAATCTTCCCGCTAGGCCTGCGCCAACAATGGCAATGTTAAGAGCTTTAGACATGTACAGAATCCCATTTAAAACATAGTGGGACAAGAGAGGTGCAGTAAATGCTGTATAGAACAAGCGCATATAGCAGTGACCAATCTTGTTCCCTACGCAGGTACTAGCCTGATCAGGTACAACGGGATTTGGCAGTGCCAATCTCAGCTCAAAAGAGCACCCCGACAAGAATTTAGGCCAGTCTAGAGGTTCGCCCAATGACTGGCAAGTACAATTTTTGTATTTAAGATCTGCGAGTAATTTAGCACAAGAAGGTAAGCTAGCGACGGTACAATAGTCAGTACAAGAGCAGAGTCAGTGCCACTTAGGTTTGGGTATCAGCCATAGAGGGGCGTAGATCAAACTCAGCACTACTTTAATGTACCTATTTCAAGTGGCTGCTTGTTATTGCTTATTTAAACGGGCAACTTCAAGATCTAATTCTGCAATTTTTTCACTCATCAAACGGTGGCACAATTGTGCTAACTCTTTTGCAGTGCTTTTGTCATAGCCGTCTGTGGGGATCGGGTCTAGCGCTTGTGCAATGGCGTAACCATTATTCAGTGTATTAAGTCCAAAATGACTAGTGGTGCTCAATACAATTGGAACAATGGGTACTTTCGCTTGGATGGCCGTGTTAAAAGCACCCATTTTAAACGGCAGTAATCCTTTGCCCCGGCTGCGGGTTCCCTCAGGGAACATCCATACTGATAATTTATCATTGACTATTCTTTCGACAACTTGATCAATAGTGCCACGCGCTTTGTTCTTGTTATTACGATCAATCAGAATATTGCCAGATAACCAATACAGTTGACCAAAAAAAGGAAACCAGCGGATGCTTTTTTTGCCCACGCTAACCGTTCCCTCTGTCACAGCTGAAGAAATGGTAAATAAATCGTAACTACTTTGATGATTGCCGATGAATACTTTTGGTGAATATGGCGTGTTTTGGTCGACACGTGTGATCAGCTTAATGCCAAAAAATGGAGCGAGCGCGCTTAACCAATGAGCGACAACAAGTGTATTGTTGCGATGGAAAGGGCGGCATAAACAAAACAAACAACCCATAATACAAAGTAGGGCGAATACTGGGAGAACTAATATAAATCTGAACAGTGCAATCATTTTTCTTAACCGTATTATTGAAAGATCCCCAGGGCAAATACACTCGCTTAGGCTGGTGTTTGCTGACGGATGTGGGGTGTTTTTGGTGGATATCGATTTTAATAGAAATAATTTAAGCTACGCCTAATGCCACTCTATTAAAAGGTGAATAGTAGCTTGAATTGTGAATATAAAGGTAGTTGTTTAATGACTTTTAGTGCTATTTTGCCATGATTTAAAGGTATCTGGGCACGACCATCAGATAAAATGAAAGCCCCTCTACAAAGTGAAAGTTAAAGGAAAGTTTAAATGAGAGAATTTTCAACAATACCTAGGTTAAATATTGGTCATGGGCCCACGCCATTAGAATATGCTGCTCGCCTTTCTAAGACACTCGATTGCTCGTTGTATATAAAAAGAGATGATTGCACAGGGTTGGCAGGGGGAGGGAATAAAACCCGGAAGCTTGAGTATTTAATGGCGGAAGCGCAGGCGTTGGGCGCAGATACTATTGTGACTGTAGGTGGAATACAGTCAAACCATGCTCGGCAAAGTGCTGCAGCTGCTGCAAAATTTGGCTTTGCCTGTGAACTTGTCTTAGAAAATGTACCTGGTGTACCGCAAGCTGATTACCATCAAAATGGCAATGTGTTATTAGATGAGCTGCTGGGGGCAAATATCCACCGTATAACTCATACACAGTGTTGTGATGATTATTGCGCAGACTTAATAGAGCACCTTAAAAAGCAAGGTAAAAAACCGTATTTCATTCCAGTGGGCGGATCAAATGTAATAGGGAGTTTAGGTTATGTTCGCTGCGCGATAGAATTGCTAGAGCAGATAAAGCAGCAGCAACTCGAAATTGATCAGATAGTATTAGCATCGGGGTCTGCTGGAACACAGGCGGGATTGCTAGCAGGCTTGATCGCCTGTGGCAGTAATATTCGGGTATTGGGTATTAATGTGAGTCGTACTGAACAACAACAGACGCAGTTGGTCACTAGACTTTTAGAACAGTTGTTAAGCTATTTAGACTTAGAGCCGAGGCAGGCTCGTGATGTTGTGCATACCAATGGCGATTATTTTGGCAGTGGTTACGGGATTGCCACCTCAGCAATGATTGATGCTGTTAAGCTTTGTGCATCGCAAGAGGGCTTGTTGCTTGATCCTGTCTACACCGGAAAGGCGATGGCAGGGTTATTAGATCTTGTTAGGTGCGGTGATATCTCAGGGGATTCAAAACAACTGTTTTTGCACACAGGAGGCTCCCAGGGGGTATTTGCCTATCGTGAGCTGTTCACTCAATAACGCTATTTTTTGGGGGTGCGGGTATTTTTCTTTTTCTTAAAGATATCGAGTAGCTTGTCTTTACCGGTTTTCTGATTTGGATAAGCGACTTCAAAGCGCTGTTTCATCTCTTCAAAGCCCGCTTCTTTTTTTTGGTGATTAGCCAGATGTTGGCGTTTTTTAAAATCAATAACATTGTCGGTCACAGTGTTTCTCCACACATTAACAGTCAATGATTATAGGGCGTTTACATTGGGAAATTCAAGCGTGATGTAGAGAGGCGGCAATTTTTTTATTGCGCCTCTATACAGACCAAGGGGACGAAATACGGCACAGGCTTTATGCGTTTTCTTCGCTTGATCCCGTTGTTGCTGTTGGGGCGATGTCATCGACCGTGGTTTGTGTATTGCCAGAGGCATCAAGCATGTTGTCGATGATATCTCTGATTTTTTCAAGGCTAGCTGCAAACGCGGATTGTTGCTCATTATTAGCTTCAATGAAGCGAGTGTCCTGCTGCACTAAGCTGTCTAGAAGACGCTGGCTTACCGTGCTGATATCCTGCAAAAAATCTAATTCAGGCTGTTGAATGGCCTGCGCGAAGTTGTTGATCAAATGACCTGAAAGTTTGCCAATGTCCGGGCTCTGGTTATTTTGGACTTGACGATAACTACTGGCTGCACTGTACTCTTGGGAGCGAGTCAATTGTAGGTTCATTGAGGCGAGTTCGGTTTTGTCCAAGCTGAACTCAGAGGCGATTTCGAACGCTTTTTGCACGTCACCGTTAAAAAATTCATTTGATATTTCGGTGACTTCTGCAATTAAATTAGCAATGGCCTCAAGTTCATCCTCATCTAAATCACCTTGTACTTGAAAGGATAATGCACTGCTCTGTGATTGGCTGGCCTCGTAAACGGCGCTGTAATTTCCCGCTCCATCTCCTGAGTAAGCAAAAGCAGACGATTGTTGGCTCTGGTTGGCAAACACAATTTTGACAGTGTCACCATCTTGAGTTTGAAGATCTAACGAAAAAGTTTCAGCGCTGCTATATCTTTCAACGGAGGCGGCTTGTGTGTGGTAGGCGGGCAATGTTGGAGATGTTGCATTTGCTGGGTTGATGGCATCCAGAGCATCGAAGGTTTTAGTTTCAGTTTCGTCAATGGTTGCGGCGATATCGTTGGAGAGGAAGTTTAAATTATCCAGAATTTCTCGGGCTTCATTAAACCCTTTCTGAACACCTTCTACAGCTGCATCAAATTTCGCCTGTATCTCGGCTTCACTGCGGCCATCGTTACGGGCATTTTGTAGTCCTTGCGCGACAAACTTGGAGATCCGCTCTGCAATTTTGTTAGGGCTGAAGTCATTTGCTGCTAAATCAGTTACGTCATCTTTTTGCAGGCCTGGAACATTTTTTGCGAGTCGAGCGAGGATTGCATCATTGGCTGTGGTGCCTGGATTACGCTGAGTATCGTTTTGTAACTCAGTAATTTCCGTCAGTTTATGCATGTAAGACGTGTTCGAATAGAATGTATTAATCATCGCGCTGGCCTCTTAAATTAATCCGATAATAACGTATCGGCATGTAACAATAATTATTAAATAAATAAGCGGCTGCATGAGTTATTTTCAAGTACATTAATTGATAATTAGCACTAACTAGATAAAAGTACGAGTCTTTTATTTATTTGTTGTTAATATGATACAGTAATTAAATGAGTTGTTGTCATGTAAAGAAATACCCGAGTGTTAAAGCTAAGTTATAGTTTTTAAACGAATGTTTGTAGAATATCTGCCAGCTTTATGAAATAGTGGTAATATAATATAAATTTTGTAACATCGCGAATCTACCGTTATTCTAATTATTGGAAAAGTTAGAGGGTTTATGAGAGATACTCACAAAGGCGTAATCTTCTTATTTTTGGCATTGCTGGCAAGTATCGCAGCGATATATGAGGACCCTCGTCATTGGGAAATGCCCTTTATCAATTTTACTACTTCTCCCCAAGATGATGTTGCCCGGCTGCAAGCGCAATTGTTGGCAGGGCTAGACCCTACTGAAAATGCCGCCCCCACTGCAGCGGGTAATCCTGTTAAAACACCACCCGTGCAGTGTCTGGAAGGTAAAGTTGCTCGAGATAAAAGTACTGATTTATATCATGATGCGCAGTATGTATCGATAAAAGAGCTAGGTAATACTTATATTGAACTAGCTAATCGAGATGTTCGGTTACTAAAAAGTGCTTTTGAGACCCAATCCGCGAGTATTATTGATTCTTTGCCAGTTAAGGTTGAGCAGTTTTTAGACCAAGCGATGGTGAAAGGTAAGTGCGGGAAAATCGATCTTTATTTATCGAAGATTAAAATTTAACAGTCAAGCGCTCGTAAAATAATGCTGTTCTTGTCCATAAAATATTCATAAATTCTGTTATTTTTTCTATACTAAGCGCGGGTAGGGCTTGGCTATTTTTTGTGATAAATGCACAGACGTTGGCTGCTGCTCGTTTCTCGCGCTCGATGAGCGTGGTTTACCACAAGATCTTAGCTGCATTAAAGACTATCACTGAGAGATTTATGAGAAATAAGACCAGATCTGAGCAAGCTGCCAGTGCCAATGAGCCAAAAGAGCGCAATCCTATAATGATTGCAAATGATATTAATCATATTCTGGTGCACGGGGCGCAAATCGCTTTTAGTAAGTTGCGCCGCGCGGGCTCGCATGATGCACGTATTTTCTATTTCGCGGAAATAGGAGTTTACTTGGAAGTATCTCTTTCATCAGGTTCCGGTATTACCGATGATGCACGTGAGCAATTAGCGGAAATTCACCAAAATGCCTTAAATACCTTTATGGATGCAAATCGACTCGATCATTGAATGTCTCCGTAGTAAGCTAGCTCGCTTTAGTAAATCTTCAGTTTGTGGGTTTGGGGCTGCTAGTGAGTAAAAATAAGCCTTATCCCAGCGAGCGGCGAGGTGATAGCGGGATGATTTAGGTTTGGCCTAATTCATCCTTATTAAAGGGCTAAATTAATGTTTTCAAGTAGTTGTAGTTTTAGAGTAAGGTTTGATATTGGAGAATTTTAACGCGAAAGAGTTTCTTGCCCGGTTAACGACCCGTCCTGGTGTTTACCAGATGTTGGATGAGCAAGGTGAATTACTTTATATAGGTAAAGCCAAGCATCTTAAAAATCGAGTATCTAGTTACTTCAGATCATCCGGTTTATCGATAAAGACGCAAGCGTTAGTGGCAAAAATTGCCGATATAAACATCACCGTTACTCATGGTGAAACTGAGGCGTTGCTGCTCGAGCAGAATCTCATCAAACAATATCGGCCACCTTATAATATATTATTACGCGATGATAAAAGTTATCCGTATATCTTTATCAATGACGCTGATAAATACCCCTCCGTTACTTTTCATCGCGGTGCCAAAAGGCGCAAAGGCAAGTATTTTGGGCCCTTTCCCAGCGGTACCGCCGTTCGGGAAACACTTAATCTGCTACAGAAAATTTTCCAAATACGTCAGTGTGATGAAAGTTTTTTTAAAAACAGATCTAGGCCTTGCCTGCAGCATCAGATTAAGCGTTGTTCTGCGCCTTGTGTTGAGCTGATTGATGCGCAACAGTATGGGGTAGATATCAAGCACGCTATCATGTTCTTAGAAGGAAAAAGTACTAAGATCATGAATGATTTAGCCGAGCAGATGGAAGAGGCTGCCATGGCCTTAGATTTTGAGCGTGCAGCGATGATTCGCGATCAAATACAATCACTGCAACATACACAAGAGCAACAGTCAGTGATAGGTGGCAGTGGTAATGCAGATATAATTGGCTGTGCAATGCAAGCAGGTGCGGTCTGTATTTACCAAATGTTTGTGCGCGGCGGAAGAGTCATAGGGACTAAAGCGCTGTTTCCAAAAGTATCCATAGAGCAAACGGAGCAAGATATTATTTCTGCATTTATTGCCCAGTGGTATTTAAGTGCAAACCGAGAGATCCCTGAAAGTATTATTGTCAGCCACCCGCTAGAAGATCGCGAGGTGCTGCAAGAAGCGCTGACTTCTAAACGCATGGCCAAATTGGAAATAAGTGATAATGTGCGCGGCAATAGAGCGGGTTGGCAGAAGTTGACCCAGACAAATGCCGAGCAGCAGCTAGCCAACCAATTAGCGAGCAAAAAAAATATTTTTTTGCGTTTTAGCGCATTACAGGAAAGTTTGCAGTTGGAGGAAATACCAAAACGTTTAGAGTGTTTTGATATCTCTCACAGTTCTGGTGAGGCTACGGTTGCCTCCTGTGTTGTGTTTGATCACAACGGACCGTTAAAAACAGATTATCGCCGGTTTAACATTGAGGGAATCACAGGCGGAGATGATTATGCAGCGATGCATCAAGCGTTGACGAGGAGGTTTTCCAGGCTTAAAAAAGGCGAGGGGAAAAAACCTGATATCTTGTTTATAGACGGGGGTAAAGGTCAAGTAACTCAGGCTGTTGATGTGCTAAATGCGCTTGAGATATACGATATCCAGGTCATTGGTATTGCCAAAGGGGTCACCAGAAAGCCCGGTTTGGAAACGCTTATTAACCCAGATACCAATCAAGAAATAATAATTGCTGCAGACTCACCAGGATTACATCTTGTGCAGCATATTAGAGATGAGTCACACCGTTTTGCTATTACAGGTCACAGGGCGAGGCGAGGGAAAGCGCGCAAGCGCTCAAAATTAGAAGATATAGCGGGAGTGGGGCCTAAGCGCAGGCGAGAATTACTAAAACATTTTGGTTCAATCCCCTCTATTGAGAGTGCAGGCATTGAAGAAATTAAAAAAGTCTCTAGTATAAGCACGGCGTTGGCGCAAGATATCTATGCCGCACTTCATCCAGATCAATAGAGACACACTAGGAGTAGACCAGTTTTACGCTTTAAGAGCTTTTGTTTTTAGCATAACTGTCAATTTATGAATATACCGAATATTTTAACTTTATTGCGTATCGCGCTCATACCTATTTTACTCGTCTTATATTATCTGCCTTTTGGCTGGGTTAACTTAGCCTGTGGATCGGTTTTTGCACTTGCTTGTGTAACCGATTGGTTAGATGGATACATTGCTAGAAAGTATGATCAAAGTACCAAGTTAGGGGCTTTTTTAGACCCTGTTGCAGATAAGCTTATCGTGGCAGTCGCCCTGGTATTGCTGTGCGTGACGTATGCCACTCCATGGGTAACGATACCGGCGATCATTATTATTTGTCGTGAGATAGTGATTTCTGCGCTAAGGGAGTGGATGGCAGAGTTAGGCAAACGCTCTAACGTCAAAGTTTCGCATGTAGGTAAAGTGAAAACGGCCATGCAAATGTTATCTATATTGATTATGCTTTCGTTCGATCCCGGCACTTGGTATAGCATGGCGGGTGTAGTCGCTATGTATATTGCTGCGATATTGACAATTTGGTCGATGTTTATTTATTTAAATGCAGCCTGGAGTGATTTGAAAAAACATAGCTAATGCAGTTCTTGTATTAATCTTATTATTTTAAGTCTTTGATATTCATAACAAAGACTTAAAATAGCCGAGTGGTTATTTAGATTGGATTAAAAAAGGCTATAAGTGGTTAATAAATAAGCAGATATTAATCTTTATAAGTTGTTGACAACCCCGCTTATTTCTCTATAATACGCCCCTCTTGTTACAGAGAACGCAGTAAGCGGGAATAGCTCAGTTGGTAGAGCGCGACCTTGCCAAGGTCGAGGTCGCCGGTTCGAACCCGGTTTCCCGCTCCAAGTTTTCTCAATTTTTGTAGCAAGTATGGGGCGCGATGACAGAGTGGTCATGTAGCGGACTGCAACTCCGTCAACGCCGGTTCGATTCCGACTCGCGCCTCCATTTATTCCTTTCAGTTTGTTGCAACTGACGCTCGAAGCCCGGGTGGTGGAATTGGTAGACACAGGAGACTTAAAATCTCCCGATCGCAAGATTGTGCCGGTTCAAGTCCGGCCCCGGGCACCAGTCATTTTTCAGCCCCAGCTGAAAATATGAGCCGATAGATTTTTGACCCGAGGTCAAAATATCGAAAGGCATCAAGTTCAGTCACATCTCAAGCTCAGTCACATTTCAAACTCATAATCCTATATTTTTAATTAAAGAACAATATTCTCCATTTTTGCTGGTCTCCACAATTCCTAAAAAACGAATTGGTGGTCGCATAATAGATTTAAAAATATCCTGAGCGCGTATCGTCAAATATAGCTGTCGGTGCTCGTCCGGCCCGGGGCAGCAGTTAGAAAATCATTTTTCGTTAAAGCATCCTTTGTTAAATCATTATTCGTTATAACAGGTTGTTAATCAAGTATATAAAGTCGTAAAAACTCTCATAAGTGGTTAATAAACAAGCAGATATTTATATTTATAAGTTGTTGACAAGCTCGTTAAATTCTCTATAATTCGCACCACTTGTTACAGAGAACGCAACAAGCGGGAATAGCTCAGTTGGTAGAGCGCGACCTTGCCAAGGTCGAGGTCGCCGGTTCGAACCCGGTTTCCCGCTCCAAGTTTTCTCGATTTTTTAACAAGTATGGGGCGCGATGACAGAGTGGTCATGTAGCGGACTGCAACTCCGTCAACGCCGGTTCGATTCCGACTCGCGCCTCCATTTATTCCTTTCAGTTTGTTGCAACTGACGCTCGAAGCCCGGGT
>Ga0209395_1001686_pt1 | contig 30479 bp, 23 predicted proteins | sample GOMGulsemesocosm_3_FD_184635 | JGI IMG/M metagenome (GOLD analysis project Ga0209395, IMG submission 184635) | Methane-oxidizing microbial communities from mesocosms in the Gulf of Mexico - GOM9D Gulf of Mexico (SPAdes) (version 2) | ecosystem: Environmental > Aquatic > Marine > Cold seeps... | reverse complement strand
GACACGGAGGTTTATCTGTATTTGCTGGAGTTGGAGAAAGAACTCGTGAAGGAAATGACTTGTTAAGAGAGATGTTAGAGTCTGGAATTATCAAGTATGGAGATGATTTTATGCACTCTATGGAAGAAGGAGGATGGGATTTGTCGAAAGTTGATAAAGAAGGAATGAAGGGGTCTAAAGCAACATTTGTATTTGGACAAATGAATGAACCACCTGGAGCAAGAGCACGTGTTGCCTTATCTGGATTAACAATAGCTGAATATTTCCGTGATGGAGCTGGAGAAGCACAAGGTAAAGATGTACTTTTCTTCGTAGATAATATTTTCCGTTTTACACAAGCGGGATCTGAGGTTTCTGCCTTATTAGGACGTATGCCATCTGCGGTAGGTTACCAACCAACGTTAGCAACAGAAATGGGAGCAATGCAAGAGCGTATTACTTCAACAAAGAAAGGATCTATTACATCTGTACAAGCGGTTTATGTACCTGCAGATGATTTAACAGATCCAGCACCAGCAACAACATTTGCCCATTTAGATGCAACTACAGTATTATCTCGTAAGATTGCTGAGTTAGGTATTTATCCTGCAGTAGATCCTTTAGATTCTACTTCAAGAATTTTATCTGCTGAGGTATTAGGAGATGAGCATTATGACTGTGCAACAAGAGTAAAAGAATTGTTACAACGTTATAAAGAATTGCAAGATATTATTGCAATTTTAGGTATGGAAGAATTATCTGAAGAGGATAAATTGGCTGTACATAGAGCAAGACGTGTACAACGTTTCTTATCGCAACCTTTCCACGTAGCTGAGCAGTTTACAGGAATACCAGGTTGTTTGGTAGATATTAAAGATACAATCAAAGGATTCAACATGATTATGGATGGTGAATTAGATAAATATCCTGAAGCAGCATTTAACTTAAGAGGATCAATTCAAGATGCAATTGATTCTGGAGAGAAAATGTTAGCAGAGGCGTAAAAAATCAGTTGATGGTTCTCAGTTGGTGGTCAATTAAGGCAAACAACTAATGACTAACAACTAAAAACTTTTAGAAATATGTTTTTAGAAATTGTAACACCAGAAGCTATTTTGTTTTCATCAGATGTTGATTCTATATCAGTACCTGGTGTAAATGGAGAATTTCAAATGTTAAATAATCACGCGTCAATTGTTTCTATTTTAAAAAAAGGAACAGTTCTTATTCATGTACATACTCAAGAGCATTTAGAACTAGATGAATTGAGTGGGAAATTAGTGCCACATGCAGATGATGATAAAGTGTTGACTTTAGTAATTAATTCTGGAACGATTGAAATGAAAGCGAATAAAGTAATTTTATTAGCGGATTAATTTCACACAAAATAAAAAATTTAAGACCTCATTTTTAATGAGGTCTTTTTTTGTGCTATTGTTAAATATATGTTAACAGAATTGGTAAAGTTTGCTATGTTATTAGTTTTAAAGAACTTTAGCTTTTATATCTTTAAAACCAAACAACTAACATTATGAAAAACATAAGATTGGTATTCTTATTTGCTTTTGTTACTAGCATCCTAACGGCACAGCAAACACCCAAACCAAATTATAGAGCAGCCGCTAAATATTCTCCAAAAAATTTGGCAAAATTAGTACATTCAACATCTGTAAGTCCACATTGGCTTAAAAAAGGAAACCGCTTTTGGTATCAATATAAAACTTCTGACGGAGCAAATTATTACCTTGTTGATGCCGATAGAAAAACAAGAAAAAAATTGTTTGACAATACAAAAATGGCAAAGTGGTTGACAGAAATCACTAAAGATCCATATGATGCCCAACATTTACCACGGTTTAGGTTTAAGTTTAACAAAGCTGAGAATGCGATTCGCTTTAGAGTAACATCTACAGAAGAAGTTGATGTAATAGAAGAAAAAAAGGAAGTCGTTAAAAATGATTCTATTAAAAAGAAGAAAGCGAAGAAGAAAAAACCTAAAAAGGAAAAAAAAGTATACCACTTAGAATATAGATTAGGTGGTAATGGATTAACCATTATAGACAACAAGAAAAAAGAAAAGCAGCCTTGGAAAAAATGGGCAAACATCGCTCCAGATAGTTCAATTGTATTGTTTTCTAAAAATTTTAATATCTATTGGATGGATAAAGAAAATTTTAAGAAAGCGGTTAAAAATGAAAAAGACACCACAATTGTAGAAAATCAATGGACAAAGGATGGTGTTGAGAACTACGGTTACGGAGGTGGATCTAGAGGTGAGAACAACGAAACCAAAATAAAGAATAAAGATAAAAGAAAAGGAATATGGGGTACTTGGTCTCATGACTCAAAGAAATTCGTTTTTCAAAAATCAGACTCAAGGCACATTAAAGACCTGTGGGTAATCAATTCAGTTAAAAGTAAAAGACCTGTACTAGAAACGTATAAGTACCATATGCCTGGAGAACAAGAATATTACAAATCTGAATTATTGATTTTTGATATTCCATCTAAAGCTGTTGTGAATGTCGCATTAGATACTATTCAGCAACAAAGTGTATCAGTGTATAGAGCACCAAGAAAACAATCTAGTAGAGATGATGAATTTAGACCTTCATTATTGTTGTCTAAAAAAGGAAAGATCTACTATAGTGTAATTAGTAGAGATCGTAAGAAATTTGATATTTGTGTAGCGGATTTAGAAACAGGAAAAACGGAAGTATTAGTTGAAGAACGCTTTAATACTTATATTGAATCAAGACCCTTAATTTTATTTAACAATGAAACAGAAATGTTGCATTGGGCAGAACGAGATGGTTGGGCGCACTTTTACTTATACGATAGCAAAGGGAATCTAAAAAATCAAGTGACAAATGGTGATTATCATGTTGCTGGTTTTTCTGGATTAGACGAAAAAACAAGAACCTTGTATTTTACTGCGAATGGTGTCAACAAAAAACAAGACCCTTATTTTGCACATACCTATAAAATCAATTTAAATGGAAGTGGGATGCGTACCTTGAATTCTGGGGATTTTACCTCAAGAACAAGCATGTCAGACTCTAATAAATATTTTGTTTCTAATTACTCAAGAGTAAACACGATTCCGAAATCAGAATTGCGCTCTGCCGATGGTAGATTGGTAATGAAACTAGAAGAAGCAGATTTATCTCAATTGTTTGCTACTGGATATAAATTTCCTGAACCATTTAAGGTAAAAGCAGATGATGGAATTACAGACATTTACGGAGTAATGTACAAGCCTTTTGATATAGATACGACCAAAGTATACCCATTATTAGAATACGTGTATCCTGGGCCTCAAACTGAAGCTGTAAACAAGTCTTTTTCTTTTAGAATGGATCGTTTAGATAGAATGGCGCAAGTAGGTTTTGTCGTGATTACGTTAGGAAATAGAGGAGGACATCCAGACAGGTCTAAATGGTACCACAACTATAGTTATGGAAATCTGAGAGATTATGGTTTGGCAGATAAAAAATATGTTGCTGAACAATTGGCAAACAAACATGGTTATATTGATATTTCTAAAGTTGGAATTTACGGTCATTCTGGAGGAGGATTTATGTCTACAGCGGCAATGCTAGTATATCCAGATTTCTTTAAAGCAGCAGTTTCTTCTGCTGGGAATCACGATAATAATGTGTACAATAGCTGGTGGAGTGAAACGCATCATGGTGTAAAAGAAGAGATTGATGCCAAAGGGAAAATCTCACATAAATATAAGATTGACACCAACCATTCGATTGCTAAAAATTTAAAAGGGAATTTGATGTTAATTCATGGTGATGTAGATAACAATGTACATCCGGCAGGAACGATTAGAATGGCAAACGCATTGATTAAAGCAAACAAACGTTTTAAATTTATGACCATGCCAGGACAACGTCATGGTTTTGGAAGTATGACAGAGTACTCTTTCTGGTTGCGTGCAGATCACTTTAGTAAATACTTCCTAGGAGTGGAGGCAACAAGTGTAGACATCACAGAAATGAATAGAGATAAGCCTAAGAGATAATATAAGATTCTTATAAAATAAAAACGCCGAGCATTGCTCGGCGTTTTTTATGTATTTTAAATAGATGTGATATTTACTTTTTATCCAACCATTCTTTTCTGTTTTTCAATATTTCTGGAGAAACTTCCATTCCTGCTTTTTCAAAGCTCATAATTGTATAGCTAGGATCTTTAATCAACCTAACGTTTACAGCTCTTAATTGATTGTATCTACTAAACTGAATCGTAACGCTATCTCCAATGTTATAATTACTTAAAATTGAGCTTACAGAATTTTTACTACTTACGGCATGGTTGTCAATCGCAATAATTTTATCTCCAGAATTGATGCCTGCTTTATAAGCTGGGCTTCCAATTTGAGCATTATTTCTAACGACACCATTTGATGTAGAAACCCCTAAAAAGACTTTTTTACTTTCTTGTTTTAAAGCAACTCCAACCCTATTAAATAAAGGGGTGTAATTTGGCATGGCACTTTTATAAATAAAACTAGCGAAGAAGTAATCTCCAAACAATTTACCAGCATAGGTGTTTAATGCGTTGTTTAGATTATCAATTGTATAGGGTTTTTCATTTTTCCCGTAGGTTTTCCAAACAAATTTCATATACCCATCTAAGGTTAAGTTTCCTTTTTCATTACGTAATGCTAAATCCAAAGCCAACCCTAAAGCACTACCATACGAATAATAAGAAATAAAAGTATTTCCTCTGTTTACAGGATCTACTGAAGTAGCTGCATCTACAAAAGGAGCTTGATAGCTCATTTCTATTGGATTAAAAAACGAACGCCCTGGAGAATTCCATACATAGTTAAACGTTCCGTTTAAGCCGCTAATATATCTTTCTGGAGTCATTAATCCTGCTCTGGTTAATATTAGATTTGTGTAATAGCTCGTAAATCCTTCTGCAAACCACAATTCACCACTCATATTTGCTTCTTCAAAACTAAATGGTTCTAAAGATTTTGGTCGAATACGTTCTACATTCCAAGCATGAAAAAACTCATGTGAAACGGTTCCAATATTTCTTGTCATTCCACCATTAGCCAATGTTCTTGTACTGGTTAATACTGTAGAATTTCTGTGTTCCATTCCATCTCCACTTGCATTTGGAACATAGCAAGCTAAGAAAGTATACTCTCCATAGTCAAATTTTGGAAGTTCTCCGAAAACAGCCATTTGCTGTAAAACCACTTTTTTTACACTTTCAAAATATTGATCTGCTTCTGCTTCAGTTCCAATATTGTGCAATGCCAATTTTACAGTTAATTTTTCTCCATTAGAATCAACTTGGAAAGAACGAACCAAATGATTACTTAACTCCGTTGGACTGTCCATAAAATACTGCATGTTTGGAGCGTAATACGTGTTGTCAAACATTGGTTTTAATTGGGTTGCAATTTTCCAATCCTTTCTTGGATTAAAAGTAACTTGAATCGGTGTTTCCTTTAATGAAGGAGCAAACATAAAAGTTGCCGGAATGTTTAGATGTGCATGTGTTTCATCAACTTGAGCATAGGTTCCGCCACCTCTATTAGCAAATAATGTATAGGTTACAATTACAGTTCCATCATGTGTTGAAACATCCCATTGATAAGGGTTTGGACGTGTAATTTTTAAGGTTTCTCCTTTGCTATTTGTAGCCTTAACATTGTATACATTTTTAGCAAATTCATGGATTGCATATCTCCCAGGAGAAGTTCTACTCATTCTAAAAGAGAACTTTCCGGCTTTAATTTTGGTAAATGATACTTTTATTTCTGCCTCATGCTGCGCAGCGTTTGCAAAAGAAATATCGTAATTGATATAGCTTTGTGCATTACTTAATGTAGTGATACATAGCGTTAATAATAAGATTTTGAATTTGTGTAAACGCATTATTGATAGGTTTTAAATTGTGTATTCAAAACTACACAAAAAACTTCTAATCATTCACATATTCTAAGATATCAGAAGGTTGACATTCTAAAGCTTTACAGATAGCTTCTAAGGTAGAAAAACGAATGGCTTTTGCCTTACCCGATTTTAGGATAGATAAATTGGCTGTGGTGATGCCAATAGTTTCTGCTAAGTCTTTGCTTTTCATTTTTCGCTTGGCAAGCATTACATCTAAGTTTACAATAATTGCCATGGTTATATTGTTAAATCGTTTTCTTCCGTTGTTTTTTTTGCTTTTGAGAATATTTCTGCTAAAATATAAAATGCCAAACCGCATGGTATAAGGATGTAAAACTCTTCTTTAAACTCTTGTAAAATGGAAAAAGAGGATTTGCCAATAGAAGCTAACACAAACCGTAGGATTAAAATATTTATTGTGTAGGTAATAAATATACGGCCAATTTTTTTAAAATAGTTGATATTAGCATCACTAAAATACGAGCCTTTTTCTACCTCTTTTAGGATTGAAATAAAATAGGTAAACCCATAAATTAGATAGCCTTTCCAGAAAAATATTCCAGTATTAATTACATAATAACTCCATTTAATAGCATTTTTAGAAGTAAACCAAGATTCGCTTTTATCAGCAGTTTTAGCCCAATTTAAGAAGGATTTGTATTGTTCCATGTCAAATTCTCTCATATCATTTATTAAGATTGATATGGAAGAAACGATAATTACATAAGTTATTATGAGTAGGATATTTGTATTGTCTTTCATAAAATGAATTTTAAATACAGCAAAGATAAGTAAATTATCGAATAACAATAATAAATTATTAATAAAGAATGATTTATTGGGTTTCTAATATTGGCTTTATTAGCTGTGTCGTTATAATTTTCCCTATTTTTGTACCAATGAAGTTTCCAGATAAATTAAAAAATAAAGTTAGTACTAGAGCTGAAAACAAGGCTTTTAGAACACTTGGAATACAATCTAATTTGATAGATTTTTCTTCGAATGATTATTTGGGTTTTGCGAAATCTGAAGTTATTTTTGATGGGACTCATCAATTATTGATAGATGAAAACATCAAGTTTAACGGCGCAACAGGATCAAGGTTGTTATCTGGGAATCATTCATTGTACGATGTTGTAGAGAAACAAATAGCTGAGTTTCATTATTCTGAAACTGCACTTATTTTTAATTCGGGGTACGACGCAAATATTGGTTTCTTTTCTTCTGTTGCACAACGTGGAGATGTGATTCTTTACGACGAATTTATTCATGCATCGATACGAGACGGAATTCAATTATCCAATGCGAAATCTTATAAGTTTAAACACAATGATGTTGCAGATTTAGAGTTTTTACTAAAACGTCATTCTGAACTTGTTTCAGAATCTCATAATGAAATCTATGTAGTCACAGAATCTGTTTTTTCTATGGATGGAGATATGCCAGACCTAGTGAGAATGTCTCAACTTATAGAAAAGTACAATGCTTTTTTTGTGGTAGACGAAGCGCATTCCGTAGGTGTTTTTGGAAAACATGGCTGTGGCGAAGTACAGAGATTGGGTATAGAAAAAGAGGTCTTTTCCCGAATTATTACCTTCGGAAAAGGATTGGGTTGTCATGGAGCAGCCGTTTTAGGAAGTAAAGAATTAAAAGAATATCTAATTAATTTCGCTAGAAGTTTTGTGTACACAACAGGCCTAGCCCCGCATGCATTGGCTACAATAAAAACAGCATATAATAAATTGGTCATTTCGAGCGAATACGAGAAATCTCAGCAACAAAAATTGCAAGAAAATATTTCTTTTTTTAAGTCAGAAGTAAAAAGGTTGCAACTTCAAAAGGTATTTATTGAAAGCAACTCAGCAATACACTGTTGTTTGATTTCTGGAACAGTAAAAACAAAAAAAATAGCCAACCAATTACAGCAAAAAGGCTACGATATAAAGGCAATTCTATCACCAACAGTTTCTGTTGGAGAAGAGCGTTTGCGATTCTGCTTACATAGCTATAATTCTAGAAAAGAAATCACGGAAGTTTTAGAGAATCTTAATATTTTTACAAAAAAATAAAAAAGAGCATATGAAAGAAAATTATACCGTTTTAGCCGTTTTTGAATATTCTACTGAGGCGCAATTAGTGAAATCTAAATTTGATTCTGAAGAAATAAAAACGATGTTGATGGATGAAAAAACCATTGATACAGACCCATTGATAAGTCAAGCAATTGGCGGTGTAAAATTGTTAGTTCATAACAATGATCTAGAACAAGCATCTAAACTTTATAATGAAATTAGAACCTACCAAAAAGATGCAAAAGGAAATGAGTTGTATTGTGAAAAATGTAATTCAATAAAAATTTTAATTGCGCCACCACAACGTAAAAATGTGTTTTATATGTTGTTTCCTTTTTTTGAAAAAAGGAAATTTATGTGTAATGACTGCAAAATTATTTTTTAATGCAAAAAAAATATTTCATTACAGGAATTTCTACAGAAGTAGGAAAAACAATTGTATCTGCTATCGTAACGGAGGCATTACAAGCAGATTATTGGAAGCCAATTCAGGCAGGCGAATTAGACGATTGTGATACAAAGAAAGTAGCAAAATTAGTTTCAAATCAACAATCACAATACCATTCAAATAGCTATGCCTTGCAAACTCCAATGAGTCCGCATGCAGCAGCAGAAATAGATGGAATTGAAATTGAACTATCAAAAATTATTGCACCACAAACCAAAAATAAATTAGTCATTGAAGGGGCTGGTGGGGTGTTGGTTCCCTTAAATAATTCGGAGACAATTTTAGACCTCATCAAACAAGAATATAAAGTAATTGTTGTTTCTAGGCATTATTTAGGAAGTATCAATCACACGTTGTTAACGATAAAAACCTTACAAGAAAAAGGCCTTGATGTGTCGCTTATATTTTCTGGAAAGGAACATAAAACGACAGAAGAAATTATTCAGAAAATGACCACGGTTTCGGTAATTGGTCGGATTGAAGAAGAACCGTATTTTGATACCAATGTGATTCGGGAATATGCAGAATTGTTTCGTGAGAAATTAGAGGGATTATAAATTCAGTACAAAAGATTATGACATTACAAGAGAGAGATAAAAAGTATTTGTGGCACCCATTAACACAACACAAATTACATCCAGATCATTTGGCAATAACCAAGGCAAAAGGGGCATTGTTATTTGATGATAAAGGAAATGAATATATAGACGGAATTGCTTCTTGGTATACCTGTATGTATGGGCATTGTAATGCGTATATCACCAATAAAGTATATGCTCAGATGCAGCAATTAGATCATGTGGTATTTGCGGGGTTTACACACGAACCAGCCATAAAATTATCAGAAGAATTGATCAAGATTTTACCAAAAAACCAAGAGAAACTATTCTTTTCAGACAATGGATCTACCTCTGTAGATATTGCTATAAAAATGGCCTTACAATATCATTTTAACAATGGAGAAAAACGAAGTAAAATTATTGCTTTAGAAGGTGGTTTTCATGGAGATACATTTGGAGCAATGTCCGTTTCTGGATTGTCGGTATACAACGGGCCATTTGAAGAGTTTTTTATTGATGTTGCCAGAATTCAGGTGCCTACAAAAGAGAATTTTGAAACGGTAAAAACACAATTCACAAAACTACTTTCCGAAAACAATGTAGCGGCTTTTATTTATGAACCTTTGGTGCAAGGAGCTGCTGCCATGAAAATGTTTGATGGCCAGTTGCTGGATGAGTTATTGGCAATTGCAAAACAGTACAATGTCTTGGCAATTGCAGACGAAGTAATGACTGGTTTTGGAAAAACGGGAAAAAACTTTGCCTCAGATTATTTAGTAAATCAACCGGATATTATCTGTTTGTCTAAATCGTTAACCGCTGGTTTGGTACCCATGGCGATTACAAGTACTACGCAAAAAATATATGACGCTTTTTTAAGTGATGATATTGGTAAAGGTTTTTTTCATGGACATACCTATTCTGCAAATCCTATTTCTTGTACCGCTGCGTTGGCAGGAATTGAGTTGTTGAATTCTAAAGAAATTCAGGAAAGTATCGCAAGAATTACAAAATCTCATGCAGCTTTTGATGCAAAAATTAAAAGGCACCCAAAAGTAAAAGAAACGCGTCAAATTGGGGTTATTTATGCGTTGGATTTAAATGTAGAAATGGATCGCTATGGAGATTTGAGGTATAAGTTGTTTCGTTTTTTCATGGAAAATGGCGTTTGTTTGCGGCCGTTAGGGAATACCATTTATATTTTAGCCCCTTATGTGATTACTGATAAACAATTAGAAAAAATCTACCAAGTAATTCAAGATTCTTTAGCTATTATCTAAATCATTCTTGTATGAAAATGTATCTTTGTTCAAAATTTTAGGCTTTGCAAAAACCAATATCCATTACAGCTATTTCTTCACTTTCTGCCTTAGGAAGTGATCAAAATACTATTTGGGAAAACTATAAAAAGGATGGGCATTTTATAACAGAAAAGACCTTTAAAAACTTTGAGGTGTTGGTTGCACAAATTTCTGAAGATGATCAATTAGAAATTGAAAAATTAAAACAATCAGATTCTAAATATAAAAATCTAGACAGTTCTGTCTTATATGCGCTTTATGTGGCTAGAAAAGCAGTCAAAAAGGCCCATTGGAAGTCAGAAGATAATTTCGGAATTAATATGGGGTCTTCTCGAGGAGCAACAACATTATTTGAAAAATATCACAAAGATTTTTTAGAAAAAAAACATGCAGAAACCTTAAGCTCTCCAACAACTACATTGGGGAATATTTCTTCTTGGGTTGCGCATGATTTACAAACCGATGGACCTGAGATTTCACATTCTATTACCTGTTCTACGGGATTACATTCCTTATTAAATGGTGTTGCTTGGATTAATTCTGGAATGTCAGATAAATTTTTAGTAGGTGCAAGCGAAGCAGCATTAACCGATTTTACCATCGCACAAATGCAAGCATTAAAAATCTATGCAAAGAATGCATCAAAGTACCCATGTCAAGCTTTTAATTTAGAAAAAAAGCAGAATACAATGGTGTTGGGAGAAGCTGCTGCAGTATTGTGTTTAGAAGAAGGATTAAAAGAGAATGCAATTGCAAAAATTATTGGAGTTGGATATGCAACAGAAATTTTAGAACATAACATTTCTATTTCTACAGAAGCAAGCTGTTTTCAAAAATCAATGAAAATGGCATTAGGAGAAAATTCTATTGACGAAATTGATGCCATAGTGATGCATGCTCCTGGAACAATCAAAGGAGATTTGTCTGAGTTTAAAGCAATTAAAAAAACATTTTGTAACAAACTTCCTTTTTTAACTACTAATAAATGGAAACTGGGTCACACGTTTGCGACATCTGGAATTTTAAGTCTAGAATTGGCAATCTTTATGTTGGAGCATCAACAACTAATTGCTGTCCCATTTACACCAGCACAAAAAGAACCAAAAAAATTGCGTAAAATTATGGTCAATGCTGTTGGGTTTGGAGGAAATGCAGTTTCTGTTTTATTGACTAAATAATTGCTAGTTTCAGTCAAAAAAACTATTTTTAGTAAAAAATTTAAAATAATTGCTTTATGACAGAATGGTTTTCAGAATTAACATCATTTCAATAAATTTATTGGGCTAGTTTACAAGGTAACGGTAATTTTTATTTTTTGTAGTATTCACAATTTTTATTGCTAGAATGGTGAATGAGATGGATCTTGGAACAAGATATTGTTATGATCAAATGGACCATTTTATAACATCTTACTTCGAAAAATAGAGTTATTATATACAGCGCTTTTGTGTTAAACAATATTGGAGAATTGGTAGTTTTTAAAGGCAGATTCCTTCAGTCAGAATGCTAATATGAGGGCTCGTTAAATTCAGGGTGCTTTAAGTAAGCGGATATTCAAATCAAATTGTACAACTTTCAAAATATTAAAATCATGAACTTTTTTAGAAGATTATTTAAAATAGGAGAAGCAGAAGCAAATGCTGCAATCGACAACATGGAAGATCCAATCAAAATGACGGAACAAGGAATCCGTGATATGAAAAGTGATCTACATAAAAGCTTAGAAGCGTTGGCTCAGGTTAAAGCGATGGCAATTAGGAGTAAAAATGACTCAGACGCATTTTTGGAAAAGTCGGAAGATTATCAGAAAAAAGCCATGTTGATCCTTAAAAAGGCGCAAAATGGAGATATTTCAAGTAGTGAATCTGATAGATTGGCAAAGGAAGCTTTGATTAAGAAAGAAGAGAATACGCAACAATATTCGCGCAGTAAAACAGTGGTAGAAAAATTTGAATCTTCTGTAGCAAAGCTTGAAAAGAATGTTCAAGAAATTAAACAAAGCATTAGTAAATGGGAAAACGAATTAAAAACATTAAAAGCGCGTGTAAAAGTAGCTTCAGCAACAAAGAATATAAATAAACAAAATGCTGCAATAGACAGTTCAAGTACGGTAGCTATGTTGGAGCGCATGAAAGATAAGGTACACCAAGAAGAAGCGTTGGCAGAAGCATATGGAGAAATCGCAAATACTTCAAAATCGATAGATAATGAATTAAATGAAGCAATTGATTTGACAAATGCAAATGCCGAAGATGATTTGATGAAATTAAAAGAACAATTAGGATTAAACGACACTAAAGAATCATAAGCATTGGAAAAACTAACCGAAATACTATTCTCTCAAGTAAATATTATATTGACCATTCTTCTTATGCTTCTGGTGCTCTATTGGCTGGTAACGATGATTTCTGGTATGGACTTCGATTTAGATATTGATGTCGATATTGATGTCGACGTCGATGCTGATGTCGATATTGATGTTGAAGGCGGAATTGAGGGAGGGAATATGGACTTTCAAGATATTTCTAATACAGAGCTCAACAAAGAGGATGTTATTGGAAAAAGACAGAAAAAATTAAAATGGTGGCAAATAGTCTTAATCTATTTCAATTTTGTTGGACTTCCATTCATGTTTACATTTACCTGTTGGATCTTTATCTGGTGGTTTAGTACTGTAGTAACAACGGTCGTTACACATTCGTATAATCATAGTTTAGGCTTCATCATATTTCTTGTAGCAATTGTACCTTCCTTAATTTTAACGAAAATTTGTACAACTCCTTTTAAGAAATTCTTTACAAACTTGAATAAAGATGGTGATACCCCAGCCGATTTTATTGGGCGAATTGCAGAGTCACAATCCACAATTGTCGAAGATAAAATGGGAACTGCGGTGGTGGTGATTGACGGAATATCAATGACTATTTACATCAAATCATTAACGAAAGAAAAAATTAGCTACCAACAAAAAATATTAATCATTAAACAATCAAAAGACAAGAACTACTATTTAGTTCAAGACTATAACAATTAACCAAAAAAAACTTTAAAAAAGATATGTTAGACTCATTATTACCTATTATCGGAATTGGCATCGGATTACTACTATTTTTAGTGGTGGTTTACTTTGCGATTATTGCAATGTTTTACAAAAAAATACCTCAAGGAAAAGCCTTAGTGCGAACTGGTTTTAAAGGGGTGAAAGTAGCAACAGACAGAGGTTTGTACGTTGTTCCTGTTTTCCATAAAGTAGAAATTATGGATATTTCCGTGAAAAAAATTCAGATCGAACGTTTAGGGTCAGATGGGTTAGTTTGTAAAGATAATATGCGTGCAGATATCAAAGTGGCCTTTTTTGTACGTGTAAATAATGAAGTAGAATTCATTAAAAAAGTGGCGCAAACGATTGGATGTGAAAGAGCTTCTGACAAAGGAACATTGGAAGATTTATTTGAAGCAAAATTCTCAGAAGCATTAAAAACAGTTGGGAAAAAATTCGAATTTATTCAATTGTATGAAGCTCGTAGAGAATTTAGAGATGAGATCGTAGATATTATTGGTACCGATTTGAATGGATATACATTAGAAGATTGTGCAATTGATTATTTGGAACAAACACCTGTTACATTTTTAAAACCCGATAACATACTTGACGCGGAAGGAATTAAGAAAATAACAGAGTTAACGGCTATTCAGAATGTTAAGTCGAACCTTATCATGAGAGATGAGCAAAAAGTTATTCGTAAACAAGATGTTGAAGCTCGTGAGGCAATCTTAGAATTAGATAAGCAATTAGCAGAAACAGAAGCACAACAAGAACGTGAAATTGCAAATATAAATTCAAGAGAAACTGCAGAGACATTAAAAGTATCTGAAGAAGAGCGATTGAAATCAGAGACAGCAAGAATTGCTACCGAAGAAAAATTACAGGTAGCTGAAGAAAACAAACAACGATTAGTAATTGTTGCAGAAAAGAACAAGCAACGGACTGAGGCTGTAGAAAATGAACGCGTTGAAAAAGATAGAATGCTGGAAGTAACAGAGCGTGAAAGAATTGTAACCTTAGCTCAAATTGAAAAAGAAAAAGCTGTTGAGATTGAAAAGAAAAACATCCAAGATGTAATTAGAGACAGAGTAGTTTTAGAAAAAGGTGTGGTTGAAGAACAGGAAAACATGAAAGATATCGAAGCTTTCAAAACTGCTGACAGATCAAAACAAGTAAAAATTACGGATGCAGAAGCTGATGCCGAAGAAGCGTTAATTAGAGTTACCAAAGCGGCAGAAGCACAGAAACAATCTGCAATTCAAAAAGCTGAAGAAATCAATATTGAAGCACAAGCACAAAAAGAAGCAAGTGTTAAAGAAGCAGAAGCTCGTAAGATCCTAGCTGAAGCACAAGCAAAAGAAGAAGCTATTGTGGGTATGTCTGAAGCACAAGTAATGCATGCAAAAGCAGATGCAAATGAGCGTCAAGGAATCGTTGAAGCGATTATTATTGAGAAAAAAGCACAAGCAGAAGCAACTGGAATTGAAGTAAAAGCTACGGCGATTAAAGTTGAAGGTCTTGCTGAAGCAGAGGTAATCAAAGAAAAGGCATTTGCAGATGCGGCTGGTATTGAAGAGAAGGCAGAAGCAATGAAAAAACTAGACGGTGTTGGTAAAGAACATGAAGAGTTTAAGTTGAAATTAGAAAAAGAATTGCAAGTTGACTTGGCTGAAATTAATGTTCATAAAGAAATTGCCGATGCAAGGGCCGAAATATTGGGTACTGCTTTAGAAAATTCTAATATTGATATTGTAGGTGGTGAATCTATGTTCTTCGATCAAATTGTTGGGCAAATTACCAAAGCAAAAGGGGTTGATAGGTTGGTAAATCACTCAACCAATATTCAAGAAATTAAAGATAGTATTTTGGGAAGCGATGATGTGAAAGGAAATCTTTTGGGGAAAATAAAAGGGTTTGCTGAAAAATATAACATTTCTTCTGAAGATATCAAGAACTTAACAATTGCCAATTTGTTAATTAACTTAAAACAAAAAACTAGTGACGCTGATGAAAATAGTTTGTTCTCAAGCTTATTGAATCTGTCTAATGGTTTAGGGTTGTCTGATAAGAAAATCGGGCAAATTTAATTCCGAACATTCTATGAACTTTTGTCATTCTGAACCTAATAAGGAATAGCTGTAATCTTGTTATAAAGATGCTTCATTAGGTTCAGAATTATAATTCAGATAGCTTTATTTCTACTTTATATTGTATCTGAACAAACTTAAAATAAAAGAATTAAAACATTTTAATACGATACATATGTAGCTGTTTGTAGGCAACTGTTTTTTTCAAATGATCGTTTTACGAAGTATCTAAAGTGTTATAATTTAAGTTTCAAAAAGGTTTTTTTAACCGATTACAGTTTTAAAAAATGCAAGAAGAAAACACATCTCAATCTACCATAGTTTTAGAAGGCGATACTTATGAAATTATTCAGAATCGTTTACAAAACAAAAAAAATGAGTTACAAACACGTCTTTTAGAGTTAAATACAGCACGTACTGATATTTTTGGAAGCGTAGAGACAAAATTAATTGCTAATAATAGAATAAATACAGATAACAACTGTATTGCAAGAGATATTGTAACTATTGGTTCCTCTTGTTTATTTGGTTATAATGTGCATTTTGGACTGCGTACTGAAATAAAATTAGAAGACGTTTTTAGTGTTTATTCGTATGAAGATGAGCATTTTGTGTTTGAGTCGTTAGATCTAATTAATGATGATGTTTTCAAATCCGACTTTTTAAACCTGTATAAATATTATAGAAATGTTATTTTTTCTAAGTTTTCTATTCTTGGAAATTATCTGCACATGGTCTTTCAACTAAGTGAAAGTGTTACAGACATTAAAACTTTTAAATGGTTGATAAATGAAAATTCTCTGAGTTATGTGAATAACCGAAGCGAGCATGAATTTAAATTTCCGACACAACATGATTTTAATTGGATTGAAGTTTCTCGTGAGATGCATCGCTATGGGAAACATTCACATATTTCAATTTTAGATAAGATTTTTGTTGAAACCATTGGTGGTGATTTGACTATTAAAATTGAAAATAATACAGAAGAAGGGAAAGGAGTTTACGACGAATCAGTAGCGCATCCAGATCAAACACTAGATGACGGGCAATATCGCTATGCCGATTTAGGGAATCTTATAGTGTTGGAGATAAGACCTTTTCAAGAAGAAGCGCGCTATTTTGTATACAATCACAAACTTCGCGAAGTAAAAAAAATAGATAGCATTAAAGACGCAGCAATAGTACTTCCTGATGACCAAGGTATTTTATATCACAATGGATTTTATTTGCAATCTGGAGAGAATAAATTATTTGAGAATGACATACGAAATGTGAAATTTCTAAAAAAAATAGCCTCTCCAAATGGGGAAGATTATTTTTATGTCTTTTATCAGAGTAAAGAAGGATTGTATATTTTAATGACGTACAATGTTATTGATCAAGAGGTGAAAACACCGATTATTTGCAACGGGTATACCATCTTAAAAAATGGCGAATTATGCTATTTTAAAACAGAAGAAGAGCAAACGAAACATCATGTAATTCAAATATGGCAAACTCCTTTTATCACCGGTGAATTACCTCCTTCTGAACATTCAGAATCGTTGATTTATAAGATTGGAAACAAGGATATTGTAAAGGCGATGGCCGAGTGTCATTCGCTGATTAATTTATTAAATAAAAAAGATAATTACAGCGGGTTGTATGATGATTTAGTAAAGCAATCTACTGATATTTTAGATAGTTATTATTGGATTCGAGAACCAGAAACCAAAGAATTAAATATTCCGCTTGAAGAAATTAATAACACGGCAAATTCGGCAATTGACGAATTTGAAAAAGTAGTTCAACTGCGTAAAAATGCCAAAAAAGCAATTGAAGAAACTAGTGAAACCACCAAACTATTATTCAATAAAATAAAAAGTAGTTCTTTTAAATCTATTGAAGAATTTGTGGAAGTTTTGGCAAAATTAAGAGGTTTACGAGGTGAGGTCATTGGTCTGAATGACATTCGTTATGTAGATAAAACTTTTATTGAGAACTTAGAAGCCGAAATAGCTGAATACACTGAGAAAATTTCGCATCGGTGTGTGACATTTTTACTGGGCGATAAAGCTTTAGTGCCTTATCGCACAAGAGTTGCTCAAAAAGAAGAAACGTTGACAAAAATAAAAAAGGTTATTAATGCTAAAAAACTAGCAAAAGAAGTCAATCAGATTGCGCAAGATTTAGAAATGTTGATTGATATTGTTTCGAACCTTCAAATTGAGGACACTTCGCATTCTACCAAAATAATTGATACTATTTCCTTGATCTTTTCAACGTTAAATCAGTTAAAGTCTGGAATAAAAAAGAAAATTACATCCTTGGGAAGTACAGAGGCAGCTGCTGAGTTTGCTTCGCAACTAAAATTAGTAGATCAGAGTATTATCAATTATTTAGATATTGCACATACTCCTGAAAAAGTAGATGAGCTGCTTAATAAAATCTCTTTGCAATTGGAAACTTTAGAAGGAAGATTCTCTAGTTTTGACGCGTTTATTTTAGTTATTTCTGATAAAAGGGAAGAAGTTTACAATGCTTTTGATGCTCGTAAAAATAGTTTGATTGATGCACAAAATAAAAAAGCAATCGCCCTTGAAAAATCAGCAAATAGAATACTAAAAGGGGTCAATAAAAAAGCCTTAAGCTTTAATACTTTGGCCGATATTAATGGGTATTTTGCTTCGGATTTGATGATTTTAAAAATCCAAGACATCGTTGAGCAATTAACGGAAATGGAGGATATTAGTAAGGCTGAAATGATTGAGACCTTACTAAAAACGTCTAAAGAAGATGCCACTAGAAGTCTGAAAGATAAAAAAGAATTATATGAAGATGGCGAAAATATCATTAAGCTAGGGAAACATAAATTTAGAGTCAATAAGCAAGTTTTAGATTTGTCAATTGTATACCGAGATGGTGTTTTACAATACCACTTGTCAGGAACCGATTTTTATGGGAAAATAGACAATCCAATTTTAGAGCAGTCAAAAAAATATTGGAATCAAGAGTTTGTTTCTGAGAATAAAGAGATCTATCGTTCGGCATATCTGGCTTATAAAATATTCAAAAACAATAACTCAGCAGCGTTGTCCAAGTTGTTAAATATAGAGCTGCTAGAGAAAGTAAAAGAAGAAAGTAGTAAAAACTATACAGAGGGATACATAAAAGGAGTACATGATGAAGATGCTTCGGCAATTTTAAAAATGTTGCTTACTAAAAATAAAGAACTGGGCTTCTTAAAATATACGCCACAAACACGTGCTTTTGCACAGTATTTTTGGAATACAATTTCTGAAGAAAACAAAACTTATTGGAGCCATCAATTGAATGCTGCTGGTGAAGTTTTAGTAGTTTTTCCAGAAAGCGAATCCTATATTCAGATGTTGGAACAATTGGAAGGAGAAATTAGTGCTGTTTTCGAAAAGGACTTACTAGCAATTCAAGATTATTCAACAAGTTACAGTACTAAAATTGCTGGGTATTTATTTTCAGAACTACAATCTGATACTTCATTTTGTATCAGTTTATTGGCAAACGAACTTTTTGAAAATTTGGTATCAACTTTAAACAGTGCATCGGTTTTAACAAAAATAAAAAAACGTTTAGCAAATCTTGATACTGTTTCTGAAAAGATAAATTTAAGCAAGCAATGGGTTTCGTCTTTTGTTCAGGTTACAAAACCAAAATTGATTGATTATACACACGAAATTGTATGTCTATTGTTATTTAACAACACTAAAAATAATGTGATTTCTGTATATCCAAATGAAATAATCAAGGGGTTAAAAGGAAGTCACTTATCAATTAAGAATGACGAGTTTGTATTTAATTATCATGAATTTACAAATGTTTTAGAGCAATTTTCTACAGAAGAAGTAAGTGCTTTTGTTACCTACAGAAAAGTAAAACATGATGTGATTGATGCATTAAAACAGCAGGTAAAATTGCATGAGTTTGAACCGAAAGTATTGTCATCATTTGTAAGAAATAAGTTGATAAACGAAGTTTATTTACCGCTATTTGGAGATAATTTGGCCAAACAGTTGGGAACCGTTGGAGATGAAAAACGTACCGATAGAATGGGGATGTTGCTTTTAGTTTCGCCTCCAGGATATGGTAAAACGACATTGATGGAATATATGGCAAATCGTTTGGGCTTGGTGTTCATGAAAATTAATGGTCCTGCAATTGGTCATGAAGTTACCTCGGTAGACCCTATGTCTGCAACTAATGCAACAGCAAAAGCAGAGCTTGAAAAACTGAATTTGGCTTTTGAAATGGGAAATAATGTAATGTTGTACCTGGATGATATTCAGCACTGCAATCCTGAGTTTTTACAAAAATTTATTTCACTTGCTGATGGGACTCGAAAAATAGAAGGTGTCTTTAAAGGGGAACCCAAAACCTATGATTTACGTGCTAAGAAATTCTGCGTGATTATGGCAGGAAACCCATATACCGAAAGTGGAGACCGTTTTCAAATTCCGGATATGTTAGCAAACAGAGCTGATATTTACAATTTAGGAGATATTATTGGAGATACTGCCGATTTATTTAAATTGAGTTTGATTGAAAATTCACTGACTTCTAATCCGATTTTACATCAATTGAGCAGTCGTTATTTTGATGATATTTATGGATTGATCGCCATGGTTGAAAATGGCTCGCCAGAAGGGATTAAATTAGACGGAAATCACACAAAACAAGAAGTGCAAGATTACCTGTCTATACTGTCAAAAGTAATAACGGTACGCGATCGTGTTATGCGTGTAAATACGAACTATATAAAATCTGCCGCAATGGAAGATTCTGATAGAACCGAACCTTCATTTAAATTACAAGGATCGTACAGGGATATGAATAAATTGGTAGCGAAAGTGGTACCGATAATGAACGAGAAGGAATTAGAATCATTGTTGCTTTCTCATTATGTCAACGAATCACAAACATTAACAAATGCTGCAGAAGCAAACTTGTTGAAATATAAAGAACTCGCAGATAAAATAACTCCTATAGAAAAAAGACGTTGGGAAACTATCAAAACTACATTTGTGAAAAACAACAAATTAAAAGGGTTTGGAAACAAAAATGACATAGGGCAAGTTCTTTCTCAAATGATGAGTTTTAATGACAGCTTGGAAGGAATTCAAGAGGTGTTAAAAGAAGGACTTTCAGAATAAAAATATGGAGTGATTGAAAAAATAAGTAAGTGCATTTTACACAGTATCTAAATATACCTTGATAAAAAGGGTGTGATGCGATAAAAAGGAGTTTCAAAAAGTTAATCACAGCCAAGGTCTAAGCCTATAAAAAGCAAATAATTCCTTTTGAAACAAAAAGGATTTACTATTTTTGACCCATTAAATTTGACCTTATGAGTGAAGTAAGACATAACTGGACCAAAGAAGAAATTTTAGAAATATATAATAGACCCATGATGGAATTGCTGTATGATGCAGCAACAATCCACAGAAAGCAACACGATCCCAATGTTGTTCAGGTATCTACCTTGTTATCTATCAAAACTGGTGGATGTTCTGAAGATTGTGGCTATTGCCCACAAGCAGCACGGTATCACACAGGTGTAGAGGGAAATGACTTGATGAGTGTAAATCAGGTAAAAGCACAAGCGTTAAGAGCAAAAGCGGGAGGGAGTTCTAGAGTTTGTATGGGAGCTGCTTGGCGTAATGTAAAAGACGGACCAGAGTTTGATCAGGTTTTAGAAATGGTACGTGGTATTAACAAACTAGATATGGAGGTTTGTTGTACCTTAGGAATGATTACAGAAAATCAAGCACAACGTTTGGCAGAAGCCGGTTTGTATGCCTACAATCATAATTTAGATTCGTCTGAAGAGTATTATAAAGAAGTAATTTCTACAAGAGAGTATCAAGATCGTTTAGATACGATTGGGAATGTTCGTAAAACGAATGTGACTGTTTGTTCGGGTGGAATTATTGGAATGGGAGAAAATGTAGAAGATAGGGCAGGTATGTTAGTGGCTTTATCAACCTTAGATCCACAACCAGAATCTACACCTATTAATGCATTGGTTGCTGTTGAAGGAACCCCTTTAGAAGATGAAAAACCAGTAGAAATTTGGGATATGATTCGTATGGTAGCGACCACAAGAATAGTATTGCCAGAAACACAGGTTCGTTTATCTGCAGGTAGAACTCAAATGAGTAGAGAAGGGCAAGCGATGTGTTTCTTTGCAGGAGCAAATTCTATTTTTGCTGGAGATAAATTATTGACAACACCAAACCCAGATGTAAATGAAGACATGAAAATGTTTGCATTGTTGGGAATGAATCCTCAAAAACCATTTACCAAGAAGGTACAGCCACAAACTGTTGAGGCAGTAGATTCTGAATTTGAATCTTTAGGTGAGAAACCAAAATGGACGCGTCCAGATCATAAAATTGATCGTAATGAAGTCGCTAAACAAAAAGGAAAAGAATTGAAAGTTTAAGTACTTAATTTATATCTAAACTAAAAAAGCTCTTCGATAATTTGAAGAGCTTTTTTAATTAAATACAGGTGTTTATACCTATGGTAGTCATCCTGGTCTTTTCTTATTTTTGTGCACTCACTACGATCACATTACTAATGAAAGCTTGTCCAAATTGTGCATCCGTTTCTAGGCACCGTTTAAAACGAAGAGGGTTGGTTAAATTAATCCCTGGTTTTAGAGCATATGACTGCGATAAGTGCAGTCAATCATATGTGTGGTATTCTGTTATAAATAAATCGTTTAAATCACTGTATAAATAAAAAACGCGCTAGAAATTCTAGCGCGTTTTTTAATGTTTGATATACTTATTTAAAGAGTCGGAAAATATCATTTCCGTTTGCAAAAAGTAGTAATGCAATTAGTAAAATGAATCCTACAATTTGTGCGTATTCTAAAAATTTATCTCCAGGTTTTTTACCAGTAATCATTTCCCATAAGGTGAATACTACATGCCCGCCATCTAATGCAGGAATTGGTAGTAAATTCATAAACCCTAACATAATTGATAAGAAGGCGGTGATGGTCCAGAAGGATTCCGAACTCCATTCTGAAGGGAAGATACTCCCAATAGAAATAAATCCGCCTAAGCCTTTATACGCTCCAGTACTAGGGTTGAAAATCTTTTTCAATTGTTTTATATACCCTGTTAAGGTGCTCCAAGATTTGTTTAAACCTGCTGGAATTGCTTCTGAAAAAGAATATTCGTTGTTCTGTAACTCATAATATCCTAATTTTTCTAGATCTTTCATGGAAAGTTGCGCTATTTGCACTCCTAGTTTTCCCTCATCAGTTACTACAGCAGGAATCTCTTTTGTTTCTTCACCTCTCTTTAGAGTAAGTGATATTTTTTGACCTTTAAATTTATTTAATTCAGTTTGAGCTTCATCAAAATAGGTAATTGCATTTCCGTTTATACCAACTATGATATCTTTTTTCTGTAAACCAAAGGTTTTGTTTGGTGAAGTATCTGGAATACCACCAACAACAAAAGGGTATCTAGGTAAAATAAAAGCACCTTCATTTTTACCTCTTTCAATTAACTTAGAAATAAAATCAATAGGGATGTCTTTATTAAGAACCTCTCCATTTCTTTCAATGGTATAGCTGTTTCCATTGATAAACTCTACAGGTAGGCTGTTAAATTTACGAATTTCATTACCGTCAATGGTTAAGATTTTATCTCCTGTTTGCAAACCTAAATCAATAGCTAAAGAATCTTGTACCCAAACACCTCCATGTGTATTTACATTTTTATTAGGTAAGAAGTTTTCACCATATGAATACATCAACATGATGTAAATGAAAATACCCAATACAAAGTTTACAATAACTCCACCCAGCATAATAATTAGACGTTGCCAAGCTGGCTTAGATCTAAATTCCCAAGGCTGTGGAGGCAAAGCCATTTGCTCAGTATCCATGCTTTCGTCTATCATACCAGATATTTTTACGTATCCACCTAGCGGAATCCAGCCAATACCATAGACTGTATCACCTATTTTCTTTTTAACTAATGAGAATTTATAATCGAAAAATAAGTAGAATTTCTCTACTTTTATTTTAAATAATTTTGCAGGTATAAAGTGCCCCAATTCATGTAAAACAATCAATAATGATAAGCTTAAAATAAACTGAGATGCTTTTATTAATATTTCCATTTAGTATTTTTATCTTTTTTAATCGGACAAATGTACCATTTTATTCATAGTTGTAAAACTAAGAAAACGGTTCTAATAGAATTTTTAACAAAGATTTATTCCTATTTATTGATTATCCCTTTATTTTAACCTTTATATACCTTAGTTTTGTGGTCTTCAATCTTATGAAATGGGTATAAAATCACTTAAAAAGTCGTTGCCAGCAATTCTAATATTTATTGTTTTTTCTGCAATTTCGCTAGTTGTTTTCTATCAGTTACTCTCGGTAGAAAAACGGTTGCCAATTTATAGTCCTTCAGATGTAAACCCAAAATTGGTAGATGCCTCTGTAAAACATATTCAATCAAATCATAAAATTGCGGATTTTAGTTTGACCAATCAAAATGGTGAAACCATTTCCAATAAAACCTACGATGGGAAAATTTATATCGCAGATTTCTTTTTTACCAGTTGTACAACTATTTGTATTGCAATGGCCTATAATATGAGCGAATTGCAAGCGCATTATAAAGAGGATTCGGACATTATGTTCTTGTCGCATTCGGTGACTCCCGTTATGGATAGTGTGCCAGTTTTAAAAGCTTATGCTAATAACAAAGGCGTTATTGATGGAAAATGGAATGTTACTACCGGGTCTAAAAAACATATTTACGAGTTGGCTAGAAAAAGTTATTTTGCAGTGTTAGATGAAGGAAATGGTGATGAAAATGACTTTATACATACAGAGCAATTTGTGTTGGTAGATAAAGATAGAAGAATCCGTGGGTACTACGATGGAACTGACAAAGAAGACATGAAAAAAATCATAACTGATATTGTTTTGTTAAAAGAAGAATATACTAAGAAATAACTTCTTTAGAATCATTCTAAATTCCTATCTTTGCCGTCTTAAAAACAAAGACTTTTGAATACGATAGCAACATTAAGTAAAGGAGAAATAGGAATTATTTCTGAAGAATCTTTAGATGTTATTCCGCTTAAATTGTTAGAAATGGGGTGTTTACCCGGGGTGGAAGTTGAGTTGTTGCAAGTTGCGCCTTTAAAAGACCCATTGTATATCTGTGTAAATGGAAGTCATTTAGCAATAAGAAAAGAGATGGCGGCTCAAATTAAAATTACCTTCAACTTATAGATGGAAAACCCAAAACCCATTAAGGTAGCTTTAATCGGAAATCCAAACACAGGTAAAACATCTTTATTTAACCAACTGACTGGCTTAACTCAAAAAGTTGGAAATTACCCAGGGGTTACTGTTGATAAAAAACAAGGAACGTGTAAATTATCAGGAAATAAAACAGCAGTAATTACAGATTTACCTGGTACTTATAGTATCAATCCAACATCTGTAGACGAAAGTATTGTATTGACTTCATTGTTAAATACAACCGACACACATTTTCCAGACGTTATTGTTGTAGTTGCAGATATTGAAAATTTAAAACGAAACCTGTTTTTATTCTCTCAAGTAAAAGATTTAGAAATTCCGATTGTATTGGCTATTAACATGGCAGATCAAATTGAAAGAAAAGGAATTTTTATTGATATAGAGACATTGCAAAGAGAATTGCAAACGGAAATCGTTTTAATAAGTGCAAGAAAAAAGCAAGGCATAGACAAGGTTAAAAAAGCAATAGAAAACTGTATTACCGTTTCTAGCACACAGCCCTTGTGCTCTATCAATCATAAAATTGATGAGGACTATTTTAAAAAATTAAAAGGAATTAGTGACAACCATACTTTGTATGAGTTATGGTTAATGATTACTCAGAATAATTTTCCAGATACATTATTGCCAGAAGAGAAAAAGAAATTGCACGAATTTATGCAAGATGTATCTAAAGTGAAGCGATATCAGCATAAAGAAACCATTCACCGATACAAGCAAATAAACGATATTTTAAAAACGACCTATAAAGTAGATCAGTCAAAGGCAAAAGATTTGCGAGGTAGATTAGATCGCGTTTTTACACACAAAATATTTGGGTATGTAATTTTCTTCGGAATTTTATTGTTGATTTTCCAGTCAATTTTTGATTGGTCTTCTGGACCAATGGATTTTATTGATGCACAGTTTGCAAACTTAGGCGAATTCATTAAAGAGCAAATGAATCCAGGAGTGTTGACAGATTTAATTACAGACGGAATTATTCCAGGTATTGGAGGTGTCATCATCTTTATTCCGCAAATTGCCATCTTATTTTTATTTGTAGCTATCTTAGAAGAAACAGGGTATATGAGTCGTGTAGTTTTCTTAATGGACAAGATAATGAGACGTTACGGAATGAGTGGTAAAAGTGTAATTCCGTTAATTTCTGGAACAGCATGTGCAATTCCAGCTGTAATGGCAACGAGAACAATTTCTGGTTGGAAAGAACGTCTGATCACTATTTTAGTAACACCATTTACAACTTGTTCTGCAAGATTACCCGTGTATGCCATCTTAATTTCGTTGGTAATTCCCGATAAAAAACTCTTGGGTTTTTTCAGTTTACAAGGGTTTACCTTGCTTAGTTTATATGCTTTGGGATTTATAACTGCTATGATTTCCGCATTTTTACTACACAAAACATTAAAAGTAAAAAGTACTTCATTTTTTGTTGCAGAAATGCCGAATTATAAATTGCCCTCTTTGAAAAATGTCGTTTTTGATGTCTTAGAAAAAACAAAAGCATTTGTATTAGGAGCAGGGAAAATCATTTTAGCAATCTCTGTTGTATTGTGGTTTTTAGCTTCTAACGGTCCACAGTCTTATACCGATGCTGAAAAGAACATTAGAGAAAATGCAGCTAATAAAAATATAGCATCAGATGCCATTCAACAAAAAATAGCCGCAGCTAAATTAGAAAATTCGTATATTGGTATTATGGGTAAATCTATAGAGCCAGCAATTAAGCCATTAGGCTATGATTGGAAAATAGGAATAGCCTTAATTAGTTCTTTTGCTGCTAGAGAAGTTTTTGTTGGTACATTGGCCACTATTTATAGTGTAGAAAGTGATGATGATGATACCAGTACTATTAAAGAAAGAATGCGGGCAGAGATTAACCCAGATACAGGTAAGAAAAGATTTGATTTACCCGTTGGGATGTCCCTGTTGATCTTTTATGCATTTGCAATGCAATGTATGGGGACCTTAGCCATTGTAAAGCGAGAGACAAAAAGCTGGAAATGGCCCATGATTCAATTATTTGGTATGGGAGCCTTGGCCTATATAGCATCATTTATAACGTTTACAATTTTTAGCTAATGCAAGAAGTCATTGTATATATCATCCTATTACTTTCAGTTGCCTTCTTGGCGAAGAAATTTCTCTTTACGTCGAAAAAAAGTAAAAAGAGCTGCGATACAGGTTGTGGTTGTGCATAATATTGGCATAAATAATATTCTTTTTTTGCTAAGAGTGTAATATTCTTTATCTTAAACCACTAACTAACAAATTAGAAATTGAGTAGCGATTTTTACACAAATTCAATTTTACCACATTCAGGAATAATTATTAAAATCTGTCGTGCCTATACTGATACGCAAGAAGATTTTGAGGATTATTATCAAGAAGTGTGTTTGCAAATATGGAAGAGCAAGGACCGGTTTAGGGAAGAATCTAAATGGTCTACTTGGGTCTATCGTTTGGCTTTAAACTGTTGTTTAACGCTTATAAAAAAGAAAAAGAACAACCGTCAAAATGTTGCTTCAGATTTTGAACAAAAAGAAATTGGAGAAGAAAACAGGGTTTTTGAAAACGAATCTTTGAATCTTTTATATGCAGCTATTCGAAAATTATCTGAAATTGATAGGGCGATTATTTTATTGTACTTAGAAGAGAAGCCCTATGAAATTATAGCGGATATAATTGGGACAAGTAGAAATAATATTGCGGTGAGAGTAACAAGAATTAAAGAACGATTAAAAATATTATTAGATGGAAAAATCAATTGAAACAATCTGGAAAGAAGGATTTGTGAAAGATGATAAGTTGATTGCTCCCAAAGTAAACGATTTATACAATCAGAAATCTATAGACATTGTAAGCAAGTTCAAAAGGATGTATAAAATCAATGTAATAGGTATTGTCCTCTTTGCATTTATTATTTTGCCTGTTTCGTTTTTAGTGAAAATCCCATACTTGGGAATTATGATGTTCTTATTATTTAACCTAATTATTATTGTCAATAGAAAAACAATTCACAAATTGAATAAAATTGACAATAGTTTAAATAGCTATGAGTATTTACTTTCTTTTAAGGGATGGACAGATGAATTAATAGCTGTTAACACAAAGTTCTCTCGATTTTTGTACCCGTATATGTTTTTAACAATGTTTTTTGGTTTTTGGTGTGGCCCTATTGGTGGCGACATTCCTGGTGAAGCTGTTGTAAAAGGTTTTGTAGCAGAATTCCCTAATACACCAATGGTCTTTGGGTTCCCATTAATATTTTTGGGAGGTATGATTTTTGCAATGCTGTTTTTAGCTTTAGTGGGAGGAAGAATAGGGAAATGGGACTTTAACCTAGGTTATGGCCGCATTATGAGAAGACTAAAAACCATGATTAAAGACATGGAAGAGTTAAAACAATAATTTTTTTTTGGTAAAGTGTAATATTTTAAAAGTAGGAGACACTAACCTAAAAAAGAATATTAAAAATGAAGATTACAGAAGTCATTACTTTTTTAAAGCAAGCTGAAATGAGAGCAGAGAAAAAATCTCATAAAAAGCACTACAATACTTTCATAGCGATGTTGACAGATTTAAAATCCAAGGATTTAGATCAAGAGCAATTTGCAACAATAGAAAGAAAATTAGACAACCTACAATTCAGTTCTAAACTTCCTTTTAAACAACTTCAGCATAACTTTTCTAAGTTTCAGCAGTTTCTAAAAGTCAAATTCTCTTTAACAGAAGAAGGACATTATACAAGTTTAGGAATCGCTTTAGGAATGTGTTTTGGTATCGTATTTGGAGCCGTCGTTGATAAGTATGTTGGGGCATCAATTGGAATGACAGTAGGAATGGTCATTGGAATCGTTATTGGGAAGTCTTTGGATTCTAAAGCAGATATTAACGACAATGTTTTAAAAACAACACTTCAGTAGTACCTTTTATACCTAAGTAAAATCACAAATTTTAATAAGAATACAAATGCTGGAATTTCTCAGCATGGAATACAACACTCAAAAAGTAAAAATAAAATGAAAACAATTATCGCGTTTATTATCATCACTTCCATCTCAATTGCAAGTGTCTTTTCTCAAGATATCTCTGGCCATTGGAGCGGAAAAACAAAAAGAGGAGACAAAGAAATTACCTTTGTGTTTACTATAAAAAATGATAACAATAGCTATTCGTCAACCATGGCAGTGCCAACGTTTAGAATTGACGGAATTAAACCAACGGCAACTTCTTTTAAGAATGATACCTTAATCATTGATGGTTCAAATGTAGGAATGAAATATGAAGGCGTCTACAATAAGGGGCTAAAGCAGTTTGAGGGGACCTATAAAGAAGGTGCTATTGTACTGTCATTAAACCTGAAAAGAGGTGCAGCAAAAATTGCTGATTCAAGAAGACCACAAGAACCAATAAAACCATATCCCTATTATGAAGAAGAGGTGGTTTTTATGAACCAAGGAGCAAATGTTTCACTTTCGGGAACCTTAACCTTACCAAGTAAAAAAGGAAAATATCCAGTAGCGATATTAATTAGTGGAAGTGGACCACAAGATCGAGACGAAAGCTATATGGGGCACAAAACATTCTTAGTGCTGTCTGATCATTTAACAAGACAAGGAATTGGAGTTTTGCGTTTTGATGATCGTGGGCATGGTCAATCTACAGGTGATTTTGGTACCGCCACAACAGCAGATTTTGCGAAAGATGTATTGAGTGCTGTAACCTATTTAAAAACCAGAAATGACATCGATTTAAAACATATTGGATTGATTGGTCATAGTGAAGGTGGGATTATTGCGCCATTAGTAGCAAATCAAACCAAGGATGTTTCGTTTATTGTTTTGTTGGCATCTACAGGAGTTTCTGGTACTGAGCTGTCGGTAAGGCAATCTAAAACCTTAAGAGGGTTTGCAGTAAAAGATGAAGTTACCTATGAGAAAAACACAAGAAAGGCAATTGCAATTGTAACCTCTAATAAAAACACTGAAGAAATTAAAAAGGAATTGGCTGTACATTACAATGCATTTTTGAGACCAATTTTAACCTCTTTAGGAGCTCCAGAAAAAAATATTAATGCCTTTATAGATAATCAGGTTAAAACAAGCATAAAACCATGGTCTCGTTATTTTTTACAATACAATCCAGCAGATGAATTTAAAAAACTGCAAATCCCGGTATTGTCATTAAATGGTAGTAAAGACACTCAGGTGGATGCAAAAATTAATCAAACCGGAATTAAAAATGCATTGATTAAAGGAGATAATAAGGATTATAAAATTGTAGAATTAGAAAATTTGAATCACTTTTTTCAAGAATGTGAGACAGGAAAGATGAATGAATACAGAAAAATAGATCAAACATTCTCACCTGTGGCATTAAAAGAAATTTCTAATTGGGTTTTAAAAAGAGTTAAATAATGCTTTGATAATTTATTGAGTTACTATTCTTTAACAAAAAATTAATAGAGTTACCTGTAAGTAAATGTAATTTTGAAGACATATTTCTAAATCAAATCAAATTCTTATATCATGAAAAAAAATGTATTAGTACTAGCAGTATTAGTTGTGGCAATGTTGTTTTCTAGTGAAATGACAGCACAGAAATTCTCAGGAATGGACAAAAGTCCTTTAGATAAGGTGTTTTATAGAACTAAAGCAGATGGCGTGAAAACAAAAATTGTATATAGTAGACCACAATTAAAAGGAAGAACAGTAGCCTCTTTAACACCAGCAGG
>Ga0209395_1001685_pt1 | contig 30504 bp, 31 predicted proteins | sample GOMGulsemesocosm_3_FD_184635 | JGI IMG/M metagenome (GOLD analysis project Ga0209395, IMG submission 184635) | Methane-oxidizing microbial communities from mesocosms in the Gulf of Mexico - GOM9D Gulf of Mexico (SPAdes) (version 2) | ecosystem: Environmental > Aquatic > Marine > Cold seeps... | reverse complement strand
TTAACAACTCTTCGTATAACTTTTCCCCAGGCCTTAAACCCGTGTACTTTATCTCAATTTCGCCATCTGGATGATCCGTATCAAGCACCTCAAGCCCACTTAACTTAATCATTCGTTTAGCCAAGTCCTCAATACGAATAGGCTCACCCATATCTAAAACAAAAACATCACCCCCTAAGCCCATCGCGCCTGCCTGAATAACTAATTGGGCAGCTTCAGGTATAGTCATAAAATAACGAATAATGCGTGAATCAGTTACAGTCACAGGTCCTCCACGGGCAATCTGCTCCCTAAACAAAGGAATAACAGAACCAGAAGATCCTAAAACATTACCAAAACGCACCATTGTGAAACGAGTACTATGCTGCTCAGTATCCAAACTTAAACCCTGCAAAATCAGCTCAGAAAAACGTTTTGTTGCTCCCATAGTATTTGTTGGCCTTACCGCTTTATCAGTTGATATCAATACAAAAGTTTCAACTTTTGCACTAATTGCAGCTTGAGCAAGATTAAGTGTACCAAACACATTATTTTTAATAGCCTCACATGAGTTTTGTTCAACTAGAGGGACGTGCTTATATGCAGCTGCGTGATAAATTGTTTGCACATTAAATGCTTCACATACCTTTCTAACTCTTACTTCATCAACAACAGACCCTAAAACTGGAATAATCTCACAATGTTGTTTTTCTTTTAACTGCGTAAGTAAGTGATTTAATTCTTTATCAATTGAATAAAGCCCGAACTCATTTAATTCGAAAAGAATTAATTTTGTAGGTTGTAAATAAATTATTTGCCTGCATAATTCTGACCCTATCGACCCCCCAGCCCCAGTGACCATAACAGTCTTTCCAACAATATTAGTATCAAATAAAGCCTTATCTGGTGCTACAGTATCTCTACCCAATAAGTCTGCAATATCAACTTCTTGCAACTCATCAAATTTTACCTTACCTTGAGCAATATCAGTCATACCAGGCATAGTTCTTACATGAACAGGATAAGGCTCTAATAGCCTAATAATCTCACTTCTACGCGCCCGAGTAGCCGAAGGAATTGCTAATAAAATATCTGTTATTTCATGCCGTTCAATCAAATAACTTAGTGAAGTCATCGAGTAAATTCTTAGCCCATTTACTTTTTGCTTATGTAGCAAAGTATCATCATCAATAAAAGCCATAGGCTTAAATTCATACCCTGACCCCAAAGCTGATGCTAACTGCACCCCCGCAGACCCCGCCCCATAAATAATAACTTTTTTTACACGACAGTCTTGAGCAACCACTCCACCCATTTTAGAATAAACGTCAGACAGCCACCAGCGAGCAATAAATCTACTACCACCCACAAAAAGCAAAAGAACCAACCAATTTAAAGGAGTAACTGTTCTTGGCACAACCCCGATTCCAGATTGAAAAACAATGACTGTAAAAATAACTGCGTAGACGGTTACCGCCTGAAAAATAGCCCATAAAGCTCGCCCACCAATATATCGAATAATGGCACGATACAACCCAAATTTAATAAAAACAGGCACAATCAATACTGGACTTATAGCAAATAAGATCCAAATATCTTCTTTAGGTACATACATCTCACCCAAGCGCAGAGAAAATGCAAGCCACAAAGCAAATACAGCAAAGAATATATCCATGCTGATTAAAATACCTGCTTTTGTATTTCGAGAAAGACTAAGGAACCAATAGGCTAGTTTTTTCATGTTCACTATACTTGAAGTTATTATCAAAAGGTCTAGAATCAGAAACATTAATTAGAAATCAAAAACTACCTGACGATCTATGAGCTTTTATACCTATATCAAGTAAGTGGCTTATTATCCATTGTATTTCTCAGCGTCAAGAACGTCCTTCAATATTGGCTCTTTCTTTTTTCAGAGCTATCATTAGAGTTTTTGCGCCAACTGCATTACTTGCTGAATAGCATCACAGGTCTGTTGTATATCACCTTTAGCTAGAGTTGGATGAACCAAAAACATTAAAGAGGTTTCCCCCAACTCCTTTGCAATTACTAAGCGTTTAACTGGTCTGAATTGAGTATTGTCAAACGCCTTCTCCAAATAAACCTCTGAACAAGACCCTGAAAAACATGGCACACCTAATTTATTTATTTCAGCCATGATTCGGTCACGATTCCAACCCTCTTTTAACTTACTGCGTTCGACAAACACATAACATTTATAAGCCGCATGCTGAATATCGTCAGGAACCACCGGAACTCTCAAACCTTTGCACTTTTTAGCAGTTCCCCATATTTTATTTGCATTCGCTTGACGAGAGTTTGTCCAAGCAGACATTCGCTTTAATTGTATACGGCCTATTACCGCCTGCATTTCAGTCATTCGCCAATTTGTACCAAACGAATCATGTAACCACCGAAAACCTGCTGGGTGTTTACGTTCATATACTGCTTCCCATGACTTTCCATGATCTTTAAAAGACCACATTTTTGACCATAACTCCCGATCATTAGTTGTAACCATTCCACCTTCACCACCGGTAGTCATGATCTTATCCTGACAAAAACTCCAAGTACCAATATGTCCCATTGACCCCACTGCTTTCCCTTTATATTTTGCACCATGTGCTTGGGCACAATCTTCAATCACAAACAAACCAAACTCATCAGCTAAAGCAATCATACCATCCATTTCACATGACCAACCCGCCAAATGCACACATAGTAAAGCTTTCGTTTTGGGTGAAATATTTTTACGCACAGAGTTAGTCGTAATATTCTGCGAATCCCTTGATATATCGACAAATACAGGAATAGCACCCGCATTGATAATCGACGACACAGATGCCAAAAAAGTGCGCGAAGTCACAATCACTTCATCTCTTTCACCAACCCCTAATGCCTTCAAAGCTAGATCTAACGCAACAGTGCCATTCGCCAAAGCAACGGCATAGTCAACACTACACCAATTTGCAAATTCCTTTTCAAACACACGACACTCATTACCTGTCCAATAATTCACACGGTTTGACAATAACACATCACGAACAGCATTGGCTTCTTCATTAGTAAAAGAAGGCCAAGAGGAAAATTTTGCATTCAACATATTAGCCTACAATAGTTTTCAATATATAAACAAGATCATTTGAAAACTTATAGTTTTCAATATAGTTACGATTTATTTTGACCTTATCCGGCCATATTACTTCATCGTTATATTTTTTGGGATCAACTTGAGCCGCCAAAATATCTTCTTCATTCTTATATTTCAAAGAGGCGGGACCGGTAATCCCTGGTCGAATAGATAATACAATCCGGTCTTCACCTTGCAACTTATCCGCATAACCCGGCACATCAGGCCTTGGTCCCACAAGGCTCATATCACCTTTAAGAACATTCCAAAATTGAGGCAACTCATCAATTTTGGTTTTACGAAAAAATGCACCTCCCTTTGTAATTCGCACATCGCTTGAAGAGGTAACAGTAGTATTGACCCCTTCAACCTTCTTCATGGTTTTAATTTTAATAACATTAAACCCCCCCCCATCACTCCCAACACGAGATTGTATAAAAAACCCATTGGAGCGTGTTTCTATAGTTGCGACTAACCAAGCAATCAAAATTATAGGTAACGTTACTAGCAAGCCAAACAAAGAGACAAAAAAATCAAAAAACCTTTTCAGAAAAAAATTAAAATTACTCAAGTATTCACCCTATTGCTCACAAATCAATTATTCAAAGAACCATATTGACTCTCAAGCTTTTTTAACTCGCCTGATAAAGACTTAGCATCTTCATTTTCAAAGTTCTTTTTTCGTGTAAATGAATCAGGTAATTCCGACTTTACTTCTAAATGAAGGCCTCTCGTATTACAGAATTGCGCAATATCATTAATGACTTTCCTAGGGTTCTCACAAATATCCTCGTACTTAATTGAAATAACCCTGTCCCCTTTGATATTATTCATTTTTTTGTTAAGCCAAAAGATTTGTGATGCCACTTGAACATACTCATTACTATCAGTTACATTACACTCTTGTGGAAGAACGCTAAACCAATTTGTATTAGATTTCCTTTTACTGTTAAGAACCGATAACCCATTTGCAATGGGATCTCTATATATTTTAACAAAAATGGCACTTGGAAAATTCTCTTTTAACCTATCAATGCAAACCAAGTGCCCTAAATAACCAGTAATAAAGGGTTTTTCTGGCTTTCCTAGCGCTTTAATAACTGACTTAATATATAAACTATATTTTACTTTGGCCTTATTAGAGGATTCGTTATTATTTTCTGCTTCATTAAGACCACAATTAAACCAATATGTCCAAAAGTGCAAACCTTCAGCTGGTCCACACACCCCTTTTACAAATCCCTGCTCGGAATTAAAATCAGAATCATAATTTTTACAAAGATAACCGGACAGCCCCCCCCCCAGTAATGGAAGCTTATACAAAAGATGAGAAAGGTTCGATAGATAATAACTGTTAAAACTATGGCATAGTAATTGATAGGTTAATGTTGAACCACTCCTTGGAGGAGCAATCAGAATTATCAAGTTTTCCTTTTTATTTTTACAGAAAAATAAAAAGGGCCACTCTAAAAACCGAAGAATTGATAATGGAGCCTTTTGAATAATACGCGCCACCTTAACAATGAATGAAGACCGATTCAAAAATAATCCTTTGTCTCACATGATCGTCGAATTTCTTCTTGAAATAACAAAATGGATGCTTTCTGAAAGAGTTTGCCAGGTAACCTTTTTAGAAGCCTACGGAATGGGTAAGCAATAGAAATTAAAATACCAAATGTATCTGAATAAACGACATTTAGTTTTGAGTAAGCTTTCCTAAACCCAAACTTTGATTGAAGAAAATCATGCACCTTTGTAGCATGACTAATTGAACGAGCTCCGTCAGAAACATATCTTAGTTGACAATCATTTAGATAATACTTGTTCATTTCATGGAACAATATATAGCTAGCATAACGCTTCATCGCTTCAGGCAAAACCCATATACTCATGTAAAAACAAGCTTCGTCTCTAACTAAATTTTCACTAAAGCCCACGAGCCCTTCTGTTTTTCTATCAAAAACCCCCCAAAACTCCGTTTCTTTAGGCAAGTTTTTAACAGCTACTTGAAACTCCGACTCAATTAAATACCGCTCAATTGTATTGTATGTTTCAAATGTAACTCTATATGCTAAATAAGCACATTCTATTATATAGTCTCTTTTAACAACTCGAATTTCAAAATTTTTATCTCCTCGACGTATCTGATTTCTTGCTTTTTTATTCAGTTTAGTAATATCTTCTTTTTCATCTTTAATAATATGCCACCATGAAGTTTCAACTAAATTATCAAAGTGCGTATCCCACCGAATAAACAATGATCGGTTTATCTTTAAAAGCTTCTTTGCTTCTATTTCAGTCAAGCGGAAGACAACATTTGGCATACTCAAAGGAATCAATGCTCGAAAGTGTTTGCGCCAAAAAATTTTGTCACTTTTTAAAAACTCATACCCAATCATAATGCTACTATACTTCCTCACGTTTCATGAACTTGTTGAACCCTAAAGAACGACACTACTTCTTATGTTTTTGAAACATTTTTGTATCCTGACAAATAAGCTAGCCCCTTGCCTTATCCCACAGCTCTCTATATTCATCGCCAATACAAGTCTCTGATGGAGGAATGTCATTAACCGTTTGCAACAAAATATTTTCTAACAATTTTGCTGTATATATCCTGTCAAAATATTGCGTTGCAAGTTCTTTAGCTACTAATCGAGACCTATCTCTATACACACAATCCTTTAATTGTTTTCTTAACAAATAAGCTGCAGCAGTAAAATCCCGTTCTGGTAGAATTGTAGCGCAACCAGCAGATTGAGCAACTAATGTTGAAAAACCTTTGAAATTTGCAAAAATAGGCTTCCCTGCTGCTAATGAATCAAAAAACTTATTTGAAACAGAGTCCCTATATAAAACCTCAGGACCAGTATATGTCATTATAGTAGCCGAGCATTTATTCGTCCATGCGGGTATATCTTTCTTAGGTATTGCACCTAAAAAAGAAACAATTTCCTCAACCTCAAGTTCTTTTGTCAGTTGCTTTACTGAATCAAGACACCTTCCATCTCCAGCAATGACAAATTTTATTCCTGTCTCAGAAAACTGGCTGATTAGTGCTGATGCGAGATGAGGAATAAAATCCACACCATTTGCAGGGCCTATTGCCCCCATATATAAAACAATTAAACAGTTATCACCCTCAAATGAACTCACTAATTCCGTATTAAATAACTCTAAATCACAACCATTGGGTATGATAGCAATTCGCTTGGCATCATACCCTGTTGCTGATACACCATCAGCCATACCAGGTGCCAACGCGATTACTCGACTCGAACTCTTATACGCAAAGCTCTCCAACCATTTGGCTATTTTTATTATTACCCGGTTTTTAAGAAACCCCAATGCAATGGGAACATCAGGCCATAAATCTCTGATTTCAAAAACCATAGGTATCTTATTTAATTTTGACGCAACAATTCCTGGAATACATATTGTAAGAGGAGTACTTGTTGCAAATACAACATCCCCTTTTAAATTATAAGCCTTTTTCGAAGCCAATAAAGCAAATGTTATGAATGCAACCATCCGACTTGTAAACCCCATTTTGTTTGAATACTTCACTGGTAACCAATGTACAGTTACCCCATCAATTTTTTCTATAAACCAAGTTTTATTTTGAGATACTTTGCGATAACTAGTAACAATATGAACTTCATGCCCCCATTTAACTAGCATTTTAGCCATTTCATAAGAACGAGTGCCTCCCGGCATATCAGGTGAATTAAAGTATTGATGTAAATATATAATTTTCATTGGTAAATTAGTGACATAAAGGATACTCAATTTTTAATTGCAATCCCAGCATTCTACAGCCCCAAACTTTCCAAAAAACACGAGTGGAGGGGGTATTCAATATATTTCGAGCCAGCTTATTAAGCTTATCCATTAGCTAACAATTCCCTTATAATTTGCTCACAGGCATTACCATCACCATATAAATTAAGCTTCGAATTATCATAATTTGAAGCTACTTGGTTATTAAAGGCATGCATAATTTTAGACTTATCTGCTCCCACTAATATATTGACCCCAATTTCAAGCAACTCTCCCCACTCAGTTTCATTACGCAGTGTAATGCAAGGTTTACCAAAGAAAAACGCTTCTTTTTGCAAGCCACCACTATCAGTCACAACCATAGAACAATGCTTAATTAACCAGACCATATTCAAATACCCTACAGGGTCAATAACTGTAAAGCTGGAGATGTCCTCCCGCCCTCGATCAAGCATTTTTTTAGTACGAGGATGCAAAGGTAACAGCACCTGTTTATCTTTTACAATTTCATTTAAAGCCGACACAATACTGCTCAAACGCTTAGGGTCATCCGTATTTTCCGCTCTATGAATCGTGCAAAGCACAAACTCATCGTTAATGAACAAATCTAGTGGTTTTTGTGCCAAATCCCGATAAAACATCGCGCCGTCTTGCATCACATCTCCAGACAACACCACTTTGGCGCCAGTTTTCCAATTGTGAATACCTTCATTAGTTAAGTTATCCACAGCCCCTTGTGTCGGACAGAATAAAAGACTACTGATGCGATCAGTCAAAACCCGATTGAGTTCTTCCGGCATACACATATTAAAACTGCGCAAACCAGCTTCGATATGCGCTATCCTGATATGCTGCTTAGCTGCCGCTAACGCTCCCGCTAAAGTAGAATTAGTATCACCATATACCACAACCCAATCAGGTTGTTCATTAACTAAGATTTCTTCTATCTTCTCAATCATTTGCCCTGTCATTGCGCCGTGACTTTTACCTCCAATACCTAAAAAATAATCTGGCTTTGGAATTTTCATTTCTTCAAAAAAAACATCACTCATATTGACATCATAATGTTGGCCTGTATGAATGATAACTTCTTTAATACTCTTGCCTAATTTCGACTGACGTAAAATTTCTCTACTGGCGGAACCAGCTTTAATAAATTGCGGCCGGGCGCCTAAAATAGTCACGATTTTCATTATAAAATCACCTCATCTACTCTATTAATATGTTCAATTAGTCGAGTCAAGTATTGTGTGCTTTTCTAAGTTAGCCACATCACCTTTATACACAATAGCAAGATCCAATATCAATCTCAGCAGAAAAAATTACTGTTCAATATGCTTATTGATACGCTTATTTTTATCTGTTTATGTCGCTTATTAGCTTTCTAATTTCCCAAGGTCGTCTCATGAATAATGTATACTAGCATGGAATTATCGATAAATATGCACTCTCTTGATCAGGGTTGCTAGATGCCACTAATGATTAAATACTAACCAGACCTTGCTATTCAACCAACATTTAAACACCAAGCCCTTACGGACTTTGCAACCTGTTGTATGCGGCAGCTTTATTATGAACTATCAGTATGCACACCTGATTATTCTCTGATTACTAGGCGCACAGCAAGATGATTTCTCTTAACAGTACGATAGCATAATCCCTCACTTAGGCCTAAAAATCAAACAATTTCATTATAGAAAGTCAATAACTTTTTCAATTCATTATCCCAATTATAGTCCGCTTCAAACCGTCTTTTTGTATTAATGCTCATCACATTCAGTAATTCCTTGCTGCCAAGGAATTCACGAATGGCCAATTCAAACTCTTCAGGTTTAAGAGGGTCAACACAGATCCCAACCTTATTAGCAGCAACTATTGGTTTATAAAGTTCAAAATTTGAAGTGATCACAGGCATACCCATAGCCAAATATTCAAATAGTTTTGTTGGATATGATCTAACATAGTTCGGCTTTGGCATTAAAACGGCTATTCCAACATGACATTTTATCATTTTTTTCCAAGCATCGTGAGGGGGTAAGCTTCCATAAAAGTGGACATTAGATAGCTTAGAACACAATCGGTTAATTTTTAATTTAGTTGCTTTGCAATTAATAGGTCCAACACATTCAAAACCGATATCAACTCCATTATTTTGAAGTTTTATTAATGCTTCTAATATTTTCACGCAATAACGATCTTCAGATACTCCCCCAACATACCCAAGAGTAAACCTACTATGTTTGACAGCTTCCAGCTCCCTCAAATCATCAACTAGGGGCATATTTAAAACATCAACATAACTTTTGACATAGACATAGTCGTCTTTATAGGATGTTTCAGCAAAAACCACTCCCATTTTCCTTAAGGCCATATACTCAAACTTTGGCCATATAAAACCTATTACTGCTTTTAGCTTACTCGATAACTTCTTACTCTCTAATTGTTTTGGAAAGTTTTCATGCATATCATAAACCACCGTTCGCCCAATAACTTTCAACATAAAAAGAACAGGAATGAGCTCAGGGTCATGCGCATGATATATATCAAACTTTTCTTTCCAAGTATAAAATAAAATCAACGGTAGATTTAGTAGAATACGAGTAAAAGCCGAGGATCTTTTGGGCAATGCTTTTATAGCAACACCATTAACTATCTCATCTTTATCATGTGTAGCCAAGAGAGTTACTTTTACTCCCTTTATTACTAACGTGGAACACTGCTTAACAAAGATCCTAATATCATTAGATGGGTGTACTGAAGTAATATGACAAACATTCACTTTATTAATATTTCATCCTATCTTTTATGCTAGAAAAGTCGTTACTTTTTACGATTAAAGCTTTGACCCCAAACCAATTTTGTTTTTACCGCCCTCCATCAATAAAAATACAGAAAACAACCCAAACATTAACTTCTGTTCTGCAAATGATGATGAAACAAGCGAATTCAGAAATAAATATATCATTACTACACCGGCACCGGTGCTAACCTTTTTCAAACACCATACAATATGAAAAGAAACCATTCCCAAAAAGCACAATAAACCGAAAACACCTAACTCAAACCAAACTTCTAATACAGAGTTATGTGGATAAGACCTAATATCCAACCCAGTATTTACCATACTATAACTACCAAACCCATACCCTAAAAAAGGATTATCAGAAATATGCTCTATTGAATCTTTTATATGCTGAACCCTTACTTGCGCCGAATTTCCAATATTGTCCCCCCCTCCAAATAGAACAAACGACCGATTTATAGCTCTTAGAAGCATATTTTGGCTATCCTCGTTATAACTTACAAACAAAATTATTGATACTGCCAAACAAGAAAAAAGCAATACTGATTTAGGTCTAACCCGAAACTTTATCTTTTTATTCGAGAAGCAAAATATAAATAAAAATGACACTCCAGTAAAAAGCAATGCCCCTCTCGCACCTGCCATCAAAAGAATGACAACAAAGATAAACATAAAAACATTGTTTCGATGCAGTATTCTTGAAAGCAGTAATAAATTTAAGCCACATAAGTAGCCGATAGACGAGTAAGCTGACTGAATATTCTCCAAACCTAATATTTTGTATGTTAGGGGAAACAAAAAAATAAAGACTACTGCAAATAAAATTGATACATTTACAAAGCACCTTAAAAATTTTGAAAAATCAAACCCTCTTATCAGTAAAGGGAATATATACGCAACAACACAAACACCAAAATTTAATAACTTGATCAAAAAATACTGTGATGACTTAGTGTACAACAAAGAAACCAAGACACTTACAATAAAAAAAAGAATTAAAACTAATGCAAATATTTGTTGTAACGGCAGCACTAACTTAGTTCTACTACGAAGAAAACTAAAACATAAACTACTAATCAAAATCACCCCTATCAAAAGCGTAAAATCAATTTTATCCAACCCCAGTAATACCAAGTACAGTTTGATATAACCAGAAAATAACAAAAGCACATAAAAAAATTCAACACCTAAAATAGGGTGCTTTTTAGATTCAGCAATAATCATATACAAAGACTCAACTATCTACCACTATTTTATCACTGACTTTATCAGAGCTAACTCTTTACAAACACGATTATCCCAGTTATCAAATTCAGAGTACAATGCACTCTTCCCACTTCTTCTCATTTTTACAGCCAATTCAGGACGATTTAAGATAGATAAAACCGCATCTGCAGCAGAAGATAGATTATCAACAAGAATTGCTGATTCTCCATTTTCAAGAAAAGCCTCTAGGGGAGGCTCCTTATAACTGAGCACTACCGATTCACAGTTCAGAGCCTCAATCAAGGTATTTCCCAAGTTAGAAACCTTCTGCAAACTTAACACTACTTCAGCTTGCTTCATGTAGTTAAAAAGCACCTTTTTTTCAAACGTACCACAAAACTCAACTCTTTGCCGGAGCCCTAAACTATTAGCATACTCAAAAACTTTATCATAATATTTTTGATCAGTAACATGACCAACTAGCTTCAGCCTTATAGATTTATAACCTTTAATATCAAGAGCATACAATAGATCAACCGCTTTTATCTGTTGTTTTTTATCTGATATTCGTGAAGGGTATAACATAAATGGTTTACCCACTATTTCCTTATGATCAAATAAAACAATTGGATCGAATCCATTTTTCCAAAAAAGGAATTTAGTATCCTTACTTCCTATTTCTTGGAATAACTTATCTGCAACAGAGCCATCGTCAGTTGCTAACAAAAAATCACTTTTCAATCTAAATGATAGAAAAAATAAAGGGGAACGTAATATAAACTTGAATGTCCCTAATGCTTTATAATATTCAAAATACTTATTAATTCCAAAGACACGAACGCCAACAGGAACTTTTAAAATTTTAGATACCAACACACCCAACACACCTCTCGTACCTAATGCATAGATAAAGTCTGGCTCCTTTCTTTTTGCCCTTAAGTACAAACGAAAAAAACTTGAAAACAATACAAGAATTGACCGCACCCTTTTATCTCTTGGCCAAGGCAGAATTGTAATAGTGGTATTTATAAAATAAGTATCTGTTATTTTTTTCTTATCAATAATTTGGTCAGAAAAGACAATTAGATCAATTTTAGCACCTTGGCGCCCTAACTCAATCAGCGGATAAAAAAAAGCAGGCATTCCCTTAGGCTGTTTACTCTCGCCAGTTAACACATCAAGTAAACCAGCCCAGGTAGATGTAACATATAAGATTTTTTTTCCTGAAAAAGAAAAATCACCAGACATAACCAAGCTCCTCTGTAATATCTTTAAGAATTGGCTCCACTTCTAATAATTGATCTTTACTTAACTCTTTTTTCCAACGACCTATAGAGCCATGAGATAAAGGAAATTCCAGCATAGTTTTAGATGTTTCTATACCTGCAAAAGAAGACATTGAAAGAACTTTTTCTTTCTGCTTAGCCACTAGATCCTCAAGTGAAATATTGTAAACTCTCTGCTCACTTATTCCAGACAAATTATTTAATATTTGCAAATAAAGGTCTCGACATATAATTGCAGATTGACTCAAGTTTGATGGCATCCATCTCTGTTTACAATACGAACAAACAACATCTCTTGGGTCTCTATATACATGAATAAATTTAGATTCCGGAAATAATCTAGAAAGTGGATCAATAAATAATAGGTTCCATGTATTATCTTCTACAAGGATCTGCTTCCCGCGATGACTAAGCAAGTCATGAAAAAGGTTTGTAAGAAAACGGCTAAATATTTCATATAGTTCATCTATATTCTTAGGTGAAGAATACTTAATTTTATGATTGAATTTAAAACTGTCAGCACCAGCCCAAATTGCGGAGAACTGAAATATCTCAAGCTCTGAAAACAAGAGTTCAACATGCTTGTAATAATTGGGAAAATGCTCTTGTAGCTCCCAGCCATGATAAGCATCAGCTGAAATGTATTGTCTTAAAAAATCGTTAGATCTTATCAACTCTCCTAAAAAAAAAGGAATTTTACTTTTTTTACCTATCCTTAATAGAAAGGTTTCAAGCCTTTGTAACCGCTTATCGGCAATATAAGGTGACCAACTGCTCGAACTTGCCATCAGATAATCAATAATACCATCCGGATCAACTATAAATCGGTATTCAAACGGAAAGGCTGCTACAGACTCACTTGACGATATCAACTCCCTCACAATCGAAGTCCCACTCCTGCCAACACCACCTATAAACACATACTTGTCTAGCATACTAAGTCCAGATCCAGCGAATGACATTATACGCTTCTGCAAACTCAGACTTAACCTGCAAACCTCGAACTTGAGAGAGCTTCTTTAACATATCTGGATTATACATACGAAAGGACTGTGATTCATACATAGAGATAGACCTTACTTTTGCGTCAATATGTCTCTCATCTAGTGTAACAATAAGGTTTGCTTCAAATGAAATATTATTCCATGCTACCTCATAACCTAACATAGTGGAATACTTAAAAGCCCTCACGCCTTCATTATGAATCACCTGATGATCTTGATGGCAATCGAATTTAGCAGGCATAATAACTAAGTCAGGATTGATTTTTTTTCTAATATCAACCATTTCCTCCAAAATTTCTTGGCGACTATCAAAAAAAAACCTTACCTTAAAACGATGAATCATTATGTTATCAGCAGGAATACCTAACTCACAAGTCGCCAACATAACTTCATCAGCAAGCACGTCAGAATGATAGCCATCAGGTACAGATTCTTCACATATTGAAAATGCTACATAATAGACTTCAGTACCACTTTCTAAGAGTTTGCTTACAAGTCCACCGGCACCGATTTCACCGTCATCAGTATGAGGTGCTAAAACTAACGCACGTTTAAAATGCTTCATCACTGCCCCCAAACCTTACGCCTTATTTTCATTAACCGTTCAATCAACAAATCATCTGATTTATAAGCATAATGACATACCCTAGGTGTCTTTATATAATGGTCAAAATCAGCTTTGCTAAATTGAAGCTTCTTAAGTACAAACTCTAAATCTGTATTTAATAACTTTTCATTATATACTGGCTCAGTAATCGCTTTTAGGGCCTCATTTCTTGTCAATTGCCCAGCACAAACCAAATTGGAATAATGGCACCGACGTTTATCAATACCAAATTTTTTTGGCAATATATAAGCCTGATAAAAGCGAGTAAAAACTGATTCATGATGCTTTCCTCCATATTCCTGCCATCCAAGTTCATCCTTCAAACGCTTTATTACAGCCTCTCGATCAAACTTCACAAAATTTAAAATTTTTATATTTTTTATACCGAATAATATCTTATAGATTTGCTGTTTTATAATTCCAGCGGTTGGATATGACTTCAGACGAACAGTCCCAAATTTATTATGGATATCCAGAAGATTGCTCTTATCAACTTTAGTGTGTCTCCAACATACAGGCATAATAGCCTCAGTGATGACATTTCCACCATTAAGCATATATTTAATTCTAAACTTAGCAGCAAGACGATACAAAACAGCCTTAATTGCATGATCAGTAGCTAGTTCAATATCTACTACAGAAGCTTTAAATAATGACAATTGCACATCTCGAAACTCATTCCAATCAATCACATAAGTAAATAAATCAAACCCTGTGTTCCGAGCAATATTCTTAATATTTTTAACTGCAATATCGCTATTCCAGCCATTATCTAAATGAACAAGCAACGCACTCAAACCCAGATCTTTAGCTAGCAATGCAACATATGAGCTATCAACCCCGCCACTTATACCTATAACACAATCATACTTTTTTCTTTTTCCTCTAGTTTTAATCTGGGAAACCAATTCTTTCAAAGAAGCCGACTGCTTTTCATCAGGAATAATTTCTGCTAGAACTTTTTTTTCATGATTTTTACAGTGATTACAGACACCATTCTCATCAAAAATAATATCAGGGTCAGATGTGTCCATCACGCAGTGATTACATATTTGATAACTATTTGAATGCATTTATATACCTTTAAAGCACAGGGTTAATAACCTGGTGCTCTTCCTCTGTTAAATAATTTATTAAAACCGCCTTATGTGGCCCCTGATAAATAAACTTCGACCCACAACTGACTGCAGATGCTCCCTGTTCAAAGGCAGATAGAATATGTGATAAATCGCCTCCTCCGCCATGAGCAATAATAGGAATATCAACTGCTGTAGAAATATGTGAGATAAGTGATAAATCAAAGCCATTCATTGAGCCTTCACGCTCAACACTAGTTAAAAAAATTTCTCCTGCACCCGCTTCAGCTACCTTCTTCGCAAAACCCTCCACTGTATATTTCGGTGTCGCTTTACCTGAATACGAAAAAAGCTGAGATTTACCAAAAAAATTTCTTTTTACATCAATTGAAACAACAATACTTTGACAGCCATAAATTTCACTTAAGCTAGTAACTAGTTTAAGATCGAAAAAAGCCCTCGCATTGAGACAAATTTTCTCAACACCCAATGAAAAAATATTTTCAGCTTGGTCTATCGAAGAAATCCCGCCACCATAACAAAGTGGCATAAAACATTCGCTTGCTATTTCTTTTATAAGATTAAAATTTGGCCCCTTTCCACTTTTTGTTGCATCGATATCCAAAAGAATTAATTCATCAACTTTTAAATCATTAAACAAACGAATTGTATTTATAGGATCGCCTACATATTTTTTATTTTTATATTTAACTGTTTTATAAAGGCCATCATTGCTAAATAAAATACTTGGAATAACTCTTTTCAATAGCATAAAGTACCTATTTATAATTTGAAATGATAATAGTAAATATTTTTAAACGGCTTTAGCATACAACTAATCCACCTCGACTTCATTATGAGATATAAAGTTTAGATAATACCCTCTGGATTCATTCTTATGAATTGCAAGCAAACCACCATTAGCTAGAAAATCGTAAGAAACAAAGTCTTTCTGAACATCATTAATATGAGATTTATTATCCCCCTTCATATCGTTATTTATTACCCTCAACCTCCATGGTGAGCTCTTTGTTTCAATTAGCTGATCAAGTAAGGGAAGATAACGCAACTGAACGTCTAATGTTCTTAGACACATATTGAACCTTCTCCTTTGCATCGAAGTTAACAAAAGGCCAACTGCGATATCGTTAAGTTTCATAAGACCTCCTGATAAGTAAGTAAAATCATTCTATTTACTACATTAGATGAAACCACATCAGAGAATTTCATAAACGCTATATCAATTCCCGCGCAATAAGACTAAGCTAAACTTTTTGCTCCATAACTACTTGACGTATTTGTGTTGAAGCTACTATCTCCAGACCAGCCATTATAACCAACCCCCCACCAATAATGCCACTTATATCTCATGGGTACTCGGGCTTAAAAGCACTTAAAAATATAATTTAGATGAGGTGTTAAACCTCTATCATTTTGATTTTAAATAACAGACAAAATATCAGCTTCAATTATTCAGCACTTCTCAAGCATACCAGACCCAAGAGTTAACCAGCAGAAAAAGCATCGATTGTAAAATATATTTTTTATCACACTTTGTGCTGTCATATGTGGTGCAGATATACTTCACGCGGTCACTGATGCGGTTTTAAAAATATCTGAAATTTTGGATTCAAAAGCGTTCTTATTTTTTTAAATGTGGTTTACACATTGTTAAGACAGTCATTTATCGCCTCTTTAAAGTTATTAGTTTTAGATGATGTTTTTATTCAAGTCCTTTGTTATTTTCCCAACAAAATACTTTGATCCAAAAATAGTTAGGTGGCTTTTATCTCTAAATAATGGAGACCCTTCAAAAAATGTTTGGCATGTTTGGTTTGAACATAAGACAGTATCTGTATTTAAAAAACCCGCTTCACCAATCACTGCTCTCATTATTTTATACTCCTCTCTTAATCTGAGAGTTTTCTCTTTATTTCCTATACATCGTTTTTCTATAAGCTTGGTTGTAACTATGTAATCAGGAACGTTATAGCATTCTATTAAAGGTTTTAAGGGTGGTATTACATTAGCTAGAAAAAAAGAATTATGTCCATATTCCTTAAGTGTATCGAGAATCAGTTTGGTAGGATTGCCTATTTTTTCTGTTACCCCTTCATATAGATATGCTGTTAAAATAATATTCGAAGGTTTAATTGTTTGAAAATAATTGTAAGCATCTTGATTGAATTTCGCGCAGTTTTTTTCTTGCTTCTTCCTGCCCTTGAATATTTGAGTATAACCACCAAGACCGCTCTGAGGGAAACAACCAGTTTTATATATAATGAAAATATTATAATCTGGGTAGTGCTCGGCAAATCCAGCCACTAGATGTCTGGCATGCGAATCACCCCATATATAGATACTCTTATCGCTTCTTCGTGGTACATGACAAGTAATAAACTTTTCTTCTAAAGTCTCTTTGCTGCAAAAAGATGTTTCATCCGCTCTGTGTTGTTTAGCACTCATCGCATGTCTTTCTATTGGTATTCTCCATTGTAAGCCATTACTAAAAGAAAAAAAAAGAGAGCTACAAAAAAAAAAACCCATAATCAACATGCAACCCCTGATAAAGTTTTTATTCATAAGAGCTAACCTTTAGTCGAAATGGCTTTTCAACAAATATATACATGAGGTATGCAATAAAAATTGAAATTACACATATTAATGCTTTTTCAGCTTGAGTGAAATCAACGTAAGTGAATGAATGGTAAAAAACAATTATAGGCCAATGAATGAGATAAAGAGAATAACTAATCAAACCAATAATAACAGCAGGCTGATTATCGAGTAATTTTCTTGCAAAAGTCGGTTTTTCAGAGTAAATAATTAGGCTAGATCCTATACATGGTAGTAAGCCATATATTGAAGGAAAAATCATTTTTTCAGTGTATGTAAAAATTGACCACAAGATAAATAACAAGCCTATGATGGGAATGCTCTCAATCAATAGCTTGTTACTCGGTTGAAACTTAATTGCCCAAACCGTAATAGCACCTATTGTAAACTCAAACATTCGAAATGGTGTTAAGTAGAATAATGAAGACTTTACATCAGCAAACCATACTGTTTCGCCATTTATAAATGGCGAAAAGAATTCATGATAGTTGTCGTCAATTATTAAATTGGCAATTAAGCTAATTAAACCTATGAGTATAATTAACAAGGGCATGGCATAGCTTCCTTTGATTTTAAGTATTAATAAAAGTATTATTGGCCACAAAATATAAAACTGTTCTTCAACGCTGAGAGACCATGTGTGCAACAAAGGCTTAAAGATTGAACTGGTATCAAAGTACCCACTTTCATTCCAAAAAAAGATATTAGATACAAAAAAAACTGAGGACATTAGAGAGTTACCAAATCTTTGCAAACTTGAAGGGGAGTACAAAAGGAAAGCGAATATAAAACAAATCGCAAAAGTGACAAACAAACTCGGTAACAACCTTCTTGCACGACGAATATAAAAGTTTTTAAAACAAAAGGAATTATTTTTAATAATTTCAGTGCAAATAATCCTAGTGATTAAAAATCCACTGATAACAAAGAATACGTCGACACCTACAAATCCACCACTGAAAGAATCATACCCAACATGAAAAAACAAGACAGAAAGAACGGCAAGCGAGCGCAAACCATCAATATCTGCTCTATACATAGATTTACTCACGATAAAATTGATTTAACTTGTCTAAGTGTGTAAATAAAAACCCTGTTTTGTGCATAAAATAATTTGACAACAAAACACCCCAGAATGATTAAACCTAGAAAGGTCAATCGGGCGGATGTTTTTTTAAGTATACTGAAATCAATAACGTGCACTATAAATCCGCGCCTATCCGATTTTTCTAGGTTCATGATTTAATAACTCTTATTTATGGCAACTTTTTAAAGAAAAGTTCACTTTGCCTATAAAGTAAATCAGAAAAAACATCTACTCCCCAGCCTAAACAGAACTCAATAATTTGAGAGCTTCAAATTAAACATCTTATTCATAAAAAAATGACAATCCATTCTAACACTTAGCAAAGTTACTAATGATTTCCATTCCATAATGATGACTTTTTTCTGGGTGAAACTGCATCCCAAAAATGTTGCCTTTTTCAAATGCCACATCAAACTCAATACCGTACTCAACTCTCGCTACCGCATCCTCATTTTCATTACAGGAAACACAATAGGAATGAACAAAATAATATCTTGGATCTTTTTCATTACCTGAAAAAAGAAGGGAATCTCTAACCATTTTAAGCCTTGCCCACCCCATATGAGGAACTTTTAGCTTCCCTGAACTAGGAATTCGAGACACAGAAGCATTAACCCATCCTAAGCCCTTCTCATTACCCTCTTCACTCTCCAGAGTCATTAACTGCATACCTAGACAAATACCAAGCACAGGCGTTTTATTTACTAATACACTTCGATTTAAAGTATCAAATAACCCTGATTTTTTTAGACATTTCATACCATGGTCAAAGGCTCCAACTCCCGGTAATATTAGATGAGATGCTTGAGAAATATCATGTTCATTTTTACTAACAATTGCATCTACACCTAAATATTTACACATATTGAGTAAAGAGCCTAAGTTGCCCACACCATAATCTACAATAACTAACATAAAGAGCTATACCTTAACTTTAAATACATCAACCCATTCAGCAAAAAAGATAGCCCTCCAAAAAGAATGATCAAAATTCAACTTGCCATCAATCATATCAGTAAAACGCTTTTCGGCTTCTTTATTTAATATACCTTGCGACTTATTGATTGATTGCTGGATAAGATATTTATACTGATCTGGATCTGATTTAACCCATAACTCAGCTGGCGTTACGAAACCCATTTTATCGATTCTATTTGTGACCTTTTCGGGCAAATAGGACTCCATTGATTCACGAAGGATTCTTTTCGTTATCCCTTCATCCAATTTATAAGAGTCTGGAATTGAAGCTAAGAACTCAATTATTCTATAATCCAAAAAAGGCACTCTCGATTCAACTGAGTGGGCCATTGAATCCCTATCACACCAACGGAGCTGTTTTGGCAGACTCGTTTTAGTCAATTGTTCAATTGAAAGCTCCGCTACTGAAACAACTTCAGAGTTAAAGTCATCTTGTATTTCATCCACATTCAACAAACTCGTATCCAGCCATTCTACTCTCGTAGTTGGCCTAGCAGTCATTTTAAAGAGCAATTGGTTTATTGAATTTGGCAGTACGCCACGCAAGAGTTTACGAAAGGAATATCCGAAACCATAACCATGAAGTTTTTTAAGCGCTAACATTTCGTTAAATAGTTTGACCCAATTAAGCCGTTTGAACAGCGAAAATAAGTGAGAACCATAAAACGTGTGATAACCAATAAGTTGCTCATCAGCACCATGCCCATCTAGCGTTACTTTAACACCACCGTTTTTCACCTGCTGAAAAACACTCCACTCAGCAAATACACTAGGAGACAAAAAAGGCTCATCTTGTTGGTATATCAATTCTGAAATTTCATTAGCAAATTGGTCATGATTAAGTTCGAATAAACATGGGTCAACATTGTTAACCTTATTTAACACTTCGTAAACAAACTCACGCTCATCAAATTTAGCATGCTCAGAACAACTAGAAAAAGTTTTTTGTACTTGTTGATCACCTAACAATTTATTAACGACACAAACAATTGATGATGAATCTAATCCGCCAGACAAACATGTTCCTATTGGTACATCAGCTTTGAGTCTAATTGATACCGCATCAACAAATAGTTCTTCAAAGTCCTTCGAAGCGTCTTCAAAAGATAGATTATAATCGTAAGGTTTTATTTTATACCAACATTCAAAACTCGGTTTACGGGGAATGTTTTTTATAGAGAAACGACAATAATGCCCAGAAGGAACATGGTAAACACCTTTAAACATGGTTTCTACCGTGTGATCAGTCTGCCCCCAATTAAGAAAATCATAAGCCCTTGGGCCATTAATTTCAGCAGACCAATCATCCAGAATAGTGAATTGCTTTATTTCTGAAGCAAAAGCCAAACCATTAACTTCTGAGTAGCAATAATATAATGGTTTAATACCAAATCTATCACGCGCAATAAAGACTTCTTCTAATTCGGTATCAAATATGATAAAAGAAAACATACCATTCAATTTTTCTAAAACAGCCTCCTTCCACTCGACATAACCAGACAGCAGTACTTCTGTATCTGAATCTGAATTAAATTGATAACCTAAAGCAATTAATTCGTTTCGCATATCTTCAATAGCATAAATTTCACCATTGAAAACAATCGAATAACGATCACACCTACTAAGCATAGGCTGATGACCACGGGCGCTAGTGTCTCTGATCGACAATCTGCGATGACCTAAGGCAAGATTCACTTTACCTTTATAATCACCACAAACCTCCTCTATGGAGTGAAAAGACAAAACATCATTCGGAGTACTCGCGCCGCCCAAATTCACTGCCTTCTTCGTATTAATTGAATAACCATAAAAACCTTCATCATCTGGACCTCTATGCTTGATAGCATTATTCATTGATTCGATTTTGTTTAAGAACTGCCCTGCAGGAGAAATTAATGCTGAAATACCACACATTTATTGATTTTCCTATCGCGTTTGATTCAAACCATATTTTTCTCGAATAGTATGATACGGCTCTATTTTTAAATTCATTTTTCTAAATACTTCGAACTCTTTTGCACTAATATACCCATGATACTCATTATCATTTTTGAATGCCACACATTGAGAAGGGCAAAGGTCTCTAATCTTCCTCGCAGGAACTCCTGCAATAACACAATACCCTTGGGGAAAACTTTTAGTTACGATACTTCCTGCTGCAACTATTGTATGATCACCCAACACAACTTTAGGCAATATCATAGAGTTCATCCCTAGCCAGCAATAATCACCAATCACAACAGGGGAGTCATTATCAATCGTTTTTCTTGTATCATAAACACTATGATTTCCGCTCATAATACCAACATTCGGCGCTATTTGAGTATAATTCCCTACATATATACCTGCAGTACCATATATATAACATCCCGCCATATAACCAGGTGCGGAATCAATTCCAGCATATATATTCTCAGAACTTGAAACTTTACTTGTAAAGTGAACAGGCCAGTATGCATTTTTATTAAAGCCTAGTATTTTTTGCATAAAAAAGTACCAGGGCTTACAAGGCGTCTGAGCTCCTCTTGAATAATAAAAGCATTTCAAGCTAGGGATATATTTTATTGTTTCAATAATAAGTTGTTTTATTAGCCTCATCATCAAGGATTTCTCTTCGAAAATTTAATAGAAAAAAACAAATACAAGGAATAAACACATCCATTAGCATATGCGTAGAATAATAAAGCATGCTCAACATCTCCTTCAACATAATAACCATATAAGAAGCACATAGTTAAACCAATTGCCATAAGAACATGTAAGTATAAATCAACCTCTTGTTTTCCAGCAATATGAAAAACATAGGTGAGTGGACTTGTAATAAATTGCATAAAAAAAACAGGGACCAAAATACGAGCATAAGCCCCTGCAACAGCCCAATTTTCACCAAAAACCAATACAAATATTTCTATGGCATATAGATATAAAAGAGAAAATGGTACAGCACTTAAAGCAATCAACAAAAAAAGTGTTTTAAGAAGAATGGGGCGACAATTCTGAAAAGAGGCAAAGTCTTCTGCAGCTCTCACTCTAAAAGTAACTGATACAGCTCTCCCAACTATCGCTATTGGTTTATTCAACACCTTATCTGTTAAGGCATAGAAGCCAACTGAAGACATAATATTTAAGAAGCTCATTAAAAAAACAGGAACTTGCTTTGTGTATACATCCATAGATTCAGAAGGAATAGCATAAAGTGGAAATTTTTTATATTTTCTGATTAAATCACTATTCGGCTGAAAAGTAAAAAGCATCGGTCTAATACGTATTTCTTTATCTAAAAATGACCGTTTTAGATAAAACAACAAGGTCATTCTCCCCACCATATCTCCAACAAGCAAGCCAACTGAAGACACAAAATATAGAGATAAAGCAACACCATTATTTACTAGGGAGTATATGATTGAAGATAGAGCTAACTCTTTGAATTTTTTTTCACTATTTACATAATTATAAAAAATATTACTCATCCCAACCAGTAAAACAATCAATGGTACAAATATAAACCTATTATCAAGGTCAATCGGCAAATCAAAGTAATAGTCATATAAGAATATTACACATGTAATTACTGATATAAAACTGATAAACATAGTCAATAGTGAAAGGCAAAGCAAGAATAGTCGTACTCGCTCCTCTTTCTTCTCAGTCAACAACATCGCCAATTCAAATTTGCCTGATGCAAATACAGATAATATTGAAGACATTGACGCTAAAACTGCTACAAAACCAAAATCATCAGGTGAATAAATCCTAGTTAAAAAAGGAATAATTAGAAATGAAATTGCTTGGGAAAAAGTATTTGATGCAGCAAGTGCAACAATACTTCTTAAAAACTGACTTTTATAAAAAACTTTAATATTACGCACTTTTAAGCACACCTTAATTGGAGCAACTAACTTATTGATAACAAATCATGGTGTCAAATTGCAAATAAAAACCACAAATTCGACCCATTATCCAATAATTGACACTTGTTTATCTTTAAGGCGATATTTTTGCTGTGTATATGGGCAAATCACTTGAGCATCACCTTCTAAAGGTAAATCTAGTTTTTCCCCATATTGACTCATCCAAGCAACCTGCTTAGCAGGTACCCCAACCATTAAAGCATAAGGCTTTACATCTTTATTTATAACAGCTCCTGCACCAACAAAAGCATATTCACCGATTATTACACCACAAACGATCGTACAATTCGCACCTAATGTTGCCCCTTTTTTTATTAATGTATCTCTATATTCACTTTTTCGTTCAATTAATGAGCGAGGATTGTAAACATTTGTGAAAACCATGCTAGGCCCACAAAAAACGCCTTCTTCTAAAGTGACATTATCGTAAACTGAAACATTGTTTTGGATTTTGCATTTATCACCGATAATCACTTTATTACCAACAAATACATTTTGTCCTAATGAGACTCCTTTCCCTATTTTTGCTTCGCCACAGACATGAGCCCAGTGCCAAACGCGAGAACCTTCGCCTATTTGTGCGCCATCATCTACTATCGCTGTAGAATGTATTGTTATATTAATCATCTAAGTTCACCACCTGATTTATCATCTTACTTGCTATATATTTACTACCCATTACACTAAGATGATCATCATCAGCAGCATAAAGCATTTTATCATTAATTCTTGCATAACATTTTTCTTCATCACACAAATAAGGCTCTGGACCTAAAATAAATGCACTCTGGTATTTACTCACAATATTTATTACCTTAGTTCTATAAGTTTGCATTCTTTGCTTATATTCTTTGAATGAGACAGAACACTCTCTACTTGTTATTCCAAAGGGTCTATTAACACATGATTTAGGTGAGAAGCCCAATTATGGATTTTCTAAAAAAACATATACATCTTTATCTTTCTGAGTTAGGTAATTAATACTTGTATCTAATGATTCCATATAAACAGACTCAGGATTATATGTCTCTCTATGCGTATAAAAACTTGCGTATTTTCCTGGTACCTTACTATCTATCTCTCCAAACCCTTTTTCATAAATATATTTCGGCCCTCTTGCTACGATAATTACTTTTGTTAGATTTGGTAAATTATCAAGTACTTTATAAATTTTCTGTGTTTTTAATCTACATTTATCAACTTCTGTTAAATTCTTACCTCTAGCGGCACCTATAAAACTAGCACAACCACTATTTGCTAACAGCAAAGTATTAATGCCATATTCAGCTAATTCTTTTTTAAATCCTGGGTATAAAACATGTGCATGAGAATCTCCAATAATTGCAATATATTTGTCTGCTATTGAGCGCGAGGTTGATTTGCAATAATCAAATTTTGGTTGATGTTGCAATATTTCCACACTCATTTGAATGCAAAAATCATTTTTTGCTGGACTACGAATAAATTGATTTTTTTCTTGAATGCTCTCTATATGAGACCTGTTAGGAAAACCATCATACTGTTTAATCAATAGCCCGATTCCTGCTGTTAGCACAACCAGAAAAAACACCCCAACTATAATTTTAAAATCAGTTTGTTTACGAGTATATATTTCCACATATCGATAAGTAAGGTATGACAATAGCAATGAAATAACTAATATCCATACGCCATTTTCTATCACTGATATTCCAAAGATATGAGCAAAACTAATAATGGGTAATACCATAAGTACAGTGGATAACTTATCATGCCGATTAGGACGAGGGTATTCCCACTTAATAACTTATTACTTTTAATTTGCAAACTTAAAATTAATAAAGCAACACATATAACTAAAAAAAGTGTTTTAACTAAATTATACGTATTTTCTTGATTAAACAATGCTATTGCTACAACTAAACCTAGTCCAATAAGGTATCGTAGTTTACCAGCCCATTGTTTAGCATGGGAGTAGCGTTCTAACCAAACCACACTACCACCAATTGCAAGCTCCCAGAACCTAGATATTGAATGGAAAAATGTACTTACTTCATTATTATTGAACTGATATGAAATGTACGTCAATCCCAAGGCTATCAAAGGATAGTGTAATCAACATTCGCAGTCTTACAAGCATTATCATAAGCAATGGCCATAAAATATAGAATTGCTCTTCTATAGATAACGACCAGAAATGTAACAGGGGTTTAAGCTGTCCACTTTCATCCCAATAACCAGCTTCATCAATTAGACGAAAATTCTGATAAAATAAAGCACTGCTTTTTATATGCTTGCCTAATCTTTCAAACTCTTCTGGAAATAAAAATAAATAGCCGACACAAGCTGTTGTTAACAATACAATGATAAGTGCAGGAAATATCCTTCGAATTCTATTTCTATAAAACTCATATAAGCTAAACTCATCTTTTTCTAATTTTGTAACAATTATTTTGGTTATTAAATAACCAGATAGTACAAAAAATATATCTACCCCAACAAAGCCAAATGAAAAGGTTTGTGGCCATATATGAAATAATACTACCAATATAATAGCAATACCTCTTATACCGTCCAGCTCCTTTTTATAGGGTAAAGAATGGGGTATTTGTTGCATCATTTTCTTAATATTCTAAGGGCAATGAAACAGTATTTCCATCACGTGCAGAAAGATAAGCAGCAATGAGCACTTCTAATGATTTTAAACCCTCTCTACCATCTGTTTCTGGTTCCGCATCTCCACGCAATACATCTACAATGTTTTTATAATAAAGGGGGTGGCCAAAACCATAGACTGAGGTTGTTTCATAATTAGCCTCTTTAATGGTTTCATCATAGTCTCGCGTATCTTCAAACTCCCAGTGTTGGATTTCATTCACTGCAAGCCCTCCTACTCTAACAGTGCCATTTTCACCTAAAATAGTAATAGAGCCTTCGTAATTTTTGGGGTAGGTTAGCATGGTAACGTTCATTGAGCCCATTGCGCCATTGCGCCATTTTATATTTAAAACCCCCGTATCTTCTACTTCTATGTCTCTTTCTAGTGTTCCCATCATCGCTTGTACTTTATCTACAGGGCCAATTAACCATTCAATTAAATCCACATAATGACTGGCTTGGTTCATAAAAGCACCTCCATCAACCTCCCATGTACCTCGCCATTTTGCTTGGTCATAGTACTCTTGAGGTCGAGTCCAAAATACATTGAGATTAACCATATAAATACGGCCAAAGCGTTTTTCTTCTATTGCTCGCTTTAATAGTTGGAGTGTTATATTTCGTCTATTTTGTTTTACCACAAACAATCTTACATTAGCCGTATCACAAGCTTTAACCATTTTTAGGCCATCATTCCAGCGAGTTGCCATTGGCTTTTCACTAATAACATGAATACCCGCTTCTGCTAGTTCTATTGTTTGATCTGGATGAATACCTGAAGGTGTACAAATAGAAACAATATCCAATTTTTCTTCGGCTATCATTTCAGTTAATAATTGATATCCAGGTACGTTATATTCTGTTATTGCTTGATTTAGAGCTTCTAACTTGTTATCACAAACTGAAATTAACTCTAAATTATCTGCATGCTTTTCTATTGATGCAAAATGGTTTTTTGATATTCGGCCACAGCCAACCAACCCTATCCTAATTTTTCGACCTGAAATTGCTTTATAACTTTTCACTTATAGTCTCCATGTTGGGTCTGGAACAATCCCTTTAATATCAATAACAATGGCTTTACCCTTAGATACCTGTTCATACTCCTCCATCGTTAATTTTTTAAATTGAGAATGCCCCACAGCAACAACAATTGCATCATACTGAGTATTGGCAACAAATGGGTCTTCAATAAACCCATGATGGTAATGTTTTTTCTCTTCCAATTTATCTACCCATGGATCATAAACATCAACATTTATTTCATAAGTTTTTAATTCTTCAATAATATCGACAACCTTGGTATTCCTCATATCAGGGCAATCTTCCTTAAATGTAATTCCTAGCATTAAAACTTTAGCACCTTTAATAACGCCACCAGCTTTTATCAATGCCTTAATAGTTTTCTCTGCAACATATTTAGCCATTCCATTGTTTATTTGTCGTGCGGCAAGAATTAAATCGGGTTTATACCCTAACTCTTCCGCTTTGAACGTTAAATAATAAGGATCAACACCAATGCAATGTCCCCCAACCAATCCTGGCATTAGCTTAATAAAATTCCATTTTGTTGCTGCAGCTTCAATCACTTCCTTCGTATCTATTCCTGCCTGATCAAAAATTAATGCAAGCTCATTAATTAATGCAATATTGACATCTCTCTGGGTATTTTCAATAACTTTAGATGCTTCTGCTACCTTTATACTAGATGCTAAAAAAGTACCTGCTGTAATAATTGACTTATATAGGTTATCTACTTTTTCGGCAACGTCTAAAGTTGACCCAGAAGTTACTTTTAGTATTTTTGTGACTGTTCGCTCTTTATCACCAGGGTTAATACGTTCAGGCGAATAACCTGCATAAAAATCTGTATTAAACTTTAAGCCTGAGCTTTTCTCTATAATGGGAATACAGATATCCTCAGTAACGCCTGGGTAAACAGTAGACTCATAAATTACAATATCACCTTTGCTTATCACCTTTCCAACTGCTTCTGATGAATCAATAAGCGGAGTTAAATCAGGCCTATTAGTCTTATCAATAGGCGTTGGAACTGTAATAATATAGATATTACAATTCTTTGAATCCTGCAATATAGAGGTATAGGATAAATTCCCTGAAACTGATGAAAGCATCTGGCTTTCTATCTCTAGTGTTCTATCATATCCTCGCGTCAACTCATCTATCCGTGATTGATTAATATCAAACCCAACAACAGGAATTTTCTCTGCAAAAGCCACCGCCAATGGCAAACCAACATACCCTAAACCAATGACACATATACTTTCTCTCATATATTATATTTATACCTGTTTGTAATATTATATTTATTCTCAAATTCTTGTTAAGTTTATTTATCAAAAATCAACTCAACCACTATGTACTGGGATCAATGGGGCAGGGCTATTAAATCTCCGCACATTTGTTGCAGCCATTCCATAGTCCGTCCTAAATCAATTTCAATACCCCAACAATCAAACCTCCAACACCCAACAATATTCCAAAACTCCAGCGCATTTGCAGTTTTATTTCTTGGTGTATATCCATAATTGCTTGATTTTGCTTTTCTAGCTGTTTATCTACTTGCTCCAAGCGCTTCTCAACCTTTTCAAACAGCTTTTCCATTTGTGCAAACCCTGTGAGCATTAATTCTCTTTGATGCTTTAGCTCTTCCTCTACTCTTATTGGTTCTTTCTCGTAAATCCAACTCATACCTTACGTTGGCATTTACGACTTCTGGAGTTTCTGATATCGATTTCTTTATTAATTGTTGTATCTGATCTATATCTTCTTGTGCTAATGCCATTATATTTCCTTTCTTTCTGACCGTATCCCACTGAGAATGTTGATAAGGTGAGTGCTGCTTAATTTAAGCCTACTACCATTAGCTTACACTTTGTATGTACTTGGCGTAACTAAAAATACTATAAAAGTGTTCAATTCCCCGACCAAAATAAAATCAAGAGCAGTCGCGGCCAATAGGCCCCTCCTTTAATCGACAATTTTTTAAAAACATCACCAAAAAGCAGTTAGTCCTTCAATAAATCGATAAAACCAAATATCTCTACTTACCTATTATCCTTGTTGACACCTATCAGGAGAAGAAATAAAAGATAATCTTACTAGCTCTAGGAGCTTTACCTATATTATTATCTAGTATTTTCCAGTTTTAAAATTGCTTTATCACTAAACTCATCGAGCTGTCTATATTGCTGCTGCCTAAGAATATGTTCAATAATCAGCAAATCAATATTTAAATAATCATGCACTAAGCCATTATGCATACCAATTATTTTTTTCCACTGCCCTAATTCTTCACTCCCTATAAACTTTCGCTCTTTTAATTGGCTAAAAGTTTGATAAGCATCACTGGCGGAACTGTCTTGTAAGTTTTTTAAACAATGCTTGGCTAAACCTATACAAAGCTCAGTAAAAATCTGTAAGAGGCGCTCTGTTGCTAGATAATCTCTTTTTCTAAAGTTATCTGTTAATAAATCATTTCTTAGAGCATCTAATTCTATTAAATAATTCTTTTTATGCTTTTTGACTTCTGATAAATACAGCACTAACCCGTCATTTTTCATCACTGGCTTCTTTTAATTGATATTCATATTGACTGTATATTCGATCTTGCTCTTTATATAATCGCGCACTGTGGCTGTCATATAAAACAATACCTTGTTCGATAATATTATAGTTTAAATAACTAGGCGATTGATTTATATCAACAATACTCAGCATCTTTTTAGGTAGTTTTAAAACCTCTGACCATTCTAATGCTAATTCATTCGGGCGTAGATATCGCTTAATATCAGAGAGCTTAAAGTTTTTAAAGGCAATAGCTATATCATAATCACTATGTATATTTGCTGTATTTTTGGCTCGTGATCCGTATAGCCATATTACTTCCACATCTACATTATTTTTTGCTAATGTTATTATTTTTTGTATGCTTGGATCTTGGTTCAGCTGTTTATTCACTTAGAAAGTATATCTATATTACTATCATTCCCTCTACGCTTCACTGCTCCCACAATCAATGCCACAAAAATTGCAACAAAAAAGGCTAATACCGAACCTATCGCAACGATAAGCATTCTTTTTGGCTTTTCTGCCACACCATCAATACTAGCTCGCTTAACTGATCGATAAAGTTTTACACCTGAAAAGTCATATCGCTGTCTTTCAAGTTCCTCTAATTGCTTTAACAACCCTGGTAATTCGGTAAGATAAGGATCTTCGTTTTCTCTTGCTTTAAGAGCTGCAAGTTGTTTATCGTTTTTAAGGTCACTTATCTGCTTTTTTATCTTTGGTATTTCAGAAATAAAAACCTCTTGCCCTTTTCGCTCACGTAAATTATCCAATTCTATTTCTAGGTATTCAGACCCCATAAGGAATAACTTT
>Ga0209395_1001684_pt1 | contig 30505 bp, 25 predicted proteins | sample GOMGulsemesocosm_3_FD_184635 | JGI IMG/M metagenome (GOLD analysis project Ga0209395, IMG submission 184635) | Methane-oxidizing microbial communities from mesocosms in the Gulf of Mexico - GOM9D Gulf of Mexico (SPAdes) (version 2) | ecosystem: Environmental > Aquatic > Marine > Cold seeps... | reverse complement strand
CTAAAGGCGATCGCGTTTCTGGTAAGATCAAATCAATCACTGATTTCGGTGTATTCATTGGTCTTGACGGCGGCATCGACGGTCTTGTTCACCTATCTGACATTTCTTGGAATGTTTCTGGTGAAGACGCAGTTCGTGAATTCGCTAAAGGCGATGAAATCGAAGCTGTTGTTCTTGCTGTTGACGCAGAACGTGAACGCATTAGCTTAGGCATTAAGCAATCTGAAGAAGATCCTTTCAATAACTACCTGTCAGAAAACAAAAAAGGTGCTATTGTTAATGGTAAGGTAACTTCGGTTGACGCTAAAGGCGCTACAATTGAGCTTGCTGACAGTGTTGAAGGTTACATCCGTGTAGCTGATATTTCACGTGACCGCATCGAAGATGCTTCTACTGAGCTTAAAGAAGGCCAAGAAGTTGAAGCTAAGTTCGTTGGTGTAGACCGTAAGAACCGCGTTGTTAGTCTTTCAATCCGTGCTAAGGATGAAGCTGATGAGAAATCTGCAGTAGAAAGCGTTAACAATGCTGCTGAAGAGAACTTCTCTTCTAATGCAATGGCTGAAGCGTTCAAAAACGCAAACCGCGACTAATATCATATTATTGGGGCGTTTTGTAATAAGCGCCTCGATTATATTTTAATAGTGAAAGCAAAAGGAAGGTTTATGACAAAGTCAGAATTAATCGAAAGGTTAGCGCTGAAACAGTTGCATCTATCAGCGAAAGATATCGAATCAGCAGTCAAAGACATGTTGGACCTGATGGCCAATACGCTAGCGGATGGCGATCGTATTGAGATTCGAGGTTTTGGTAGCTTTTCTCTGCATTACCGTGCTCCACGTGTTGGACGTAATCCTAAATCAGGCGAAACTGTCGATTTAGGCTCTAAATACGTTCCACACTTCAAGCCTGGTAAAGAGTTGCGCGAACGCGTCAATGCCAGTCTTAATGCATAGACAACTAGGTTTTTAGCCGATGTTGTTTTACGCGATATAAAAAGTGACCTCAGGGTCACTTTTTTTTTAACTACATTAAACTAAATCTAGTAACCCCCCGATATTTCTTAGATAATGGGATATTGTTTTTCTAATGGGTAGAGCAAGGAGCTTTTATGAAGTCGATATTTATCACCATGTTAGTGGTTATCTGTTTTGTGGCCGCCATGATTTTTAGCGCAAATAATACCGCGATGGTTAATCTAAATTATTTTATTGCCCAGGGAGACTTTAATGTTAGCCACGTTATTGGTTTTGCTTTTCTATTAGGCTTTATCATTTGCTGGTTAATCTTTTTGTCTTTCTATGTCAGTCTAAAATTTCAGTTACGTTCAGCAAATAAAAAATTAGCTAAGACTGCTAGCGCGAAATCTGTGACCACTGAACTGACGGTTGAGGGCACAGCGCCAGCTAATGTTTGAGTTATTATTTTTATTATTGCCTATCGCTGCAGCTTATGGATGGTACATGGGGCGGCGAAGCGCTGGGCACCAACATCAGCGAGATGCTAAGGATTACTCGAAGAATTATTTTGCGGGACTTAATTACCTGCTGTCCGATCAGCCTGACAAGGCCGTTGATCAATTTATCTCGTTGGTCGAAGTCGATAGCGAAACCATAGAAACTCATCTCGCATTAGGTCGCTTGTTTCGGCAACGTGGCGAAGTTGATCGTTCATTACGAATCCACCAAAACTTGTTGGCTCGACCAAATTTGACACAACCACAACGTGATAACGCGTTATATGAATTGGGCAATGATTACTTGCAGGCGGGCCTACTAGATCGTTGTCAGGCTATCTTTAGTGATTTAGCGACGAGTAAAGAGTTTGGTGAAAGGGCACTTAATCATTTGGTTGGATTGTATCAAAAGACTAAAGAATGGGATCTTGCGATAGCCGTCATCAATCAAATGAAAATGAATGGCAATCAATGTCTCACACGGTCATTAGCCCATTTTTATTGCGAGTTATATCAAGAGAGTAATGATGAGGGAGATATTGGTCTATTAAAGAAAGCATTATTAGCTGACGAGAATTGCGTCAGAGCACGTTTATTGTTGGGGCAGTATTATCTCGAGAATGACAAGTTGGCTGAATGCCAAATGCTGTTGGACCTACTGTTAAATCAAGACATTGATTATTTTTGTGAAGGCATTGAGTTGTATACTCAGTGCTATCACAAAAGAAATCAACAAGACTCTTTGGTGGATAAACTTGATTTGGCACTGCAAAGAGGCGCGGGGATCTCGACCTTGCTCGCGAAGATAGACATAATACGTCCTAGTCTATCGCAAAATCGTTTAGAGAAGATGGTCACAGAGCATCTAATACGCCGCCCGAGTATCAAAGGATTTTACCATTTGATGGGATTTCAGCTTGAAGATGCTGAAGCGGGGCGCGCGCGAGATAGCTTGTCTCATTTACGTCTTTTGGTGGGAGAACAGCTTAAGGTCAAGCCGAAATACCGTTGTAGCGGTTGTGGTTTTAGTGCTAAGAATATGCATTGGCAGTGCCCGTCGTGTCAAAACTGGGGCGTAATAAAGCCGATCCGAGGGTTAGATGGTGATTGATAAATATCGCCATGATTTACAGAATTTAATATTTAGAGGAATAACATGCGTAATCAATCAAAAGTCTGTGTTGCATTGGATTTTGACAATAAACAACAGGCCCTTGCTTTTGTCGACAGCATTGATCCAAAAAGCTGCCGTCTTAAAGTTGGAAAGGAAATGTTTACTTACTTTGGGCCTGACTTTGTTAAGGCGTTGGTAGATAAAGGTTTTGACGTATTCCTTGATTTGAAATTTCACGATATCCCAAATACGGTGGCCAAAGCGGTAGCGGCTGCGGCAGAACTTGGGGTGTGGATGGTTAATGTCCATGCTACGGGTGGCGAGAAGATGATGCGAGCGGCAAAAGCATCCCTTGTGCCTTATGGCGACAATGCACCGTTACTTATTGCCGTTACTGTCTTAACAAGTATGGAACAGAGCGAGTTACCGCTAATTGGCGTTAATGCACCGCTTGATGAGCATGTTAAACGACTGGCTAGTCTAACCAAAGCATGCGGCCTCGACGGCGTTGTTTGTTCAGCGCAAGAAGCAACGGCCCTTAAAACATTGTTAGGGGATGGTTTCAAATTAGTCACGCCAGGCATTCGGCCAGCGGGGAGTGCCGTTGGCGATCAAAAACGGATCATGACACCTGAGCAGGCAGTTGCCTCCGGCAGCGATTACTTAGTGGTCGGACGTCCAATCACGCAATCGACAGATCCGGCACTAGTGTTGGCACAGATCAACCAATCACTCGTTTAAAGCGACGATAAATCAAATGTTTAGTAATCCCACTAGTTTGTTAGCGGGCTTTTTTTTTGCCAAAACGGATTTAAAAATCGAACGCTTGTTTAAATAAGTTGAGGTTTGGGCTGGATTGGGGTTAACAAAGGCGTTAAAATTTGGTATAAAATAAAACAACTGTTTAAAAAGGGTGTTTTGACGCTCTTATCTGCCAAGGACTATGATAACAATGACTGAATTTAAGCCGCCGCTACAAGATATGAGTTTCTTACTCAAAAACGTATTTGATGTTGACCAACTATGGCAGAGTATTCCTGCGCTGGCCGACGCTGTTGATGTTGATACCGCCGAAGCGATTCTTGAAGAAGCGGGTAAACTCGCCAGCACACTTATCGCACCGCTCAACCGCAGTGGTGATGAAGAAGGTGCTAAGTGGGACAATGGTGTTGTGACTACACCCGCTGGTTTTAAAGAAGCATTCGCTACCTTTGCTGAAGGTGGTTGGGGCGGTTTATGTGGTGACCCTCAATACGGCGGTATGGGAATGCCTAAGATGCTTGGCGTATTGTTCGATGAAATGATGTATGCATCAAACAGTTCTTTTACGCTTTATCCAACGTTGACCTCCGGCGCGTGTTTAGCCGTCAATGCTCATGGTACTGAGGAATTAAAGCAACAATACTTGCCTAATCTATATAGCGGACGCTGGTCAGCGTCGATGTGTCTAACTGAGCCTCATAGTGGAACAGACCTTGGTCTTATTCGCTCTAAAGCGGTGCCTAATGGTGACGGCAGTTTTGATATCTCTGGTACAAAGATTTTTATAACGGGTGGAGAGCACGATCTAAACGAAAATATCATTCATTTGGTCTTGGCTAAACTACCCGATGCTGCACCGGGTGCTCGCGGTATCTCGCTATTTTTAGTCCCTAAGATAAATGTTGAAAATGATCAGTTAACAACCGCTAATAATGTGTCATGTGGGTCTATCGAGCACAAGATGGGTATCAAAGCGTCTTCGACCTGTGTCATGAATTTCGACGAGTCGAAAGGGTATTTGATTGGCGAAGCCGGTAAAGGCCTAGCGTGTATGTTTACGATGATGAATTACGAGCGTTTGTCTATTGGTATTCAGGGTATCGGTTGTGGTGAAATGGCCTATCAAGGCGGGGCTGAGTACGCCAAAGAAAGATTACAGAGTAAAGGCGTTGGCCCACTTCGTGACAAAACTAAAGATGCAGACCCTATTGTCGTGCATGGTGATGTCCGTCGTATGTTATTGACAGCTCGTGCGAATAATGAAGGAAGTCGCGCGTTTGCGCTTTATATTGCTAAGCAGTTAGATGTCGCCAAATTTAGTGACAACGCGGATGATGTTAAGAAAGCGAGTTCACTCGTTGCATTGTTAACGCCAGTCGCTAAGGCCTTTTTCACCGATCTAGGGTTAGAGTCTACGATATTAGGACAGCAGGTTTACGGTGGTCATGGTTACATTCGCGAATGGGGTATGGAGCAGTTAGTACGTGATGTGCGTATTGCGCAAATCTATGAAGGTACCAACGGTATCCAAGCCCTTGACCTAATCGGGCGTAAGGTCGCGATGAACAAAGGCGCAGATTTTGAAGTATTTAGCGGTGAAGTTAAGGCATTTATCAGTGACTTTAACAATAGCGCGGAAGCTGATAACCAACGCCTTGCACCAATGTTCGCCAAGTTGGGGCAATCAATCGAGTCGTTAGATCAATTAACCCAGCTTATCCTGAGCCGTGCCAGCGACGGTAATGAACTAAATGGTAATGCAGTCGATTACCTCAATGCGTTCGGCTATGCGTCATTTGCGTTTATGTGGTGTATGACGTCACTTGCCGCAGTCAAGGCACAGCAAGCCAGTGATAATCCGTTCTTAGAAAACAAGCTAGTTGTAGCCGAGTTTTTCTTCGCGCGTCTACTCCCGAAACAACAGGCCTATACGTCTTCAATTGAAGCCGGCGTGGCATCGATGATGGCAATGCCAAACGATATGTTTTAGGTTGAAAAAGTAATTTTGAAAACCGAGCTTAGGGCTCGGTTTTTTTTTGCCATTAAAATATTTTAAAATAAAAGCTTAACGAGCATTGAAAAGGCAATGATCAGCCCCATCTCTATTATTAACAACGCAATGTATTGCATTTAGTATTGACCTTTTCGGAGTTAAGCATGTCAGAAAAAACCCAAACTCATGGCTTTCAAACGGAAGTAACCCAACTTCTTCAATTGATGATCCATTCACTTTATTCAAATAAAGAAATCTTTCTACGTGAATTGGTTTCAAACGCAGCGGATGCAGCTGACAAGTTGCGCTTCAAGGCGCTAGAAAACAATGATCTTTATGAAGGCGACGGCGAATTACGTGTTCGTGTAAGCTTTGACAAAGACGCTGGAACTTTGACCATTAGTGATAATGGTATCGGTATGAATAGCGAGGAAGTGATTGAACACCTTGGTACGATTGCCAAATCGGGAACTGCTGAGTTCTTCTCTAATCTCTCTGGCGACCAAGCACAAGATAGCCAGTTAATCGGTCAATTCGGTGTAGGTTTTTACTCTTCGTTCATCGTTGCCGATAAGGTTACGGTTAATACACGTCGCGCTGGTGACAGTGCTGATCAAGGTGTACGCTGGGAGTCTGAAGGCAAAGGTGAGTTTGATCTAACGCCGATCACCAAAGCTGACCGCGGTACTGAAATTATTCTTCACTTGATGGAGTCTGAGAGCGAATTTCTTAACGATTATCGCATTAAACAGGTGATTGGTAAGTACTCTGATCATATCTCTGTTTCTGTTGAAATGTTTAACGAAGAAGTGGCTGAGGTTGAAGTAGAAGAGGGCGAAAATACGCCAGCTATCGCTGCTCACTGGTCGCCAGTGAACAAGGCAACAGCATTATGGACGCTGAGCAAGTCAGAACTTTCTGATGATGAGTACAAAGAATTTTATAAGCACGTGTCTCATGACTTTGAAGAGCCGCTAACGTGGGCACATAACAAAGTTGAAGGTAAGCTTGAATATACTAGCTTGCTTTATATCCCAGCGCGTGCGCCGTGGGATATGTATAACCGCGAATCATCGACGGGTCTTAAACTTTATGTACAACGCGTGTTTATTATGGATGACGCTGAGCAATTTATGCCGGCTTATTTACGCTTCGTTAAGGGTCTTGTCGATTCTAACGACTTGCCGTTGAACGTATCGCGTGAAATATTGCAGGAAAATAAGACGACGCAACAAATGCGCAGTGGTTGTACTAAGCGTGTGTTACAAATGCTGGAAAAACTAGGCAAGAAAGATGCTGACAAGTACCAGAAATTCTGGAAAGAGTTCGGCGCTGTGCTTAAGGAAGGCCCGGCAGAAGATAGCGCAAATAAAGAAGCAATTGCTAAATTGCTACGTTTCGCGTCGACTCACACAGACACCAGTGATCAAACGGTTTCCTTGGTCGATTATATCGAGCGTATGCCTGAAGATCAGGATTCAATCTACTACATCACCGCTGATAGCTTCTCTGCGGCTAAAAACAGCCCGCACCTAGAGCAACTACGTAGCCGTGGCTTCGAAGTCTTGTTGTTATCTGACCGTATCGATGAATGGTTAATGAGCCATTTAACAGAGTTTGATAGCAAGCAGCTACAATCTGTCGTTAAAGCAGACCTTGATCTGGGTGACGTTGACGAAGAAACTAAAGAGCAGCAAGCGGCAACTGATAAAGAATTTGAATCTGTTGTAACTCGGATCAAAAGTGTATTAGGCGATGAAGTTAAAGATGTTCGCGTTTCACATCGCTTAACCAATACGCCAAGCTGTATCGTATCAGACGGTCAAGATATGACGAGTCAAATGATCAAGTTGATGGAAGCTGCAGGACAACCTGTACCAGAAACTAAGTTTATTTTCGAGTTTAACCCTGAGCACACCTTGGTCAAGCACCTAGCTGATGAGCAAGACGAAGCACGTTTTGGTAAGTGGGTTGACGTACTATATCGCCAAGCACAATTGTCAGAGCGCGGATCACTTGAAGATCCTGCAGGCTTTATCAACAAAATGAATGAACTAATGTTGGATTTAGCTAAGGCTTAATTCCCCATTGTTCAATCAACTACACAGCCCTTAGCGTTATAACTGAGGGTTTTTTTTTGTTAAGTGCTTTTCTTATTACAGGGGACAGTGATGACAAATACAATACTTGTCACTAGTGAACGTTTGGCCGTTCAACGTCTGACTTACCAAGATACAGACTTTATTGAGATTATTGTCAATGAACCCGCGTTCAAAAAATATATTGGTGATAAGGGTGTGACGAGTAAGTCTACCGCTATTAACTATTTGGACGAAGGCCCATTAGCTAGTTACACGCAGCACGGATTTGGCCTGTATAAGGTGACTAGAATAAGCGATGGAGCACCGATCGGACTTTGTGGCTTGCTCAAGCGCGACATATTCGACTATCCAGATGTTGGCTTTGCCTTCCTCACCGAATTTAATGGCAGGGGATATGGTTTTGAGGCGGCATCGATGGTGATTGAATACGAAACGAAACAACACAGTATTGACACAATTTGCGCGGTGGCGGCACTAAATAATGTACCCTCAATGGCATTGTTGGCAAAGCTTGGCTTTGAATTGTTAACCGGCAGCTCGCGAGCCGATTGCGGTGAATTTGACCCCGCCAATTACTATGAGCTGAGACGCTAGGAAAGACGGCTATAACCGACAAGTGAGGATCTTTTAATGCGGGATTTGTATAAAGTGCTGAAATAAAATGCAATTGGCCTGTGATTGGCCAATTGCATGATCTGTTGATTTAGAAAGCGCTAGTGTCTGAGAATAGACCGACTTTTAAATCTTTGGCATTGTATATCTCGCGACCATCAACTTCCATGGTTGCATCTGCAAGTCCCATCACTAGCTTACGGTTTATAACGCGCTTCATGTTGATTTTGTAGGTAACTTTCTTGGCATTGGGTAGTACCTGACCGGTGAATTTAAGTTCACCTACGCCGAGTGCACGGCCACGACCTTGGCCACCAACCCAACCTAGATAGAATCCGACCAACTGCCACATAGCGTCTAATCCTAGACAGCCTGGCATTACAGGGTCACCAATAAAGTGGCAATCAAAAAACCATAGGTCTTTGGTAATATCCAATTCAGCGATGATCTCGCCTTTACCGTAGGTTCCGCCGTCTTCGGTCATGCTTATGATGCGATCCATCATTAACATACTTGGGGCAGGTAATTGCGGATTACCTTCGCCGAATAACTCGCCACGTCCGCTCGCTAGTAAATCTTCTTTAGTGTAACTCGATTTTTTTGTCATTATTCAAACCATTATATTAATCTACGGCTAAGGTTAGCGAACACTTGTACGCTAAACAACTCCGATGAGCCGATTTAAGGGCACTATTGCCAAAATTTTAACTTATCCAACCAACTTGTTGTCAGGAGATCTGGATTGTTAATAGTATCGATGCGTTGTTTTATGATGCCATAGAGTGATGATTGTGGGAAGACCCCATCCTTATCAGGCTGTCCGGCGGTTAACCCAAACGCAAGACCGATGGCCTGCTCGATGTGATTGACCGGATGGATTTTAAATCGGCCGTCGGCGATCGCTTGGATAACTTGCGGTGATAAATTAAGATTGTTGATGTTACTGTGCGGGATTATCACCCCCTGGTGTTCGTCGAAGCCGTTGACTTCACAGGCTTTATAGAAGCCGTGAATCTTTTCATTAACGCCGCCGATGGCAAGGATATTACCAAATTGGTCAATGGCGCCTGTTACTGCGAGTCCTTGCTTAAGCGGCTTTTTGGCAAATGCGGACAGTAAACACAATAAACTAGCCATCGCAGCACTATCACCGTCAATACCTTGGTAGGATTGCTCAAACACCAAATTAGCACTCATTGGTATTTCCTCCTCAAGCGCAAATTTTTGGTGCAGATACGAGGTTAATATCGCGACACCTTTAGCGTGAATATTTCCCGCCATATCAACCTTACGTTCGACATCATCGATCTCACCATTGCCAATATAAACGGCAGCTGTGACTCTTGATGGCTCACCAAAGCAATCCAAATCGGTATCTAACACACTTAAGGCATTAATTTGACCAACGGCCAAACCTTTGGTGACCAACAACAGGTGTTTTTCGGTGATCGCATCGAAGCTATATTGAGCAATGCGGTCCTTACGTAAATTAAAGGCCGCTATCGCCTGATCAATATGCTCAGCATCGATGTGTGCTTGCTCTTCAACGAAGGTTTGCGCTTGGGCGATCAATGCTTTAAACATGGTGCTGTCTAACGACATCTTATATTGATGTTCGATTAACGTTGACGAGTAATGCATTAGGGTCACTAAGGCGGTGTCTGTTAACTCATTACAATTGGCGCGTCGCGCGATGTTTTGCAAGAAACCGGCGTAGGCGATGTGATCGCTGTCGCTGTCCAACGAAAACTGATGATTAACCTCGGCGATAAGTGGAAAGAGTTGACTGATATCGGGATCGATTTCCAGGAACCCTTTGTAGGCGAGGGCGTCGCCGACTAATACAATTTGTAGGCGCAAATCGATAGGCTGTGGGTCGAGCCATTGATTGGTGCGACTCCATTTGATTTGGCGGTCAAATAACGAGGATTTTAGTTCAAACCACAGGTCAGGTGACTCAAGCAGGCGCTCAGCAGGTAAGATTAATACCCCGCCATTCGCATGATGCAACAAACCGGGTTGTAAGAGATGGTGATTTGCGACTGTGGTACCGTGCTCAGTTACGATGGCGATATCACCAAATAGCTTAACGCTGTCTGGGTTATCACAAAATACCATCGGAACATTGTCTTCACCATTATGCGTGATAAAATTATTGCATACCACTGGGTGACTTAGCTGATACCCGTTATCCAGTGCTTTAGCCAGATCCGTTAAGTATGACTTTACTTTATCGAGCCGTTTAAATACCTTTAATAATGGCGGGAGTTGCTGCGAAAACATCGTCAGCTCTTGATTGTCAGGTTGCTGTTCAAGTTGTTGCTTTAACGCGATTGCTGATTGTTTCAACCAAGAATTGACTAGTCGGGTAAATTTCGGCCCTTGCCCCTTAGGCAGACTCAAGCAAATAGGGGAGTGCGGTCGTTTAACATCTTCGCAATACACGATATCAAAAACCCCATCATCTCCTAATGGATTGGATTGCAATAATTCTTTGACCAGTGCCTTACTGTCAATGGCTGGGTAACCTAGCACAAACAAATGTTGGTCACGGCATTGAGGCTTGGCAAAGAACCCGAAAGCGTTTTGGGCGCGCTCCTGACCTAAGCTTAAGCCAATGGCATCAACCCATTGGGTTTGCGCTAAGATCGCTAAGGTTTTATCTTTATTAAACCCGAGCTGTGTCACGGGTATGTTAATTACATCGTTCAATGCCAATTCCTATTTACTTCTTTATAATCCAACGTTTAAATTTAGTGTAACCTATCTAATGGTTAAGGCTAAACCCTTTAAGTAAAAACCTTCAGGGAAGGTACTTGCGATCGGATGATCGGAGGCTTGCGATAGACGGCCGATGATTTGCGCGTCACGGTTCGCGTCAAGTGCAGCATCGGCAACCACTTTCTGAAACAGATCGGCAGACATTAATCCTGAACATGAATAGGTCAAGAGGGTGCCACCGGGATTTAACAGTTGCATGGCTACCATGTTGATATCTTTATAACCACGGCATGCCCCGTTTAGCTGTGATTTATTGTCGGCAAATTTCGGTGGATCTAGAATGATCACATCAAATGTACGGCCTTCATCGCGGTACTTACGCAATAGTTTAAATACATCCGCTTTAACAAAATCAACCTTCGATAAATCAAGATCGTTGATTTCAATATTTTGCTTCGCGATATCTAATGCACTCTGTGATAAATCGACATTGGTAAAGTGTTTTGCACCATTGTTAAGGGCATAGATCCCGAAAGTACCGGTATAGCTAAAACAGTTAAGCACGGTTTTATCGGCGCAGTAAGCGCCGGCGATGCGACGATTATCACGTTGGTCGAAATAGAAACCCGTCTTGTGGCCATTGGCGATATCGACAAGGATCTTAACACCGTTTTCTTCGATAATACTGAGTTCGCCATTAAGCTCACCTTTAATTGGCCCTTGGGTTTTCTCTAGTCCTTCTTTTTTGCGTACATCGACATCGGAGCGATCGTAAATCTTATGATGGGGGAACAATTCTTCCAGTGCGCCAATAATGTGATGACGATTATATTCAGCGCCCGCACTTAACAACTGACACACCAGTGTATCGGCGTAATGATCAATGGTGATCCCGGGCAAATAGTCAGATTCAGCGGCGACTAAACGAAAGCCGGTCAACTGTTGCTCAGCGATTAATGACTGGCGTGATTTTAATGCCTGCGCTATACGGTCAACGAAAAATGAACCATTGATAACCTGCTCTTTGTCAAAGCTCCATAATCTGACGCGGATCTGTGATTCTGGTGAATAGGCGCCCCTCGCGAGCCACTTACCGCTATTGTCAAAAATATCAACTGTTTCACCAACACCTGGCTTGCCTACTACCTTCTTAATCGCCATCGAAAAGATCCAAGGGTGACGTCGATTTAACGCTTTTTCGCGGCCGGGTTTTAATATAATTGATGCTGACATTAGGCTACCTATAGGTTGTACTGTAATAACGAATTAGACGCGCGATTCTACGGGGATGGTTATACTAGCGCAACCTATATTACGTTCGCAGTAAATTAACTTGATTTTATGTGGTTAAGCCCTTAGTTTGGCTCTTAAACGAAATAAACAAGAGCGATAATTTGATGCAATATTTAATCCCCCAAGGCGATAGCGGTCAACTCGAAATGACTAGTGGGGCACAACCGAGCCCAAGCGCCAACGAACTGCTGATTGAAGTCGCCGCTAGCGGCATCAATCGTGCGGATTTGTTACAAATAGCGGGACATTACCCGCCGCCAACGGGTGCCAGTGAAATCATTGGTTTGGAAGTTGCTGGGGTGGTCAAGCAAACGGTCAAAAATAGTCGATTTAGGGTTGGTGACAAGGTGATTGCGTTACTGAGCGGTGGTGGCTATGGCGAGTATGTTACTGTCGATGTGGGGTCGGTGATGCCATTACCTCAGGGCCTGAGCTTTATCCAGGGGGCGGCAATTCCGGAGGCCTTCATTACCGCATACCAAGCGCTCTTTGATATTGCCAAGCTAAATCAACGGCTTAGGAGCAAGAGGCCGCGAGTGCTTATCCATGCTGGTGCCAGTGGCGTCGGGTGTGCCGCCATTCAATTAGCGCTGGTGACGGGTTGCGAAGTATTCACGACCGCGAGCAGTGATGAGAAACTTAACGCGTTGGCAGCATTTGGTGATATTCACCCGATTAATTATACCCAGCAGTGCTTCGGCCAATGTATAAAGGACCTGACGCAAGGCCAAGGCGTTGATATTATTATCGACTTCATTGGTGGAGACTATTTAGGCAAAAATATCGATAGTGCAGCTCTTGATGCCACCATTGTGACACTTGCAATGCTTGGCGGGCGCTACGGCCCCCAACTCGACTTCGCAAAATTGTTACAAAAACGCATCACGCTTTGTGGTAGCACGCTTCGTAATCGCTCAACTGAGTATAAAACGGCATTAGTGACCAAATTTGAAGATCAATTTTTGGCAAAGTTTGCTAATACACAACTCATGCCCACCATAGATTCCAGTTATCGTTATGGCGATGTAAACAGTGCGTTAGCGCACATCGCAAACAATAAAAATATCGGTAAGCTAATTCTACATGGATTTAGCGATTGATATTTATACGAAAGATACCCCAGCCCTAGCTATTGGGCTGTTCATCGCGTAGAATTGCGGCCTTTATCAATCATTTTAAGATCCTCTCCGTCAATGCGGACTATAGATCATCATTAAATGGGATAGCTCAATGCAGCAATTAGAACCAATCGTTAATCAAGCGCTCGCTGAAATTAATGACGCCATCGATCTGGGTATCCTCGATCAAGTGCGCGTTACCTATTTAGGTAAGAAAGGAAAGATGACCGATCTATTAAAATCATTAGGTCAACTTTCAAATGAAGAACGTCCCATGGCTGGGCAGCTAATCAATCAAGGAAAGCAGCAGATTCAACAGGCGTTAATCGCCAAAGGTGATACGCTACGCACAGCCGCCTTAAATGAGAAGCTAGCCGCAGAATCAATCGACGTAAGCCTTCCTGGGCGCCGCATATCAAGTGGTACTATCCACCCAGTAAACCGCACGATAGAGCGAATAGAAACATTCTTTGGTGAACTTGGGTTTAGTGTTAAAGCTGGGCCAGAAGTAGAAGATGATTTTCATAATTTTGACGCGTTAAATATCCCAGCACATCATCCAGCTCGTGCGGATCATGATACCTTTTACTTTGATCCTAAGACGGTATTACGGACTCAAACATCTTGTGTTCAAATTCGCACCATGGAAGTTGAAAAACCGCCGTTGCGTATTATCTCGCCTGGGCGTGTTTATCGTAATGATTATGACCAAACACATACCCCTATGTTCCATCAAGTCGAAGGATTGATGGTTGATAAAAACGTAAGTTTTACTCAATTGAAAGGTATTTTGCATGATTTTTTGCAGAATTTCTTCGAAGAAGACTTAGAGATCCGATTCCGTCCCTCTTACTTCCCATTTACTGAGCCGTCGGCTGAAGTGGATGTAAAAGGTAAGAATGGTTGGTTAGAAGTTTTAGGCTGTGGCATGGTGCATCCTGATGTATTACGCTCAGTAGGAATTGACCCAGAAGAATACACTGGCTTTGCCTTTGGTATGGGAGTAGAGCGCTTAACGATGTTACGTTATGGCGTTGATGATTTACGTTCATTCTTTGAGAATGATGCACGTTTCCTAAAACAGTTTAAGTAAGGGTCGGACAGATGAAATTTAGTGAATCTTGGTTACGCGAATGGGTCAACCCAAGCATAACAAGTGACGAGTTATCAGCTCAAATTACCATGGCCGGACTCGAAGTTGATGACGTCTTGCCTGTCGCTGCTGATTTCACCAACGTGGTGGTCGGTGAAGTGGTTGAATGTGGCCAGCATCCCGATGCTGATAAACTGCAAGTGACTAAAATTAACGTCGGTGATGATGAATTAATCGACATCGTTTGTGGCGCAAAGAATTGTCGTCAAGGACTTAAAGTTGCAGTGGCTAAAGTCGGCGCGGTCTTGCCGGGTGATTTTAAAATCAAGAAAGCCAAACTACGTGGCCAGCCATCGTTTGGTATGCTGTGTTCATTTAGTGAACTAGGTATGGCCGATGACAGTGACGGTATCCTAGAACTACCGAACGACGCGCCGATTGGCACTGACGTACGCGAATATCTTCAATTAAACGATGTTACTATCGATGTCGATCTCACCGCAAACCGTGCCGATTGCCTTGGCATGAAGGGCCTAGCACGCGAAGTGGGTGTATTAAATTCAATGGCAATCACCCAGCCAACGATTACTCCAGCGGCTGTGACTATTGAAGACACTGTGGCAATTAAACTTTCTGCGCCTCAAGCCTGTCCACGCTATTTAGGTCGAGTAATTAAAGGTATCGATCTGAACGCGGCAACGCCGTTATGGATGAGCGAGAAATTACGCCGTAGTGGTGTACGCTCAATCGATCCTGTCGTCGATGTAACCAACTTCGTCTTAATTGAACTTGGTCATCCGATGCATGCGTTTGATTTAGCGAAAATTGATGGTGAAATCGATGTCCGTCTGGCGCGTAAAGATGAAAAACTGACATTGCTCGATGGTAACGAAGTCACGTTACGGGAAGATACGCTAGTAATTGCTGATAGTGCTAAAGCACTTGCAATAGCGGGTATCTTTGGCGGTCAAGACAGCGGCGTGACCAATGAAAGCAATGATATCTTCCTAGAAAGTGCCTTCTTTGCACCACTGGCAATCGCTGGCCAAGCGCGTAAATACGGCTTGCACACTGATGCTTCTCATCGTTATGAGCGTGGCGTAGATTCTCAGCTACAATTTGACGCGATGGAGCGAGCGACCAGTCTACTATTAGACATTGTTGGTGGCCAAGCGGGTCCAATCGTTGAAGCAGTGGCAACAAACGAGCTACCTAAGCACGATAGTATCGTGTTACGCCGTAGTCGTATCGAGCGCATCATCGGCATTAAAATTGCCGATGAGCAAATTAGTGAGATATTGACTCGCCTCGGTATTGAAACTACCGCAACCGAACAAGGTTGGGACTGTGTATCGCCGTCATATCGCTTCGATATCAACATCGAGTCAGATTTGGTCGAAGAGATTGCACGCGTCTACGGTTATAACAACATTCCAAATGTCTCACCTAGTGCGACATTATCGATGAGCGCACACAACGAAAAGCAACTGCCGATCCGTAAAATGCGTGATGTATTAGTCGCTCGCGGTTTTAATGAAGCGATCACTTATAGTTTCGTCGATCCGAAGAAACAACGAGTGCTGTTCCCACAGCTTGAGCCTAAGGTTCTACCACACCCGATATCTGCGGATATGTCAGTAATGCGTGTGAGTCTGTGGACTGGCTTGTTACAGGCGGTTAGCACCAATCAAAAACGTCAGCAGGGTCGAGTACGCTTATTTGAAACCGGTCTGCGTTTTTACCCACATAGTGCCAGCGAACACGGGATCCAACAAGATCCAATGATCGCAGGGGTTATTGCCGGTGGTTATAGTGATGAGCATTGGGATATTGATACCCGTCCGGTGGATTTTTTCGACCTTAAAGGCGACCTTGAAGCGCTACTGGATTTAACGGCAGATAGCGACCTTTTTGAATTCAAAAAAACTGACTTAAGCGCGTTACATCCTGGACAATCTGCAGAGATTTTCCTTAACGGTGAATCAGTTGGCTTCATTGGAGCAATCCACCCACAGCACGAAAAGGCACTTGGGCTTAATGGTCGTACCATTGTATTTGAGATAACTCAGGCCGCTATTTTACAGCGCAAACTACCTGAATCGTCCACGCAGTCTAAGTTTCCGGCTAATCGCCGTGATGTCGCGCTAGTGGTTGAAGAACAAATAAATGCAAAAGATGTGATAAAAAGCATACAAAATATTGGCGAAAATCAGTTAGTTGGCATAAACTTATTTGATGTATACAGAGGGCAAGGTGTTGAAGACGGTTTTAAGAGTCTAGCAATTGCATTGACCTTGCAAGATTCCTCTCGTACGCTAGAAGAAAAAGAAATTTCATTAGTTGTTGAAAAAGCCGTGCAAGCAGCTAATGAATCATGTGGTGCAACCTTAAGAGACTAGTTTATGGCCCTAACTAAAGCCGAGATGGCAGAACATCTATTTGAAAAACTGGATTTTAGCAAGAAAGAAGCCAAGGACATGGTAGAACTATTTTTTGAAGAGCTTCGTGCTTGTTTAGAAAATGGTGAGCAGATTAAGTTATCAGGATTTGGTAATTTCGATTTGCGGGATAAAGCAGAGCGTCCAGGTCGTAACCCTAAAACGGGTGAAGATATTCCAATTTCTGCACGTCGTGTTGTTACTTTTAGAGCTGGTCAAAAGCTAAAAGCACGCGTCGAACAGTTGGAAGCCAAAGAGTAAGTCCTAGCGCCGCCTTCACTACGTGGCACTAAGAATAAACTCAATATGCTAGGCAAAGGCCCGTAGCTACCGTAATGGCTGTGGGTTAATGTATCTGTATTGTGTTGACGTGAATAGTAATACCAATTGCAGTAAAGAGTTGATCATTTTTCACGGTCTAAATGAATGATAGCAGCGTTATTTATTTTCTATGGAGAATAGCTACATACGTAAATAAATGCCTTGCTCTCTTGCATTTATCCTCGTTACAAAATAGGTGAATTCATTAATTCAATTGGTATAAAAAAGCCCTGAATGTGTAAGCATTCAGGGCTTTTTGTGTTTGTCTATACGACAGTGAACTTGTCGGTGGTGCTATTTTTTACGTTTCATCGGGATATGACCAACATCGATAGCGTCAACGAATGATTTATCGAGCTTTTTAGCGGGCGCTTTTTTGGTCGTTTTTTTCTTGACCGCATACTTCTTTTGTGTGCTAGGGGTATACTTACCCTTGCTCTTTGGCTTTACCGGCTTGAGTCCCTTAAATTTGGCAACTAATCCTTCTAATTGGCTGAAGGTAAACGTCGACTTAAGTAACAACTGAATTCGCTCTAGGCTCTCCCAATCTTTTTTACTAACTAAAGATATTGCGATCCCATCTTTACCTGCTCGTCCTGTACGTCCGATGCGATGGATATAATCCTCTGGGTGCTTAGGAAGATCGAAGTTAACCACGTGACTGACATGTTTTATATCGAGACCGCGCGAGGCAATATCGGTAGCGACTAGTACCTTGCTTATGGTGCGCTTAAAATCATCCATCGCCTTATTACGAGCACTCTGCGCCATATCGCCATGGAGAGCGCTCGCATCGACGTTATTAGCGCGTAGTAGGGCACTTAGGCGGTCACAGTCACTCTTGGTGGCGGTAAAGATAAGCATTTGCTCGAATGGTTGCTCACTGATCGCCTTGAGTAGGCTCTCTTTGTGATCTAAATGATCAGCAAGGTAAACCTGTTGACTGATGTTTTGATGCTTGTCGGTCGCACGGCCAATCTCAATTCGCTTCGCGTCCTGGAGTATTTCGACACTGAGGTTCTTAATCGCCTTGTCATCGATGGTGGCGGAAAATAACATCGTTTGGCGCTTGCGATGGTCCGCCGCCTTGTTGATGTGGCGTAGGGCGGTAGAAAAACCAAGATCGAGCATGCGATCTGCTTCGTCGAGCACGAGCACTTCTAATGCTTGTAAGATCAAATGGCGATGTTCTAGGTGATCACTAATGCGTCCTGGTGTCCCGATAATGATATCGGGCTCTTTACGTAAGACCTTCGCTTGGTCATTAAACGACTCACCGCCGACTATCAAAGAAGCATTCAATCGGCTCGCCCCTGAGAGCTTTTTAAAGTCTTGATAAACTTGCATCGCTAGCTCGCGAGTCGGCGCCAAAATTAGCGCTCTTGGGTCACGTTTTGAGAAGGCTTTTTGACGTAATAAACGCTGCATAATTGGCAACAAAAATGCGATGGTTTTCCCCGAGCCAGTTTGTGATGATGCAAGGATATCTTTGCCGGCCATGGCGATCGGAATGGCTTCGCTTTGTATAGGCGTAGCGTCGTTAAAACCTAAGTGTTCTAGCGAAGAGGTGAGGCGTTTATCTAAACCAAAATTTGAAAATGACAAGAACGTTCCTAAAGGGTGACATATATTTAAATGTCATTATAAATGGTGGCGCCTATTTGCACCAACCTTATTAGCATAATTATCACAATAGGGCTAATAAGTGCTGTGAAGATCCCATTTTTAGTGTGCGCGATCTTTAAATAACAGAAATTGGAGCACTTAACTACGGTTGATGGGTTTTTTCTTGTTGCGGTGGCTGCGGGTGGTGCTATACGTATTGATTAGGGTATTTAGCTGTGCTACATTTGTGGTATTGGTTGGGGTTTTATGGTGTGTTGTGAATATAAAAGACAGAATCACTCAGGGGTTAGTCAACTCAGTGGCAATGGATGTGTTGCGTATCAATGATAATCAGTATCCCGGTTTTCATGCACGTTTTGGAACCGTTAAAGCGGATGGCAGTCGCCTGATCAGTTACTATTACTTCTATCGTGTTGGTGGTAGAAACGGAAAACAGGCAAACTATTTTATCGGTAATAGCGCGCAAATGGATGCCGGCGTTGCACGGCGAATAGCGGCCAAAATATATCCGCACGTTAGCGCGGGTGAAGACATCTTACAGCTAAAGTTTGCAGCCGAGAAACAGCAAATAAGGCTCAAAGATTTTTGGCGTTTTAGTGCTAAGGATTTGTTCCTCATCAAGTACAAAAATGCGTCCGATGCAGTGCGTAATATTGAGGTCAATGTGCTACCCCAAATTGGTAGTGTTACCCTCGACAAAATCACTAACGAGCTGGTTGAGTTGAGAGTATTTTCACCGTTGATCAAGGCGCAAAAAATGAGTCAGCTTAAGGTTATTGCGAGTCAATTGCGGGGCGTGTTGGAACATGCTGTGTCAAATGGCTACCTGCGCAGCCAACCGATTAAGCGGTTCAAGACGATTCCCCCAGTTAAGCATGTCATACAAAAAGTTGAGGTAGATTTAAGTGCTGCACAGATTAAGGGGATCTATTATCGTGCCGTCAAAACGACCACACATAGGGCTTACTTATATACGCTGCGTTTACAAATTCTGACCGGTCAACCGTTATCAACGATTCTCGCCAGCTATCGTCAAGATATCAAAGGAAATTATTGGTCTCTACGTGCTACTAATGGTAAATTAAGCGGTAAGATAATCCCATTACAGGGTCCCTTGAAGGCGCTGTTTAAGGAAATTATCAGTCGGTTCCCGCTAGTTAACAGTTTATACTTGTTTCCAAGTAAAATCGCCCGCAATGGCGTCGATGCCGCTATGGACGGTCGGGCATTAGCGAAAGCCCAACAACGCTTTATTCTTGATATACATGGTCAAGCTATTGCGATGGGGTCATTAATAAAGCAGGTAGAGTTGGCAATGGTAAGAGTGAATGTGCCGTTATTAGTTGTCGCGTATTTATTTAATCGAAAAGTCAGCGATTACCTAACGTTGGACCCTAAAGATCCGTTAATCGCATTAGGCCTAACACAATGGTACAGCGGTAAATAATCCTAATTAAGAGCAGAGAGTACATGAAACAACAGATCTTAGAAGAAATGCGCGTTTTAAGCAGCATCGATGTTCGGTATGAAATCAATCGAAGAATCGCCTTTATCCAGTCGATGCTAACGGACAGTGGGACTAAATCATTGGTCTTAGGGATTAGTGGTGGTATCGATTCAACATTAACCGGTCGCTTAGCTCAGCTGGCTGTAGAACAGCTCAATGAGCTATGTGCCGATAATGACTACGCGTTCTATGCCGTACGACTGCCTTATGGCGAGCAGCGGGATGAAGAGGAGGCGCAGCTTGCGTTGGGTTTCATCAAACCGACGCACCAAGTTACTGTCAATATCAAAGCGGCCGCCGATGCCATCGACATGGAAGTCCAAGGAAATGATTTACCGATTGACTTAGCGGTCAACAAAGACTTTGTAAAAGGGAATGTTAAGGCGAGAATGCGAATGGCAGCCCAATACCACATTGCTGGACTCACAGGTGGCCTGGTGATTGGCACCGATCATTCGGCCGAGAATATTACTGGCTTTTATACAAAGTTTGGTGATGGTGCATGCGATCTAGCACCGTTATTTGGCCTTAATAAACGCCAGGTGAGGGCATTAGCCAGTAAGCTTGGCGCGCCAACGTCGTTGGTCAGTAAAGCGCCGACAGCCGATTTAGAGTGTGACAGCCCTCAACTGACCGACGAAGCGGCTTTAGGCATGAGCTATGATCAAATTGATGATTTTTTAGAAGGTAAAGAAGTACGCGCCGATATCGAAGCGCGGCTAATTTCCATTTACCGACGAACGCAGCACAAGCGTCAGCCGATCCCGACGATATATGGTGAGTAATATCAGTGCCATTAAAAAAGCCGCTGCTAGGTTTCCCTGTGCAGCGGCTTTTTGATAGAGAACTTAAAATATCTGTTAGCGAACGGTCAGAATCTTACAAGTGTTTGTTCCACCGACTGTTTCCATTTTATCGCCATAGGTAAACAATACAACATCGCCACTTTCTACATGACCTTGCAGTTTTAATTCAGCCAAGGCTGAAAGTGTTAGACTATCATCATCTACGGTTGTTGAATCAAAATAGATTGAGTACACACCGCGGTATAGTGCTGCTTGGCCAAGGGTTTGAGGATGGCGAGACAAACAGTAAATCGGCATATGCGAACTGATCCGAGACATCAACTGTGGGGTCGCGCCAGATTCACTTAACGAGACAATAGCCTTAACACCTTTAAGATGATTTGCAGCGTACATCGTCGATAGCGCAATCGTTTCTTCAACGGTAATAAATTCTTCCTGGACACGATGACGAGATCTAATGATAGACGGATGACTTTCTGCACCTAGACATACATTGGCCATTGCTCGTACCGTCTCGACAGGATAAGCGCCCGCAGCCGTCTCAGCTGAAAGCATCACCGCATCCGTACCATCAAGCACAGCGTTGGCAACATCCATTACTTCAGCGCGGGTTGGCATTGGATTCTCGATCATCGACTCCATCATTTGGGTCGCCGTGATCACGACGCGATTTAGCGTGCGTGCGCGTTTAATAATGTTCTTTTGAACAGCTACAAGTTCGGCATCGCCAATTTCAACACCGAGATCGCCACGTGCAACCATCACCGCATCGGATGCAAGAATCACATCATCGAGCGCTTCATCAGTGGCGACAACTTCAGCACGCTCTATTTTAGCAACAAGCTTGGTCTTAAGGCCGGCCTTTTCCGCTAGGTTACGTGCGTAGCGCATTTCTTCGCCGTTACGTGGGAAAGAAACAGCCAGGTATTCGACGCCAATTTCAGCAGCTGTTAGGATATCAGCCTTATCTTTATCGGTTAGTGCATCGGCAGTTAAACCGCCGCCTTGCTTGTTGATACCCTTATTGTTCGAGAGGGGACCACCGATAATGACTTCGGTAATAACCTTGCTACCCTCGATAGTTGTTACCTTGAGCTGCACACGCCCATCATCAAGTAATAGAACGTCACCGTTATTAAGGTCCCGAGGTAGCTCCTTATAATCAAGGCCAACTTGGTGTTGATCGCCACTATCTTTATCTAAGTCAGCATCTAAGGTGAACACATCACCAATCGCTAGCTGAATTTTTGTGTCTTTGAAACGTGAAACGCGGATTTTAGGTCCCTGTAAGTCACCCAATATGCCGACATAGGTATTTAATTTTTTCGCCACGTCACGTACCATTTGTGCGCGATTAATGTGGTCTTGTGCGCTACCGTGTGAAAAATTTAGACGGACGACGTTCGCACCAGCTTCAATTAGCTCTTCTAGAATTTCTGGTGTGTCTGTTGCAGGCCCTAACGTGGTTAAAATTTTAGTTCTTCTATACATAGTATTTTCCGGCTCTCGTGTGTGTTGGTTTATGTACTGAGTTAGTGCTCTTTGGCTCAGTATCGCTAGCGGTTTCCACCCCGCTAAATTAGTGCTTGTAGTGCACTAGTTTTCCAATTCTTTGGTGTAGCGGGATTCTTTGATCCCTTGTTTAACTTTTTGTAAATTGTCTCTAAATTTTGTACCGCGGCGAAGGGTGAACCCGGTCGCTAGCACATCGATAATGATCAGTTGTCCAATTCTAGAAGCCATCGGCATATATAAGTCTGTATCCTCAGGGATTTCAGATGAAATAACTAGGTTACACTCATCTGCTAACGGCGAACCTTTAGCGGTAATGCCGATAACGGTGGCATCATTAGATTTAGCCATAATAGCCAACTCTACTAGTGACTTTGTACGCCCTGTATGTGAAATTAATATGACAACGTCACCATCATTTGAATTAATACAAGCCATGCGTTGCATTAGCCCATCTTGAAAACTCTGTACAGGGACATTAAAACGAAAAAATTTATTGAGTGCATCTTGGGCCACCGCAGCTGAAGCACCTAGACCAAAAAACGAAATTTTCTTGGCTTGGGTGAGAATATCGACTGCTTTGTTAATTGCCGCGGTATCGACCATCTGCCGAGAGCGATCAAGGCTGGCGAGTGTCGCTTCATAAATTTTGTTGGTGTAATCCTCGACACTATCACTTTCTTCTACATGCCGGTTTACATAAGGCGTACCGTTGGCCAAACTTTGTGCCAGATGCAGCTTGAAATCGGGGAAACCCTTCGTATCCATGCGGCGGCAAAAACGATTGACGGTGGGCTCACTAACGTCCGCTAATTTGGCTAAGGTGGCAATGCTCGAATGAATAGCTGACTTTGGAGATGAAAGAATCGCATCGGCGACCTTACGCTCGGAACGGCTTAACTTGTTTAGATTGATGGTTATTTGTTCTAAGACGTTCATGATGTTGATTGCCTGTAATTTATTTACAGGCAATATGACATAGAATACGGTGTATTTGCAATCGAAATGGCGGCTTTTTGTAATTTTATTACAACGTTGTGCGTTAGACTTTACTGTCTGGTTCTGAAAACTTAAGGGATTGTATTGAGTCGTATGTTTCCTGCGCGAGATTGTTTAACATTTTGATATTAGCGCGTTGACCTTCTAGGTGTCGTTGTAGTGAGCTAAATTTACTTTCCTTTAATCCCGCCTTTACAGCGACTTGTGCCCAAACAAACGATAGTTTATAGCGTCTTAGCTGATAGAAACGAGTAGACAAGCCAGCGAACAGCGATGGTGGCAATGTCTCTAGATCACTCTGTGTTAGCAGCTTTAGCGCATTATATTGTGCGATGACAGCCTTGTTATTATCGGTTTTTCCGTAATAAGCTGCCATCATCAGTTGCATATCAGTACTATCAAGTTTACCTCGTTTGTCGAGGGCGACGAGCTCGGTGATCCTGGATTCATCGCCATCTTGTGCCCAGTGATAATAAAGAAATTGTGGCAGTGAACTCGTCTTGCTTGCTTGCTCTATTCGTTCTATTTCTTGGAGGGTTACAAGAAAGGTCTTTTCTTTAACTGCATCTCGATCCGTGACCTTTCGTCTCTTTATATTCGCTGCAATTTCAATGCATTGGCTAAGCTCCTTCCAATGTTTTAGACCAGTGTAAAGATTATGATCGTTATTTTTCTCGGTAAGGATCTGCTCTCGGTGTCGTATTACATGCGCTCGTTCTGTCTTACACCAACCTTTTGTTTCAATATCACGACATATTTGAGGGTTATCCTCACAAATGGCATAGATTGTCCGTTCATCACTGAAGCAACCGCTAAGCAGGGGAGTTGTCAGTACTGTCGCTAACATAATCAATTTTGTATTCAAATTACATTCCTGGTTTAAAATTACATTGCTGGGAAGCGCTGTTACTACTGGTTTTTATTAAGTCGTTACGATAAAATAATGCTCAAATTAAATAGGTAAAACAACATGTTTTTACCTAGTACTCGATTTAATGATGTCGTTAGTAAAAAACATTACCAAGTTGCATACAACAATGTATCGCACTGTAATGTAAAGCGCTTTCTCTTCATTATCTATGTACCTTAACGCAATTTCGATCCGCTTTTCAAATTTAGACTCTTTTAAGGAATTTTAAATGAACCAAGATAAGTATTTAGACAGCTGGCAGGAACGTCAGGAACTTGCTGAAGCAATGCAACCATTGCTTGGTAAACTATTTCGTCAGCAAGGTGTTGAAATTACTGTTTATGGTCGTCCACTGTTAGGTGCGACAACAATTGATATCATCAAAGCTCATCGTAATGTGCGTCAGCACATCGGCGAGAAATTGCGTTTACGAGAATCTTTTCCGTTACTTGAGGCTATTTCGCAATTAGACTTCTCACAAAGTCGTATTGATTTAGGAAAACTGGCAATTCAATATGCTAAAGAACATGCAACTGATTACAGTCATGTTGAAGTCTTTCTAAAAGAACAACTCGCTGAAATTCATGGTAACAATGATCAGACAGAACCGCGCGATGTTGTGCTTTACGGTTTTGGCCGTATCGGACGTCTGCTGGCTCGTCTATTGATCGAACGTAGTGGTAAAGCAAACTTCATGCGTTTACGTGCAATTGTTGTTCGTGGCAGTGGCGGTGATTTGGAGAAGCGCGCTAGCCTGCTACGCCGTGATTCAATTCATGGCCCATTCAACGGTTCGATTGAGGTTGATGAGTCAAATAATGCCATTATCGCTAACGGTAACTATATTCAAATTATCTACGCTAATTCGCCTGATTCGATAGATTACACCCAATACGGTATTAACAATGCGCTAATCGTTGACAATACCGGCAAGTGGACCGATCACGACGGCCTGTCGGAGCATTTGAAATCGACCGGTTCGCAAAAAGTGTTATTGACGGCGCCGGCTAAAGGCGATATCGACAACATAGTTTACGGTGTTAACGAACATATGATTGGCGATGCGCGTATTGTCAGTGCGGCAAGCTGTACGACAAATGCTATTACACCCGTGCTGAAGGCTATTAACGATAAGTTTGGCATTGTCAATGGTCACATAGAAACCGTTCATTCTTACACCAACGATCAAAACTTAATTGATAATTATCATCCGGCACCGCGCCGCGGTCGAAGTGCGCCATTGAACATGGTTATCACCTCGACTGGTGCTGCTAAAGCTGTTTCTAAGGCGTTGCCTGAGTTAGGTGGTAAGCTGACCGGAAACGCAATTCGCGTACCGACGCCAAATGTATCGATGGCGATCATGAATCTTAATTTAAAAGAAGGCACCAACACTGATGAGCTAAATGCTTACCTACGTGATACGGCGCTGCATTCACAGTTGCAAGATCAAATCGACTTTACGACGTCTAGCGAAATAGTATCAACTGATCTTGTCGGCTCACGTTACGCCGGCATTGTTGATTCAAAGGCAACCATTACCAGCGACAATGGATGTGTGCTGTATGTGTGGTATGACAATGAATTCGGCTATAGCTGTCAGGTGGTGCGTGTGATGCGTAATATGCTTGGTTTGGACTACCCAACGTTACCCCGCGCATAATTTAAGGTGTTGAATCAAGGCCTATAACTCAAGTTGTAGGCCTTTTTATTGATTAAAAGCTAGTGTTTTGAAAAAGTGCGACTATCTGGCTAAAGTCTAATCAATGTTCACTGTACATCTGATTTTTGTTCTGTATTATCGGTGACAGTTTAAATTTAATATTCATATTCTACAGGGGATAAATATGCGCATTATCTTACTTGGCGCTCCTGGCGCAGGTAAAGGCACACAGGCTCAATTTTTGATGGATACTTTTGGTATTCCACAGATCTCGACCGGTGATATGTTACGTTCAGCGATCAAGGCGGGAACTCAGCTTGGAATCGAAGCTAAGAAAGTCATGGATGCTGGTCAGTTAGTTTCTGATGATCTAATTATCGGCTTAGTTAAAGAACGTGTTGCACAAGCGGATTGTGACAAGGGTTTCTTGTTAGACGGCTTCCCACGCACTATACCGCAAGCTGACGCAATGAAAGAAAATAGCATCTTAGTTGATCATGTGGTCGAAATTGACGTCCCGGATGAAGATATTGTGAAGCGTATGGGTGGGCGTCGCGTTCATTCCGGTTCTGGTCGTGTTTACCATGTCGTTTACAATCCACCAAAAGTAGACATGAAAGATGACGTAACTGGCGAAGAACTATCTATCCGCCCTGATGATGAAGAATTAACGGTACGTAAGCGCCTTGGTGTTTATCACGAGCAGACTAAACCGCTGATTGCTTATTATACGCAAGCAGCGAGCGAAGGGCTTAATAAGTATCATAGCTTAGATGGCACTAAAAAAGTTTCTGTGGTCAGTGAAGAGATCAATGCTTTACTTAGTTAAAGTCTAAGTTCGTAGAACGTAAAAAAAGCACACTAATAATTGTTATTAGTGTGCTTTTTTTTGGCCAATATTATGATTTGAAACAACCGAAGCTAGTGTTAAGTTTTGTCGGCGGTGGTAAGCTATCGCTGAAAATATAATTACAGGAATGTTACGTGCCACAGCCATCTAAAACAATTGGGGTTATTGTCGCCAATTTAGGAACACCCGCGCAGCCGACGCCCAGTGCAGTCTATAAGTATTTAGCGCAGTTTCTTTCTGACAAACGAGTTATCGATTTACCAGGTATCTTATGGAAGCCTTTACTATATGGAGTGATCCTCCCGTTACGCAGCCCAAAGGTCGCCAAACTCTATCAAGCGATCTGGACAGAGAATGGTTCTCCATTGCGTTTCTACACCCAATCTATCACCGATAAGCTTAATCAAGCCTATGGTGAGGGATCTGTTGTCGAGTGTGTCAGTGCGATGAGTTATGGTGAGCCGCACATCAGTCGGGCGCTGGCAGAATTTGATAAGAAAGGCATTAAAGACATCGTGGTGCTGCCGCTGTATCCTCAATATTCGGCGACAACAACGGCTGTCATTTGCGATCAACTTAGTGCGAGCCTTGCCAAGACACGTCATATTCCTCAAGTACGAACGGTGATGCAGTATTGTGACGAGCCAAGTTATATCCAAGCGTTGGCCGACAGCGTCAAAGACAAATGGCAGCAGCAAGGTCAAAGTAACAAACTAGTGATCTCTTTTCATGGCATGCCACAGCGGTATGTTGATGCAGGCGATCCGTACCAGTTGCAATGCCAACGCACGGCTAAGGCGCTAGCTGTTGCACTTGGGCTGAGCGATCAGCAATGGATAGTGAGTTACCAGTCGCGGTTTGGTAAGGCCCAATGGTTGACGCCATATACTGACGTTACGCTGGCACAGCTGGCCGCTGACGGCATTAAGAGTATCGATATCATCTGTCCTGCGTTCGCGGTTGATTGTTTAGAGACAATTGAAGAAATTGAACAAGAGAATAAGGAAGTGTTTATCAATGCAGGTGGTGAGACCTATCATTACATTCCTGCGCTCAATGACCGTGATGCGCATATAATGAGCTTAAAGCGACTGATCGATAAGCAATTATCCGGCTTGGTTTAAGTCTATATTCGGTTATTTCGCGTTAAGTCACATAAACTCTAAATATTATTCGGCGCAGGGCTCAACGATCGGGTAAAATAGCCGCTTCGACCCACTTTGCTCGCGGCAGAGTGGCGCCTACCCAATAATGAGTCCTAAATCTATGAAGTTTCCTGGTCAGCGCAAAATAAAACATTATTTTCCAGTAGCTAATCGTAAAAAAGTCGGGGAGCTTGCTAAGCACTCCTCTATTGAAAGCCATATCTGTGGCATTGATCAGACACTGTGCGATATCGAAGCACCAGTGGATGATCAGTTTCTCGCGCAATTTGATCTTATTAAGGGAACGTCCTGCCTTGTCGATGACACACAAGCTGAATCAATCTATCAATTGCTAATGCAAGATGATCTGATCAGTCATGAATTTGCCGGTGGTACCATCGGTAATACACTTCATAACTTTTCGGTATTGTCTGATGCACGTAGCGTATTGTTTGGGGTAATTAGCGATCCTATCCGTGCTAAAGGCTATGCGTACAAATATTTGTGTAACACGTCTTCTAAAGTCGATCTAGATATTTTACAGCCTGTATCGGGCCCCATTGGCCGCTGTTTTACGTTAATCAGCGAAGATGGCGAGCGCACCTTTGCATTTAATCGGGGTATGGCTAATGCGTTAACATGTGATAGCATCGATAAGAAAGTGGTTACGCAAGCATCTGCATTGGTAATAAGTGCTTATTTAATGCGTGTCGGTGAAGGTGACACCATCGATAAGGCGACCATGAAAGCGGTTGAATATGCGAATCAACGTGGTACCCCCGTGGTATTAAGCTTAGGCACCAAGCAAATTATTGAGCAAGATCCTGCATGGTGGTTAGATTTCATTGATAAGCACGTTACCGTGTTAGCGATGAATGAAGAAGAAGCAGAAACATTAACCGGTGAGAGCGATCCGTTGTTAGCTTCTAAGCGTTCTTTAGAAGTTGCTGATTTGGTGTTGTTAACGGCCGGTCCACAAGGACTTTATCTTTCCGGTTTTTGTGATAATGATGTCAAACGTATCACATCCAATCCTTTGAAAACGGGGTCGGTCAGCGATTTTAATCAGTACGAATTTAGCCGCGCTATGCGAAAGGACGATTGCCGCGAACCAGTGATGGTGTTCTCACATATTGAGCCTTACATGGGGGGGCCCACCACAATTAAAAACACTAATGGTGCCGGAGACGGCGCATTAGCGGCCTTATTGCATGATATGGCAGCCAATCATTATCACCAGCAATACTTTCCTAATTCGAGTAAGCACATGCAGGCGTCGTTATGCTACTCATCCTTTGCACAAGTATGTAAATATTCTAATCGAGTGAGTTTTGAGATGCTAAATCAGCATTCTCCACGATTGTCACGCGGTTTGCCGGAACGAGAAGACAGCTTAGAAGAGGCGTATTGGGAACAGTAAGTGACCGTTGAAAATCAAAAAGCCAAACCATGAAAATAGTTTGGCTTTTTTGTTTGCCCAGCAAAGCTGGAAAACCCGTCCGCTTGAAAGAAAGCGGAGTCACCCAGACTAAGGGGAAGACAATCCGAATGGCAAGGGCGTCACTGGCTAACGGTGGGGTCTGAAGGAAGCCATAGGAAATTAGATGTACACAACTAACCGTAACCTGTTTCGGCGGTATTGGTGGGTAAGCGTCCATAATAGCGCGAAGCTCACTTACTTTAATACGAAAGTCAGACAGACCAATGCTGTGCTTGAGGGTGGAATATCTAATGGGGAGTCAGTGTAATAACTGGGGAAACCTGATATCACATCCAGGCCAATGCTGGAAGCATAAGTTCAAGGGGGGACCCGAGGCTCATGTTGGTTCGAGGTGGCAGATGAACCCGTAGTAGTGAGTAAAGCTAGGCCTGTGACAAATAACTTGCTCCTGCAATATTTGCATTTGCGCCATCCTTGGCGGTCAAAGCCAGTAATGGTGTGGAGGATAAAACCAAGCCGACCATCAGCAATGCGTTTGATGGAATTAGTTCTTGTCAAAAGCTCTAACTAATTGCGAAGGGGGGAAATATTCTTTAAGCGTATGAAAAGCGTTGAAGTTAATCTGTAGGTTCAAAAGTATTCCGACGGGGATCAGCCATAAATGACGGCTAAGCAGGAATGTGGACGCTACGATTTGAGGGCTGAACAGGGGAGTAGTGGTGAAAGTTTGGTTAGATTGTCAACAGACTAGAACGCCTAAGCTCACCGTTAAATAGACCCGCTGCAGAATAACAGAAGCGTGTGGACATATCACAAGCTAAGGGGGTTGATGAGAGTTCATTACGGTTTGTATGGGGAGTTGCCACGGCAAGAGCGTTTTAAATAAAACGCCGATAATGACAAGGATATCGGTATATGTGAAGTAAACCGTATTTTTCATGGACGAAAAATTGAGCGTATATGGATATATTCACAGCGAGTTTACGTAATATGTGCCGATATCTAAATTATAATGCGCTTGCCCTG
>Ga0209395_1001683_pt1 | contig 30513 bp, 25 predicted proteins | sample GOMGulsemesocosm_3_FD_184635 | JGI IMG/M metagenome (GOLD analysis project Ga0209395, IMG submission 184635) | Methane-oxidizing microbial communities from mesocosms in the Gulf of Mexico - GOM9D Gulf of Mexico (SPAdes) (version 2) | ecosystem: Environmental > Aquatic > Marine > Cold seeps... | reverse complement strand
TCTTTTTTAATGTTTAAACTCAAAAGATTGCGGTGCAGTTTCGACTGCGTCGAGTTCATTTCTTTTGGATGAGCTAAAAGAAACGGAACCAAAGAAAATCTCACCCTACGATTACCGAAAGACTCCTGCGCAATTCACTAAATTTGTGGCCGCTCAGATAGGCCGTCCATGGCCTAACTTCGCTCTCGGTGTTTTTCAAGGTAGTTGTCGCCTCAGTTTGATTTATGCCGCCTCTGTTTCTTTTATCTGAGTATTGCACTTCTCTGGATTAAGAAGAACCTCATTAATCCGATTCCAGTTTCTTGTTCCACCTGACCATCTACTTGGATTCCGTTTTTTTGCTTCGGCGTAAACGCGCTTTCTATTGGCTAAAATATCAATATCCTTTCCGCTATGCCGTTGTATGGGTGTGACGAATTTAATGCCACTATGCTGGTGCTCTTCGTTGTACCAGCACACGAAGTCTTTAACCCATGACCGTGCAGCACTTATATCTGAGAACGCTTTCTCTGGGTATTCAGGGCGGTATTTAAGCGTCCTAAATATTGATTCAGAATAAGGGTTATCATTGCTCACTGACGGTCTGCTGAAGGATGGTACGACACCTAGCTCTTGTAATGTTGCTAGCATGGTCGCACCTTTCATCGGGCTTCCATTATCAGAATGGAGTACCACCTGATTAGGTTTTATTTTCTCCCTGAAGCAAATATCTTTCATCATATCGGCAGCTAACGAACTTAATTCGTCACTGTGGATTTGCCAACCCACTATCTTGCGGCTAAAAACATCTAACACCAAATATAAGTACAAAAACACACCCTTAATATGCGTCGGAAGATAAGTTATATCCCAGGTATAAACTTCATTAGGGGCTGTTGCAATGAAAGCTCTAGGCCTATTAATGGGGCTAGATACTTTACTTTTACTGCGATGCCTGAGCTGTTTCTTCTCGTGCAACAAACGATAAAAAGTAGCCTCCGATGCTATGTATATGCCCTGATCAGCCAATTTAGGGACGATTTGGCTTGGAGGTAAGTTTCTATATTCATTGCTGTTTGCAATCGATAATATGCGTTGTCGCTCAATCTCCGAGAGCTTGTTTGTTGGATTATGCGAAGCTGTTAATCGGCCATCTTCATCATTTCTTCCAGAAGCCCAACGCTGAAGCGTTTTGGCGCTGATTCCTATAATACGACAAGCTTCGTGTTGCCGAGCACCCGCAGTGCAGGCTTCATTAATGAGCAGCATGATATCTTTTCGTTCAGATAACATGGTCAGCTGTCCTCGTCGGAGCCCCATATTGCATTCACTTTTTTTTGGAGCACCAGAAGCGCTGCAGTCTCCGCTAAGGCTCTGTCTTTACGGTTTATTTCTTTTTTAAGCGTTTTATTCTCATGCCTTAATGTTTTTAATTCTGAGCGAGAGACTGGTTTGTCGTTAGAGCTACTACCGTTAATAAAGTCTAATTTCCACTGTTGGATGTGATGCGGATAAACGCCGATCTCACGGCAGTACTCATTCAATGCAGCATCATCAAGTGAAGCACACTTGCCAATGATCTCTAGTCTTTCTTCAAGCGACCAATCTTGAGGTCTTTTATCTCGTGTCATGCGGCTTATCTCATCAGATGAAACATCATCAAATCCATGTCTTTTGGCTTTAGTGATCCATTTATTTAAAGTGGAATCGCCAATACTTAAGTCGTTAGCTACTTGGCTTAAAGTAATCCCTTTTTTTCTGCTAAGGGCTTTCTCAACGGCTTGTATTTTAAATGACTGAGTAAATATCTGCTTCATTTTCATTACCTCTAACTAATAATTAGAGGCGACAACTAGTCTGACACAGGGGGGACACAGGGGGTTCTCCGCGACGTCCTGTCGCTGCGCTTCACAAATTTAGTAAATAGCTCCGGTGGTAATCCAAGGGGCCCCCTTTAGCTCCGTAGTTGATTTCGTAGCGAGATTCAGTACAAAACAGAATCAATTTACTCTGCCTCTATTGGTCTTTAGGATGAAGATACATTGGAAGTAATTGCTAGATTAGGTGCTGGATTGGGAGGAGGGTTATTAAATGAGGACGATGGGGGATCTTCATGCATTCAAAGAAAAAAGGTAATGTTTTTATCTTTCGAGGGACTTTCAATGCTTCTGAGGGCTTGGCTATTGGACCGATAGGTGGATATGTAAATGGGAGTGCAACTACTGGTAATGTTTTATCTATTGATGGGACTTCTCCAACAACATATGATCCAGATAAAGGCATATAGTGAACTTCGCGGTTTCAGCGATATTACAAGTGGATTAGCTATAGATGAGAATAATACAACTGGATTTAGAAAGGGTTTTTCAGCAACAATTGAATTTTGGAGTTATACAAGTTGGTAAAATTAATTACTTATATTAAAAATAAGAACTGGTTGCATTATGTTTTATCTCTAATCGTTTTAATTTATGGTGCAAAATATATTTTAAATAATGCCGATAATATACCGGCAGCAAAAATATGGTTAGCTCAACAGCCCGAAATTATTTCAAGAGTAGGAAGTAATATTGAGGTTGATGTAAGAAGAATAACATGGTCTGAGAGTTCTTCTGATAGTTATTATTTAAAAATAAAAGGAGATTTAGGATCTGCCAAGGTCGTAGTTAATTACATACACGATCAAAGTAAGTTTGAAATAGACTCTATAAAATAGGACAAATATTGACACCTCAACAGTCAACAAACTATTTAAAGGACATAGGGCTATGCCTTTTTCCCTCTCGATAAATTTAATGGGCAAAACTATAAAGGTTAATGCAACAGAAATTTATTTAGAGGTAGTGCAATGATTAAAATCATTCTTTTTGTAGTATCTATTTTTTTGCAAATCATTAGTAGTATTGGTATTACGTTTGGTAATGATTTTGGCATAGCCAATGACGGCATGTATTCGCTTATTTTAATGATAGCCTTAAATACGTACTACGCAGGTTATACGGTGGAATATATAGCGAATGGGAACAAAAAAATATTCTATTCATGTTATTTAAAACCTTTCGTTTTATCTTTTGCTGTGCTGATATTTAGATATTTATAGCTGATTTAAGACAAACGGGGCCAGAGTAAAATTTATTCAAAGACTAATATAGGTTTTATAAAATTTATTTTTAGTTTTCGCGGATTGGGCTACGTACAGGCTTGCTACGAAGCCACCGGGCCCCTTGGATTACCGCCGGAGCAATTTACAAAATTGGCGAGTGGAGAGACAGGATGTCTCGGAAAGTGAAGTTGGGCCATGGACGGCCCATCTGAACGGCCGTCAAATTTGTGAATTGTGGAGGGATCTTTCGGTAATCGTAGGGTGAGATTTTCTTTGGTTCCGTTTCTTTTAGCTCATCCAAAAGAAATGAACTCGACGCAGTCGAAACTGCACCGCAATGTTTTGATTTTAAAGCATAAAAAATAAATCAGTTAAAGTATTTTGACCTTGAGTTAGGAACAATGAACCAACCCTCTCTAAACACTGATAACCAGTACGCTAAGGAGCATAGGGCGAAGTAAGAACTACCCAATAACCCCTCGCTTAACCAACCCATCAAAATCCGACAAACTAACCCCCATTTCATCCACCAAAACCTGCCGTGTATGCTCCCCCAACTCCGGTGGCGCACTTCGATATTCAACTTTGTTATCCGATAAATTGATCGGCGAAGCAATAGTATCAAACATATTATCCTCCCCATCCGGTACTTGCCTTACCATCTGTCGATGTTTCAACTGCGGGTGATTAAACACTTGCTCTAAAGTATTCACCGGCCCACAGGGAACCGCCACCTTCTCCAACTCATCAATCCAAAAACAGGTAGGCTGGGCAGCCAGTGCCGCAGCAATCAATGGCACCAACTCACTGCGATTAACCACCCGTTGCGCATTGTTGGTAAAACGAGGATCACCGGTCAGTTCAGCACGCCCAATCGCCTGACAAAACTTGGCGAACTGACTGTCATTACCCACTGCCAAAATAAGAGAACCATCGCTGGTGGCAAAGGTTTGGTAGGGCACTATGTTGGGATGCCCATTACCGAGCCTATCAGGATTAGTCCCTGTAGCGAGAAAATTCATGCCTTGATTCGCCAGCGTTGCCATTTGTACATCCAGCAAGGCAATATCGATATGTTGCCCCTTTTGGCTTTGATGGCGCGCCATCAGTGCGGCTAGTATGGCATTGCAGGCATACAGGCCGGTCATGATATCGACCAGTGCCACGCCAACTTTCATTGGCTCACCGTCCGGTGAGCCCGTGATGCTCATGAGTCCGCCTTCGCCTTGAATCATGGCATCGTAACCGGCTTTATCGGCACTGGGGCCGGTTTGACCAAAGCCGGTGATAGAGCAGTAAACCAGTTTGGGGTGAAGGCGTTTGAGGCTCGCGTAATCCAAACCGTATTTAGCCAGGCCGCCAACTTTGAAATTTTCGATCAATACATCGGCATCTTTAATCAGATCACAGATGATTTGTTGACCATCGGCATGAGTGATGTCGATAGCGATCGATTGCTTGTTGCGATTGGCACAGTGAAAATAGGCGGCTTGTGGTGGCTGCTCAGCAGTGGCTTCGTGAATAAACGGAGGGCCCCAGTAACGAGTGTCGTCGCCTTTATTCGGTTGCTCGACCTTAGTCACTTGTGCACCGAGATCCGCCAGCATTTGCGAGGCCCAGGGCCCCGCTAAAATGCGGCTCAGATCGACCACCTTAATGCCCGCAAGCGCCCCAGCCATTAACAGAACGCCTGTATGCCAGTGATTGCACGCCCTAAAATTAACGCGTGAACATCATGGGTGCCTTCGTAGGTATTCACTGCTTCTAGGTTCATTACGTGACGGATCACACCAAATTCGTCGCTGATACCATTGCCCCCGTGCATGTCGCGGGCGGTACGCGCTATGTCTAATGACTTGCCGCAGTTGTTGCGTTTAAGTAGTGAGATAAGCTCAACGGGACACTGCTGGTTATCCATCAAACGGCCCATTTGCAAACAGCCTTGAAGACCTAAGCTAATTTCGGTTTGCATATCGGCGAGTTTTTTCTGAACCAGTTGATTGGCCGCCAGTGGACGGTTAAATTGAATGCGATCTAAGGTATAAGTGCGCGCCGCTTCAAAGCAAAACTCTGCCGCTCCCATGCTTCCCCAAGCGATGCCATAACGGGCTTTATTCAAGCAGCCAAAAGGTCCGGCAAGGCCCTTTATTTCAGGGAACATGTTGGACTCTGGAACAAACACATTGTCCATCACAATCTCACCGGTGACGGATGCGCGCAGTGAAAACTTACCTTCAATTTTAGGAGCTGACAGCCCTTGCATGTCTTTTTCAAGCACAAAGCCGCGTATCACCCCCTCCAACTTGGCCCATACCACAAAGACATCGGCAATCGGCGAATTGGTGATCCACATCTTGGCACCGGTTAAGTGATAACCGCCCTCGACAGCGGTGGCGCGGGTGATCATAGAAGCCGGATCGCTACCAGAACCTGGCTCAGTTAAACCAAAGCAGCCGACCCATTCGCCACTGGCCAGCTTAGGCAGATATTTGCGTCGCTGCGCTTCGCTGCCGTAAGTGTAAATGGGATGCATCACCAGTGATGCTTGCACACTCATGGCGCTGCGATAGCCGCTATCAACACGCTCAACTTCACGGGCGATCAGACCATAGCTCACATAATTTACGCCACTACCGCCGTACTCTTCTGGAAGAGTGGCACCCAATAGGCCTAACTCTCCCAGTTCGTTGAGGATCTCGCGATCGAATCTTTCATTGCGGTTTGCTAACAGGATTCTAGGGGCGAGTTTCTCTTGGCAATAAGCGCGGGCCGTATCGCGGATCATGCGCTCTTCTTGCGTTAGTTGGCTGTCTAACAGCATTGGGTCTTGCCAGTTGAAGGGGGTACGTTTTTGCATAAGAATTCCGGTTTTTATTAATTATGGGATTACTTTACGTTTTAATACGTGATAAATATAATATATTGAAATTATACTTTAGATAAATAAATTATATGAATCTACAGCAGCTAGCTTATTTTAAACAATTGGCAGACACCGGCAATTTCACCCGTGCCGCCAAGAAGATCGGCATTGCTCAGCCTGCCCTAAGCATCGCCATTAAAAAACTCGAGCAGGGGTTGGGATTAAACCTGATCAATCGCAGTGATAAACACGATTTGTTGACCGCCGAGGGTAAGGTGCTCTATCAATCAGCAGTACAGTTGTTGGCCAGTGCTGAGCAAATTGCGCTGCAGATGCAAGAGCTTAAAGACCTGAAAAGCGGGGTGGTGCGCTTTGGCGTATCGGCGATGATGGGCTCTTATTATTTTCCGCAAGTTTTAGTGGATTTTAAGCAACAGTACCCCAATATCAACGTGCAGTTGTATGAACAGGGCACTGCGACTCTGGAGACCATGTTGCTCAATGGCGAAGTGGATATCGCACTGATTCGCGATGATCAGCAGTCATCACAACTACGCTACGTCGATTTTATTGAAGAGCCAATAATGGCTGGCATGTCAGCTGATCATCCACTGGCTAACGGCCAATCAATTACTCTCGATACTTTTTGTCAGCAACCTCTAGTATTGTTTCGTGAAGGTTACTACTTGCGAGAGACTATTAGTCAGTATTCACAACAACAAAATTTGCCATTGGATATCAAACTGGAAACGAATTTGATTGAATTGCAAAAGTCCTTAGTGAAAAACAACTTAGGAATTACCAACTGTTTAAGCAAAATTATGCAGAGTGATCAGGATCTCGTCTGCTTACCTTTTTCGCCGCCGATAGTGTTAAAGCTCGGTCTGGCTTGGAAGAAGAACCACTACCTATCTAACGCCAGCAAGACTTTCAAGGAGTTCATTCAACGCCATTACAGCGGCCAGTAATGTTGCTGTATAAAAAACAACCGCTTTTGCATCTAAGTTCTCATCCTTTTCGTAATAATAACGATGAGAAGGGGTAGAGATAATGTAGGAGCTAACATGCAAATCATCAATCAAGCTCAATCCGCCATTAATGAAGCATACTCGAAACTCGATAATTCTCAGCGTGCAAACTCTCCAGTAAACCCAGCGCTTGAAACGAATAGCATTAGTGTTATTACAGGTAAGCATTAACCGAGAAGACCTAGAACAAAAATATAAATATCAGCTTGGAATAGAGCAATTTATTGACCGTGCTCAGCGCTATTCGCAACAAGATGTAGCGCCAATGATTGAAAATAGAGCCGCTATTGAGGCTTATTCTCTGGTGCAGCAAAAGGTCGTAGCGAGTGTCGCAAGCAATCCGCTAGAGCAATAATTGGCTCAGTGAAATTATGTTGGTACCATGAGACACAGGTATGAATACCTGTGTTTTTACAGTAACCCCGATCAAAGTGAAGCTTTTCACGGGGTGTTTAACTCAATCTACTTAGCGGTTGCTAATACAGGATGAGTGTTTTCTACATGATGGCGATCCTCAACATGCTTCAAACCTTTGTTGGCGACAAAGGCAATCACTAGCAATGATGCCATGGCATACATCGTTGTGTTGTAGAGACTAGAGGTAGGATCTACTGTGCCTGCTGGCACCACTTCCATCAGTTTGGCGATAGTCACCGTTTTAGCAGCAACCAGTGATTCTAGCTGTTCGATTGAAGCGCCGAAAGCCTCTGAGAAAACCGCCGGATCCACTTTGGCTGAGAGCGAGTTGATAGCATCATCTACCGAAAGTTGTCGCAAGTAGGTAATGGCAAAAGGACCTAATACCCCCGCTGTACTCCAAGCTGTTAGCAGTCGACCGTGAATACCACCAACGTGCAATGTGCCAAACATATCCGCTAAATAAGCAGGGATAGTGGCAAACCCACCGCCGTACATAGTGAAGATAATCATGGTTGCACCATAGAACAATACTAACCACATAACGGATGGCTCGATACTGACTTGGGTGGCTACAAAAGGAATCGAAACGTAGAGCAGCATGCCGAGTAAAAAGAACCAGTGATAAGTGTTTTTACGGCCGATTTTGTCGGATGTGGTGGCCCAAAAGAAGCGGCCAACCATGTTAAAGACACTGATCATCAATACGTAAGTGGCGGCAAAACTAGCATCGACAACACCAGGTAAGGTGGATCCGAATATTTCAGTCATCATCGTTTTTGCAACGCCAATGACGCCAATGCCCGCGGTAACATTGAGACAGAGCATAATCCATAGTCGCCAAAACTGTGGGGTTCTCAGTGATTGATCAATGTGCACATGATTAGTTGAAATCATCTTAAGTTTAGATTCTGCATCGCTAGGCGGTGTCCAGCCTGCGGGTTTCCAGCCTTTAGCGGGCACACGATAAGAGAAAGAGGCGATAATCATGATAATGAAATATACGATACCTAGCGTGATGAATACACTTGAAGCACCCGTATCTCCAGTACCTACCACGTAAACACCTTCGGCACCTGGCACTGGCAGTTTTGCCATATCGGCGGCACTTGCTACAACGACTTCTACGCGTTCTCCTGCCACTTGAGCAAAGCGACGTCCAGCTTCTGTGATGAGCTCAACATCGGCAACTTTACCGAGAAATTGTGGTGCTTCATAAAATACTGAGAGCAACCAAGTTTTCAGTGGCGCACCTATCATGGCACCTCCGCCAAAGCCCATGATTGCCATACCAGTTGCCATGCCGCGTTTATCGGGGAACCAGCGCAGCAAGGTACTGACAGGGGATACATAGGCAAGGCCTAAACCACAGCCGCCCAGCACCCCATAACCGAGATAGACTAACCATAGTTCGTGATAGTTAATCCCTAAGCTGCCGATAATAAAACCGCCACCCCACAAGAATGCAGCCAGCACGCCGACCATTCTTGGTCCGACTTCTTCAAGCCATTTTCCGCCAATGGCGGCTGCTAATCCTAAAAAGACGATAGCGGTAGAGAAAATCCATACCACAGAGCTTAAGCTCCAATCATCTGCTGAGCTGGCAACCACGCCGATTTGCTTGACTAAGGGTGGGTTGAAAATACTCCAAGCGTAAACAGAGCCAATACAGAGATGGATTGCGATAGAAGCTGGTGGCACTAACCAGCGATTAAAACCTGCTTTAGCAACAATGCGATCTTTTTTTAAAAAATCGAGAGCGCTATTCGATTCAGTCATAGAGGAACTCCAGTTTTATTATTATAAGTAATTTCCATCCAGAAACAGCTGCCTACTGCGAACGTCTCACAGACTCAATCTACGCACTACTAGATAATAGTTATTTAGAATAACTAAACGCCCATATCTAATAGCACGCATCTTGAGCCATTGAGACGCTCTCGCTACGGCCATGTTTCAAGATGAAAACTAGGTGAACAAGTGTCAGATAATTTAACAAAGCTACCGTGCCAAATTATCTGTCATCATCCGGTCTATAAATTGCAAAAAACAGACCAAGGTTATTATATTTATATTTATCAATAAGTTAAGTTTTTTCTTTGCGGCTTTGGAGTATCGAGGCTGGGTAATTATGATCCAGCTGTAGTGCTAGCTGGGTTATTATGACCCAGTGGTATTGGGCTGAAATGGGGTAGGGTTTAATGCAAAAAATGAGCTAGACTAACCAAAAACGTAGCTGTTATTTATGTATCTTATTAGCGATTAGGGGCTTCTCTAGGTGTAAAAGGGTCGAAGCTTTTGTTGCTGGAATAATCGGCAGTGTATTTAGGTAGCCAGATATGAAAAACGCTACCGACCTCTACTCTTGAGCGCACCGCAATTTGGGCATTCAGGCCCTGTAAAATAGAATAGCTGACAGATAACCCCAAGCCGCTGCCACCTTGCGTTCTGCTGAAAAAGGGATCAAAAATTCGCCCGGTTAATGCTTTGGGAATACCGCTGCCATTATCACGCACAGTGATAATCACCCCGGTATTTTTCCACACTCGGCTGCGAATGGTAATGCGACCATCAGTGCTACAAGCAGCGACGGCATTAGCGATCAGATTAATAAGTACTTGCTGCATTTGTTGGCGATTACTGGCGATTGCGGGGCAAGCTTTTAGGTCCATCTTCAACTGTATGTTCTTTTTTTGAAGATCGTGTTTAATTAAGATGTAAGTCGCTTTGATGGTATCGTTGATGTCCACTTCACTGATAGGGCTGGAGTATTCACCCGGGCGCGAGAACTGTAGTAAATCATTGATAATAGAGCGTATGCGCTCAACTTGTTGCACTATTACATCCATTTCATCACTGACTTGCTCTCCCTGCTCGCCAAGCTCTACCGCCATTAAATCCAAATAGCCTAAAATCACTGCGGTCGGGTTGTTTATCTCATGGGCAATGCCCGCTGTTAACTCTCCAATAGCGGCCAGTTTTTCTTTGGCGATGAGTTGCTCACGGGTACTTTGTAATAGCTTGATATGTTGGTTTAATGCTTTAGTACGCTGGCTGACCGTGTGCTCTAACTGCTGCGCTGAATCTTGAATATGGTCGTGCTGTTGCTCAAGCAGGTCGAGCATTAAATTAAACTCGATGCCTAATGATCGTAGTTCACTACTGGTGCTGTCGGGAATAGTGATGCGCTGGCGCTGACCGCCGCGAATTTGCCCAATCACCGTGACCATGCTCTCAATCGGCTTAAAAATGCTTTTGGCACCTAGTACAACAAGTAACCCGCAAATGAGCACGATGCAGCCAAAGACAATGGAAAGCGACCAGAGCAACTGATAAAAATCGCGTTTAAAAGGCGCCTCTAAAAAGCCTGCGTATATCATACCGACTCTGTCACCGTAGACATCACTAATGGGTAAATACCCTGAGATATACCAGTCACTGACAACAAAGGCACGATCCAGCCAGCGCTCGCCTTGTACTAATACCTTTTCTTTTACTTGTTTGGAGACACGCGTGCCTAACGCTCTAGTACTCGGCTTTTGCAGTGCCGGTACGTTGGTACTGATACGCACATCATCTAAAAAGATGGTCACAGTACCGACGCTGTCTAATGCAAGAGAGCCAGCGCTGTAGACTGTTTCTTTAATTTGATCGACAATCGAAGTATTGCCATTCATTAAAACGCCACCACTGAGCAGGGCAAAGACCTCACCGCGTTGATTGGTCAGCGGGTGTATTAAACGTAAAATCATGCCCCTATCTTCAAAGGTGCGATCAGAGGGGGTCGCTCGCTCAGTTTTGGTCAAGGTTAAATGGGCACGTTTGGCAATAGCGGGGGAGAGGGCGGCTAATTGCTGTGCGCTATAAATTTCTATCCCACCCACAGCACGCCCTGACAGTGCTTGCTTAAGTAATGGGCTAGCAGCGTTATCACAGTGCGTGGGTTTTAGTACCAGGCAGCCTTGAGGGGTTAAGAGCTGAATATAATCTAGCCCAGAATTGAACTGCATCTTGTGTAGTTCTGTTCTTAATTTGTCGAGTTTGTGGGGGCTTGGCGGGGTTGATGTAAAGTCTAAGTAAAGGGTGCGAAAATCAGTCGATTGAGCCTGCAATGCTAACTCAATCGAATAGTGTTCTTGGGTATTGTGTAAGCTCTTGCTCGCCACGGCTAAGTCAGTACTGACCTTCATTAATAAATGCCGATAACCACTCTCGCTGACCCAAAAGTACATGACACCCGCCAATACAGAAGCCATTAACAATAGGGGACACAACACTAAAATAAGTATGCGAAAACGAATGCTTCGCCACTTGGAATCAGTGCTCAATTTCATGAGAGTTATCGGGATTAGCTGGTGGTTGACGTTTTCTGTCTAAGGTTTTACGAGTAATTCCCAGCAACTTAGCGGCTAGGCTCTTATTTCCTGCGCACCTATTCAGGACCAATTCTATGTGCTCTCGCTGTACTTTCTCCAGTGGCCAGTTTAAGGGGAAGTTGGCGCTTGGTTTATCACTGTTTTGCGCCAACAATTGTGCCGCAGAGCAATTAAGCAGCATTGATCGCTCGAGTAAGTTACGTAATTCACGCACATTACCAGGCCAGCTATAACTTTGCAGTTGCATTAGATCAATGGCGGATAAGCGATAACTTGGCAGGGCGAGCTCTCCTGCTAACTTAGCTATAAAATGCTCGCTAAGCTTTGGGATGTCTTCACTGCGCTCACGCAGTGGTGGTAAATGGATGGGCAGTATATTCAAGCGGTAATATAAGTCAGCGCGAAAACGTTGCTGTTCGACAAGTTCTGCTAATGATTTATTACTGGCGGCGACAATGCGCACATCCACTGATTTTTCACGCTCAGAACCCAAGGGTCTAATTTTTGATTCTTCCAGTACTCGCAATAATTTACTTTGCAGTAGCAGCGGCATTTCACTGATTTCATCGAGAAACAATGTGCCACCATCAGCATAACTAAACAGCCCTTGGCGCGCTTGAGCGGCATTAGTAAAAGCCCCTTTGATGTGTCCAAAGAGCTCAGATTCTATTAAATCAGGGGCGATTGCGGCGCAGTTTATCGGCACAAAAGGGCCAGTGCGACCACTGTGGTTGTGTAAAGCGGCGGCGACCAGTTCTTTACCAGTACCCGTTTCGCCTTCAATTAATATCGATGATTTGGTGCTGGCGACTCGTTCGATCAGCGCATTGATCTGTAATATCGCAGTGGATTCGCCGAGTATCGCCCCGCTATTGTTTTGCGTACTCAGACGCTGTTGGTAAACGTAGTTCTCACGAGAAAGCCTGAGGTTGGTAAAGCATCGGGCGACCGCGCCTAGCATTTGCTCTAAGCGAAAAGGCTTTAAAATAAAGTCCCCTGCGCCAAGGCGAACGGCGGCGACTGCGCTGTCTAGCTCGGCAAACCCGGTCATGAAAATTACATCGGCACTGGGCATGTTGCGGTCAAAATTTTGCACCCACTCTACCCCCGATTGTCCGGGCATATTGATATCAACAATCAGTAAATCATAGAGGCGCTTAGCGCGCTTTTCTTCTGCTTGGGCAGTGCAACTGGCAACATCGACAATAGAGTAATGTTTTTTCAAAGCGCGTTCTAAAAAGTCGCATATACCCGGCTCATCATCGACGATCAGGATCGATAATGCGGCGCGCGCTTGATTGTCTAAAGCAGCAACAGGCTGGGTTGGCATAGTGAATCTCAGTGTTTAAAACAGAATTATTTTTATTGGTTTGCAAAAGTTACAGTATTATCAAAGAGTTTCCAAGCGGTAGCTTTTGCCAATGGCTTATTAAGTACAAGCTTGCTAATCACGCCATATCGTCTGTTTTGTTTGGCTTTGTCTACATTCGCTAAGTTACGTATTGCTCTGGTATGAATAAAACACCCATATAGATTGAGTCAAAACTTAAGGCTTTAGACCTAACTTTTTTGCTTTACGATGCAGGTTGCCATTGTCTAGACCTAGCGCCTTAGCCGTTTGTGACCAGTTATCTAAGTGCTTATCTAATGCCGATTTAATAAAACGTCGTTGAAATTGCTCGGTGGCAGCCATGAGCGAAATAGAGTCACTATCGGCAAAAGAGGTGTCGATTGGCATCGCTGTTTTTGTGTCGCAAAGCAGTTCTTCTTCTAAATGTAACTTATTAGCGTCGATCACTACATGCTTGTTGGCGCCTTGAGATTTAGCTAAAATTGCCGAGCGATAAATGCAGTGTTCTAGCTCGCGAACGTTACCTGGCCAAGTGTGATGGGTTAATTTTTGCAGCGCGCTGGGGGTAATGATTAGCTGTCTAAATTTCAGTTTTTCTCGACACTTTTCGATAAAAAAACCGCTGAGTAAAGAGATGTCTTCAGCCCTTTCGCGCAGTGCAGGTACGTGAATCGGAAATACGCTTAAACGGTGGTATAAATCCGCCCGAAAATTCCCTTTAGCCACCTCCTCGCGCAAGTTTTTATTAGTGGCGGCAATGATGCGCGTATCAACTTTTATACAGTGATCTGCACCAAGGGTTTGTACTTCACCGTGTTGTAATACACGCAATAATTTCGCTTGAATCCCCAGTGGTAACTCGCCTATTTCATCGAGGAATATACTGCTGTGATCCGCCATCGCAAACTTGCCGTGTCTATCACTGATTGCACCGGTAAAAGCCCCTTTTAAGTGACCGAACAACTCGCTCTCTGCAATTGATTCCGGCAGTGCCGCGCAATTTAAGTAGACCAACGGTTTATCTGCACGGTTTGATTGCTGATGAATCGCTAAGGCAACCAGTTCTTTTCCAACGCCTGTTTCGCCAGTGATTAAGACGTTGACGCCAGAGTCCGCGACGACCTCTATCTTCTCTTTTAAGTGCTTCATAGCGGTTGATTGGCCGATCATTTCTTGGCTGCCTGCCACATTTACCGCAGAGCTTTGCTCATTGTTGATAGGTAAAAGCGCAAGTTTGTCGAGCAATAAAGCATTGTGCAGCGAGGCGCTCGCCAAACGGCTTATATTACTTAAGTCTTCAATGTTTACTTGATCAAAAGCGTGTGGATCTAAGGCATCTAATGTGAGTGCGCCGCATAAATGATTGTCAATTAATAGCGGTAAACCGATACAAGAGTGCACACTCAACTCAACCGGCTGGTCAGTGATTAGACCCTCATATGGGTCGGGTAGTTGACTGTCAGAGGGGAAGCGCACGACATCGCCAGCCCTTGCAATGGCTTCTAATCTGGGGTGTTGTTCAATATAAAAGCGCCTGCCGATAACGTCTTTCGCTAAGCCATCAGTGGCTAGGGGTTTAAAGTGATCGCGCTTAAATTCTAGCAGTGCGCAAGCATCACATCCCGATAGCTGTTTAACCAAGGCCAATAAACGTTGATAGCGCAGCTGATTAGAGCTGCTGGTGGTCAAATCGAGTGCGATGTGGGTTAAATCACTGATGCTTAAATTAATCATTAAGTGGCTCTGTCAAATGAACAATGACTGTCAATTTAACAGAAAAATAAGATTGTCTTATTGACACAGATCAGTGTTTTCGCCCGCTATCAAGGGCTTCATGCCATTGGCATTGAAGTTGCATTACTCCTTTTATAAATCAATGGAATAAGTGAGGAGTCACGCAAATGAAGTTAAAAACCATCGCCTGGAGCTTAGTGGTAATGAGCATTGTCTCATTTAGCATTTTGCTATCTCTGGGCAGCGATATTTATCGCCAGGCACCCCCTTTACCCGACAAAGTGGTGAGCACAGCGGGGGTAGAAGTCTTTACCTATCAGGATATAGATCAAGGCCAGCTGGCATGGCGCTCTATGGGTGGCCATCAGCTGGGTTCAATTTGGGGGCACGGCGCGTACGTGGCTGCTGATTGGAGTGCTGACTGGTTGCATCGCGAGGCGCAAGCTTGGTTAGCTATCGGTGCTAAAGAAAGATTTAACAGCACATTTGCCAAATTAACGGTGCATCAACAAGCGGGATTAGAGGCGGATTTACGCGCGGATATACGCCCTAATAGTTATGATGCGAAGACGAATACTATTGAGATTAGTGAGCGTAGAGCACAGGCGATTGCGCAAGTGAAAGCACACTATGTATCGCTCTTTGGCAAAGGGGCTGATACTCAAGAGCTACGTGTCGCATACGCTATGAAAGATAACACTTTGATAAATGTTGAGCGTCGAGAGCAACTTTCCGCTTTTGTATTTTGGTCAGCATGGGCGGCGGTGACGCAGCGCGTGGATACAGACTACAGCTATACACATAACTGGCCCTTTGATCCGCAAGTGGGCAACAATCCGACGTCATCGTTAATTGTCTGGTCTATTTTAAGTGTTTGCGTACTGATACTCGGTATTGGCGCACTGGTTTGGTATCACGCATCTCATGCAGAAGAGGCGCTGCCAAAAGCGCCGAGTGACGACCCGTTATTTAGCATGAAAGTCACTGCTTCACAAAAAGTGGCTGGTTTGTATTTTATGACCGCAATTGCACTGTTTTTGATACAGATGTTATTAGGTGGGGTCGTCGCCCACTACGCCGTTGAAGGACAATCTTTTTACGGGGTTAATACCGCCGATCTATTTCCCTATTCACTGGTGAGAACATGGCATACCCAGTTAGCAGTGTTTTGGATAGCAACAGCGTGGCTAGGTACCGGACTTTATATTGCACCAGCGCTTTCAGGGCATGAACCTAAGTATCAATGGCAATTAAGTTTAGTATTATGGGCTGCACTGGTGGTGATTGTCGTAGGCTCTATGGCTGGCGAATGGTTGGCAGTTCAGCAAGTATTTAGCCTAGATAACAACTATTGGTTTGGTCATCAAGGCCATGAATACATCGATTTAGGGCGATTCTGGCAGCTATTTTTGATGATAGGTTTACTAATTTGGCTGGCGTTAGTGACCCGAGCAATAAAGCCTATTTTAGGTAGCGATACTGATCAGAAGCCTATCATTTGGGTGCTGTATATCTCCTGTGTGGCTATCGGTGGATTTTATTTAGCGGGCCTTGGCATGGGCAAGCATACTAACATGGCGATAGCCGAATACTGGCGCTGGTGGGTGGTTCACTTATGGGTTGAAGGTTTCTTCGAAACGTTTGCCACAGCCGTAACCGCTTTGATGTTTGTACGTTTAGGTCTAGTGCGTACATCATCTGCCAACTCAGCTGTGCTGTTTGCCACATTGATCTTTTTAACCGGCGGCATCATCGGCACTGCACACCACTGGTATTTTGTCGGCACGCCTAACTCGGTGATTGCATGGGGCTCGATTATGTCTGCCTTGGAAGTAGTGCCATTGGCACTGATAGGTTTTGAAGGATTACAGACTTATAGAATGCGCAAAGCCGCTTCTTGGGTGAGCAAGTATCACTGGCCGATTATGTTTTTTGTCGCCACCGCCTTTTGGAACTTATTCGGCGCAGGGGTGTTAGGTTTCTTAATCAATACGCCTATTGCACTGTATTTTGTGCAGGGCTTAAATACCACTGCCACACATGCACACGGTGCTTTTATGGGGGTATATGGCAACTTAGGTTTAGGTTTAATGCTGTTTTGCCTCGTGGGGATAAGCCAGTTAAAAGGTTGGGCAGATGCTCTGCTTAAATGGGCGTTTTGGTCATTCAACATAGGCCTGATGGCAATGCTGTTAATGTCTTTACTACCGATTGGCATCATCCAATTTGTCAACGCGATCGACTCTGGATACTGGTTCGCAAGATCCCCAGAGCTGATGCAAGGTGACCTTGTGCAATCACTGGTTTGGAATCGTGTTTGGGGGGATGTTGTGTTCTCTTTCGGCGGCTTATTACTGGCGCTGTTCAGTGCCAAGCTGGTAATAAATTACTTTAAGAAAGCCGCTGAAACAGCCGACTCTTAGTACTTTTAAAAGCCGGAGAATCTACCGGCTCTAAGATACAGTGGTGGGTTCCATCACTGTATTCCTCTTACAGCTAAAACCTAAATATTGAAATTTTCTGCCACTCACTCTTCTTTAATAGAGGATTTTTTGCTACCGAATTTCCCTTTCTCTATACCTCCAGTCAACCCTGCAGTGCCATCCATATTAGTCGGCCTGTGATTGTTTTTATCTAAATTCAGAGGCTTGTTAATTGGCATAAGGTGATGAATTATAGGTACTAATTTGTATTTTTATAACGAAAATAACAGAGCGTAAAAAAATTTTAAACTTTAGGTTGTAATTGATTAACATGTTAATTAATATATTTATATCGCTTTTTATATAAATACCAATACAAATCTGAGGCTGTATTTTGATGGTTAAACCGACACCTAGTGCACAGCAAGTGAGAAACCGTATCAGTTTTGGGTTGCATACCGCTTCGCGTTTAGTGAAACAAGCAAGTGTGGCGCAGCTTAAAGAGCTGGAGCTATCACAGGCGCAATGGCGAGCTTTGTCTGGTGTTTGCACTGAACCGCAGGCGACATTGCAGCAGCTCACCGCGTTTGCGCAAATAAGTCAGCCATTACTCAGTACGGCTATTAAGGTTTTAGAAGAGCGCGGGCTGGTCTCGCGCATTACATCTGAGCAGGACAGGCGCAGCAGTTTGATCGTAGCAACCGCTGCGGGGGAGCAAATCTATCGCGAGGCTTATCAAAAAATGATGAGAGTTGAAGAGCAGATCAATAACATTTTAGGCAAGCGAGATGGCGAGAAGTTAAAAGCGCTATTAGACACTTTAGTGGCTGGGCTGGAATGAAAGTTAGAGAGCTGTTTGTACAGCAAAACGCTGCCTGAAATGCAGGGTTATTGTATACCAATATAGAGCGAATAAAGGAGAGATAAGTGAGCGAATACAGCGTGGGTAAATCGATTGCAGAGGTACAGTCACAAGCCAATGGGCAACCGATCAGTAAATTGTCATCCAATGAAAACCCTTTCGGGCCTTCCCCAAAAGCAATGAGTGCTATCGAGCAGCGTTTAGTCTCGCTAAATCAATACCCCGCGCGTAACGATAGCTCGGTGACAACAGCGCTTGCTAAGCATTTTGGGCGCGGCTTGAATGCCAATAATTTTGTCACGGCCAATGGTGCTGTTGATTTAATTAATCTATTGGAAAACGCTAGCTTTGAAAGTCAGCAGAGCAACAGTGTGCTGATTTGTCCGCCCTGTTTTGGGTCTTACGCCGCCAGTGCAAAGCTAAAAGGCGCTCGGGTGATAGAGCACTGGCTAGATCGCGAAAGTTTTGAACTGGAGCTTACAGGTTTAAAAGAGGCGATTACTGATGATACTCGATTAGTCTATTTATGTAATCCAAATAACCCTACAGGTAGCTATTTTGATGAGGAAAGCTTATTAAAAGTACTGGATATGTTGCCTGAACAGGTGACTTTGGTCTATGACGAGGTCTACTACCATTACGCGACCGAGTTTGCGCTGCCCGATGCTATTGGCTGTGTGCTAAAAGATCGAAATATCGTTATTTTGCATAGTTTTTCCAAGGCGTATGGTTTGGCGGGAATGCGTATGGGGTATGCCATCGCCAGTGAGAAAAATATCGCTAAACTCAATGCTCACAAGTTGAGCTTTCAAAATGACTGCTTGTCTCTGGCGGCGATGGAAGCGGCCATTAGTGATCATCAGTTCATTGCTAAAACGGTGGAAAACAACACACAACAGCGCGCTTGGCTATATCTACAGTTAGATAAATTAGCTTTGCAGCACTATCCCAGTCAGGCCAATTTCATTTGTTTTAAAGCTCCGGGCGGCTTAAGTGCGGCGCAAGTGACTGATCAATTACTTGCCTTGGGAGTAATGGTACGTGGGGCCTTTTATCTGCCTAATCATATCCGAGTGAGTATTGGCTTAGCGGCAGAGAACCACCAGTTTATTCAAGCGATGACAAGCATCGTCAAAAATATAGCAGAGGGTAAAGAATGCAACTAATGACAGGGGGGGAAGCCGCCGTTAAAAGCTTACATGCGCATCAAGTAAAAACACTGTTTTGCATTCCCGGGGTGCAAAATGATTGGTTTTTCAACGCGCTCTACGATGGTGGTGAAGGCATACGTGTCATTCATACACGCCATGAGCAAGGCGCCGCCTATATGGCGTTGGGCTATGCACAGGCTTCCGGTGATGTGGCGATGTTTAATGTGGTGCCGGGACCTGGCTTGTTAAACGCGAGCGCAGCGCTGGCCACTGCCTATGCGCTTAATGCTAAAGTTTTTTGTTTAACTGGACAAATTCCCACCCGCAGTATTGGCCGCGAGCAGGGAGTACTACACGAAATTAACAATCAGCTTGATATCTTAAAATCGCTGACAAAATATGCCGATAGAGCTTACAGCGCCGATCAAATCCCCAAATTAATCAATGAGGGTTATCGACAAATGCACTCAGGTAATCCAAGGCCTGTGGCATTGGAAATCCCGATGGATGTCTTGCAGGAAAAAGGCATGGTCGATTTTCCACAGCCTGATACAAAGTATGATATGCCTCCTATTGATGTAGCACTGATTGAGAGCGCTGCAAAAATGCTGGCGCAAGCGCAGCGGCCAATGATTTTTGTCGGCTCTGGGGCGCAGGGAGTGAGCAAGCAAATTACTGAGCTGGCAAAACTACTACAAGCCCCAGTGGTGGGGTACCGCACCGGTAAAGGCATATTAGATGCAAGGCACTATTTGTCATTGCAACAACCGGCGGCAAAAGAGTATTGGATGAAGTCAGATTTAATACTCGCGGTGGGTACAAATATGCGTGTGCCTGCGCAAAAATGGTCCAAAACACACTTACCTGATGTGATCAGAATTGACGTTGATCCTCGCAGTCACCAAAAGTTTATTAAACCCAGGCTGGCTATCACCGCGCAAGCGGAACAAGCGCTACCGCAGCTGCTCACAATGCTTGCGCCCTACCAGTTAAAAGCACTTTCAAGAGAGCGAGAGATGCTGGCTATCCGCGCGGCTTGGGATGAGAAAGTCAGTGTGCTTGAACCACAGCTTAGCTATTTAAAAGTGATTCGTGAAGCGTTGGGCGAAGACGGTATCTTTGTCGATGAGCTAACGCAGATTGGCTTTGCCAGTCGCATTGCTTTCCCAGTTTATAAACCGCGTACTTATATCACCACAGGGTATCAGGGAACTTTAGGTTATGGTTTTCAGAGCGCACTGGGTGCCAAAGTCGCTCGCCCCGATGTGCCGGTGATATCGGTCTGTGGTGATGGCGGCTTTATGTTTGGCGTGCAGGAGTTGGCGACAGCAGTGCAGCATAAAATCGCGCTATGTGTGCTGCTCTTTAACAACAATCAGTACGGGAACGTGCAAGAGATGCAAAAAAATGATTATGACGGACGAGTGATAGCCACCGACTTGCACAACCCAGATTTTGTGGCGATGGCGCAATCTTTTGGTGCGCAGGCAATGCAGGTTAATTCATTAACTGAGTTACGTGAAGCGATTCGAAAAAGCCACGATGTAGATGTACCTACTGTCATTGAAATCCCCGTTGGCGATATGCCTAGCGTCAATCAGTTTAGATAACTTTGTTAGGAGGGCGTCGCTATGAGTAGTGAGCTTATATTAGGCAGATCAAGTGATCTCTACCAGTGTTTTGAGCAGGCATTAGACAAGCGAATGGTCTTTTTTACAGGGCTCTCTGGCGTCGGTAAAAGTTTGTATATACAGCAGTTTTCAAACTTGGCGGCGAGTTCTGGGCGCACTGTACACCTGTTGCAATGGGATGTCACAAGAGAGGCTTTTCAAAGCGAACAGCTACTGGCTAAATACCCAGAAGTTGATGGCGTGACGCACAGCGTGATACGCAAAGCAGTTGGGCTTTGGGCGCGCCAAGGCATCTTACAATGGCATCAACAATATACAGATAGTCAGCATATTTTGATCGCAGAATTACCATTAATTGGTAATCGTTTGATTGAACTAGTACAACAACACGATGATCCTGTAGAGCGTTTGTTAGCCAGTGATCAAGTGCAGTTTTTTATCCCCGTTCCCTCACAGCAAGTGCGCGCGCATATTATTGGTTGTCGCACTGCAAGTATCGATAGGCCTGAGCACGCGCGTGAAGCGGCGGACGCCCCTGTGAGTGTCGTCAATAGTATGTGGCGACAAGTGCGCGAATTGGCGGTGATGCTAGGCATGGATGTTGAAGATAAGGGCTACGATCCCTGTTTGTATAGTGAGGTTTATCAATACTTATTAGTGCATCGCAATGCAAAGTCGATATTCATTGAGCAAATACTGCAAACTCAAGACTCCGTTTACGCGTTGGAGGGCATCGCCTCTGAACTGCTTGCAACACCTGCGCAGGCGGATGCTATATTCAAACAACTTGAGTCGGATTATTCACTTGTGCAAATCGAGCGAATGGTTAATAACTGGTATCAAATATAATGAATGAAAATGTTGTAGAACAGCTCAAAGCTAAAGCATTAGTACTTGATTTTGGTAGTGTTATTTCACTAACAATGTTTGAAACTCATAGACAAACAGAGCGAGAACTAGGATTGCAGCCTGGTACTTTAACCTGGATGGGGCCTTTTGATCAGGCGGGAGATCCCCTGTGGCGCGATATGGAAGCGGGTTTAATCAGTCAGCGTGATTATTGGTTAGTACGCGCTAAAGAAGTGGGTCTGCTAGTCGGTGAAAACTGGACCACTATGGTCGATTTTGTGCGTCGTGCCCGCGGTGAGAACCCGATGTCTATCATGCGTGAATCGATGATAACGCTCATGTATGAAGCGCATAATAAAGGTCGTAAAGTGGCTATTCTATCGAATGAATTAGACTTGTTTTTTGGAGAGGATATCCGCGCGAAGCTGCCCTTCCTGGAAATTGTCGATGTGATAGTGGATGCCACTTATACCCAGATACTTAAACCCGATCCCCAAGCTTATCAACTGTGTTTAGACGAGCTGGGATTAGCTGCACACGAATGTGTATTTATTGACGATCAGCTCATTAATGCGCAAGGCGCTTGTGATGTTGGGATGTTGGGGTTACAGCTAGATGTCTTTAAACCACAACAGTGTATAGGGCAGGCGAGAACAATGCTTGGGCTACACTTAGATTAAAGCAGTAGAGGTTGAAATGTTAGAGCAAACTGAAATAGATAGATTGCGCCAACAGCGCGTGCCAGCGCAGTATAATTTGATTGACAATAAAAAGGTCGAAGGGCGACAAGGGCTGCGTTTAGACGTAGAAAGCCCTATAGATGGCAAAGTCTTTAGCTCGATAGTGGCATCGGATAAAGAGGATGTCGAAATGGCTGTCAGTGCGGCACGCGCCGCATTTAATGATGGCCAGTGGTCAAGCTCAGCGCCGGCATTTCGCGCCGAGGTGATGCGAAAATGGGCGGCGTTAATAGAGGAGCATGCACTGTCAATTGCAGTGTTAGGTGTCCGTGATAATGGCACGGATATTCGCACAGCAATGAAAGGCGAACCGCTAAGTTGCGCAGCGACTATTCGCTACTATGCAGAAGCGGCGGATAAACTTTATGGTGAAATAGCGCCTACCGCTGATACCACACTGGGCTTAATTCATCGTGAGGCAGTAGGTGTTGTCGGCTTAATAGTGCCGTGGAATTTTCCGTTAATGATCGGCGCTTGGAAATTAGGGCCCGCACTGGCAGCGGGAAATTCAGTGGTACTAAAACCTTCAGAAAGCGCCTCGCTTTCACTGCTTAAAATTGCTGAATTAGCGATACAGGCCGGTATGCCAGCAGGGGTGCTTAATGTCGTAACAGGTTTAGGTGAGCTGTGTGGTAAAGCACTGGGCTTGCATAGGGATGTCGATGTTTTAGCCTTCACCGGCTCAGGTATGGTGGGGCGCTGTTTGATGGAATATGCGGCGCAATCCAATATGAAGCGACTGTATTTAGAGCTCGGCGGAAAATCGGCCAATATTATTTTTGCTGATGCCGCTAACCTTGAGCGAGTCGCCAAGGAAACCGCTGCTTCTATCTTTAGAAATTCAGGGCAAGTGTGTGTTGCGGCCTCTAGAGTGATAGTACAAGAGAGTATTAAAGCGCTGTTGATCGAAAAAGTACTCAATTACGCGAAAGCGCTAAGTGTTGGTGATCCGCTGAATATGAGCAACAACACGGGCAGTATTGCAAATGCAGCCCAATTAGCAGTGATTGATGCCAAAGTGAAACAAGGGCTGGCAGAAGGAGCAAAACTGTTATTAGGCGGTGAAAAAATATTGCAGCAAAGCGGTGGGAGCTACTATGCCCCGACGATATTTAGTGAAGTCACTGCCGATATGTCACTGGCACAAGAGGAAATTTTTGGTCCAGTGCTTTCGATACTAAGTTTCGATACGATGGAGCAGGCAATAGAGATAGCCAATAGTACCGTTTATGGCCTCTCTAGTGTGGTCTGGACAGCGAATTTATCGCGTGCTCATAAAATGGTAAAAGCCATTAATGCAGGGGTGGTACAAGTTAACTGCTTTAGCGGTGCCGATCAAACTGTTCCTTTAGGCGGGGTGAAACAATCGGGTAATGGGGCTGACAGATCATTGCATGCTATCGATAAATACATAAATTTAAAAACCGCGTGGATATCTTTAGACCCCCATTAAACCTAGATTCGGCAGTTGAATCACAAAAGTAGGCACAAGCTCTTGTTGCGCCAAAAAAACCCGAAAAACTTCTCATCACCAACAAGGTGACTACGAATTTTTCTGATTTCCTATGCACAACAATATCTTGCACTCCTTTTTTGTGCTCAATCGCCGAATCTAGGTTAAACGCTCTGTTGAAATAGACCGGCACTATCGAAGCAGTGCCGGTTAAGGTGTGTTTAGAAATACGCTTGATCGAGAATTTCCGGTTGCTCCTTTATCTGTTGCACAGGACCAGAAAACTGAACACTACCGCTGCGCATCACAGTGACGGTATCTGCCACGCTGAGTGCGACTTCGGTAAACTGCTCAACTAATAAGACTCCCGTGCCCCGCTCGAGAAGCTGCCTAATGGCGCTAACCAGACGTTTTACGATTAAGGGGGCCAGTCCTAGTGACATTTCATCGATCAGTAAATAACGCGGTCTGGCCATCAAGGCGTGGCCAATGGCGAGCATCTGTTGCTGCCCTCCAGACATAGTACCGGCGAGTTGACGCTTGCGCTCGTTTAGCTCGGGAAATAAGCTGAACACTTCAACTAACGTTTGGTTTAGCTCGCTTTTGTTCAATACAGCCCCTGCAACTCGCAGGTTGTCTTCAACGCTCAGTGCTGTGAGCACGCGATGCCCTTCAGGGACAGCGGCAACGCCAGAGCGTCTCACGGTATCTGGTGCACTATTAGTTATCGACTGGCCATCTACACAAATACGACCCTCGCTAGTTTTCAGCATGCCGGCGATGGCTAATACTAATTCTGATTTGCCCGCTCCATTCGCGCCTAAAACGGCGGCGAGCTTACCCGGTTGCAGCGACAAATTAACATCGAAGAGCACGGGCACTTGATTGCTGTGCACGGTTAAATTTTCAATGGTCAACGCCATTAGACTATCTCCTCAATACCTAGGTAAGCAGCTTGTACTTTAGGATCTGCTAGCACTTCAATGGTTTTGCCAAATGCAATACATCTACCAAAATCTAACACTAAGGTGTCAGTGCAGATGCGTTTAATGAGCTCAACATCGTGGTCAATAATCAGCACGGTGGCGCTGCACATAGCGGGGATTTTTAAAATGAGATTGCCAATCTGTGTAGTTTCCTCTTGGGTAAGCCCTCCACAGGGCTCATCTAACATAATCACCTTTGGGTTGCCGACTAGACAGCGGGCAATATCCACCAGTCGCCGCTGGAAGGTATTTAATTGAGCGGCGAGCATCTCGGCGCGATCGGTGAACTCGATAAATGCCAGCGCCTTTGTAATTTCGTTGCGCTTATCAGCGGCGCTACCAGGTAGTGGATCTAATACGATGCGCAAATTATCGCGAACACTGAGGTCGTTCGCCAGTTGTTCGTGTTGAAAGGAGCGGCGCAGCCCTTGGCGAGTACGCTGATGCGCAGCGAGAAGGCTCACCTCTTGTGAATCAAAGAAGATCTTACCCGGGCACTGAATGAAGCCAGAAATGACATTCATGGTGGTGGTCTTGCCTGCGCCATTTGGGCCGATAATGCCAGATATAGGGGCATTAAAGGTGGCGCTGACATTGTCCAACGCCACCACTCCGCCAAATTTCACTTGTAGATTGTCTAGCTCTATCATGGGGTGCCTCGTTTAAATTTGGACGTTAATCCGATAATTTGTCCTGAAATCCCATCGGGAGCTGTGATGATCGCGTGTAGCAAAGCAGCGCCAAAAATGATCAAAGTAAGATCTGCATCTAACCCCCAGTCATTAAACAAGGCAGGTAAAACCCGGTACAGTATGCCGGCAATCACAGCGCCTAACCAAAAGCGGGCGCCGCCGACCACTGCCAGCGCAAACAACATGATAGACTCTGATGCGCGAAAAGTTGCCGCATCGAGTAGACCGATACTCCCCGCCAATAGCGCCCCCGCTATTCCCGCTAAGAGTCCCGACAAACCAAAGGCCCAAGCCTTGTAATAGACGATATTCACCCCTGAGGCGAGGGCGGCAGCTTCTGAACGGCGGATCATCGCCCAAGCTCTTCCGGGCGCAGTACGCCTGTGTATATCAATCAAGGCAAAGCAAAGTGCAACAATAACGATGACGTATTGCAGATAAGCGCTGTCAGATGCGGCGATCATTGGGCGTCGAAAGGGAGCGGCGACAGAGGGGATCACTCCCCAGAAACCTGTGCCTCCATTGGGAAAACGATAAGTGGAAAGGATAACTTCAATGCCACCGGCCGCCATCAGCGTAATCAGTGCGAGGTAGAGGCCGCGCATTTTTAAGGCCGGTAGCGCCAGTACCCAACCGAAGATCATCGTCACCGATGCCGCGATGATCAGGTTGACCTCAAACGGGAAATTAAAGGCGTGGTTCATGCGTAACATCACCCAACCACCAATGCCCATCAGGGCCACTTGCCCCAGTGAAACCATGCCCAAACGAGAGTACATAAAGGCAACACCAGCAGCGGCGAGAGTGAAGCAACTAGCAGATGTGAATACTTTAACCCACTGACCATTGGCCAGCATGGGCAATAATATAAGCAGAGCGAGGGTGAATGCGATCCCCGCATACCCTGAGCGCGTAATTTTCATTAGCTGTCCCTCGAAAAGATTAATTTTTGACTGCGTTGCATCCAGATTAACGCAATCGCGGCGATAACAAAGGGGGCTATTGGGCGCACTTGTTTAATGAGCGGCGAGAGCGTTGACAAACTCTCGATCACACCAATGAATAAACCGCCGATTAACACTAGTGCTAAGTTATCCAGCCGGCCACAGATAGCTGCGGCGATTGAGGGGATAACCATGAACGTAATTACACTGGGCTCAAGGCGAATCAAGTCGCCAAACATCAGCCCAGTGAAACCGGCGATCAGGCCTGAAATACTCCAGGCGATGGTCTCTACTTTGAAAATTGGCACGCCGATTAGGGCAGAGATATCGCGATTATTGGCCAGTGCGCGCATTTGCAGACCAATACGGGTATGGGTGAGGAATAACCAGATTCCCAATACAAAAGCGATGGCGGCCGATACGACTATCATGCGAGTGACAGTAATACGCAGGCCCATAATCACCACCGCCTGTTTATCGGTAGGCAGTGAGAGCCTGCGTACATCATCCTCCCAGATAAAGGCCGTCAGCCCCAGTACGACAAGCGCAAAGCCCAGTGTCGCCACCGCTTTTACAACGTTGTCACGCCACGCTAACTTTGGGGCGATAAGTAAGCCATAAGCCAGTGACAAAGCAGTGGCGGACAATATACCCACCAGCCATGTTAACGGGCCGGGCCAGCCTATTTGAGCGAGCTGCCAGGCGAGCATCACTCCAAATGCACCGACAGCACCGTTGGCAAAATTGAGCACCCCAGTCGCTCGGTATAACACCACTATACCAATTCCACCCAGAGCATAAAGAGAGCCAACAGCGAGCCCAGAAACGATAAATAGACCAATAATCTTGGGTGGTTTGCCCCAGCTCAGTAGCACGCAAATGAGCACTGCACCAAGCGCGTAGAACAGTAGTTGAAGTATTTTAACTTTCATAAAATTCCAGGGTTGATAGCGAAGAGTTAGGCATCGGCCAGATCATTACATTAATAATCTTCTCGCTAAATATGAGGGAGCTGTCCGAGCATCGCTGTGCCGGTTCTTATAGATCGAGAGCGCTGGCGATATACCCGCCAAGGACAGTAGATGATGGTGGCAGGCCTAGTCACAGAACCTGCCATTATCCTAGATTCGGCGATTGAATCACGAAAGTAAGCACAAGTTCTTGATGCACCTAGAAAACCAGAAAAAATTCTCATCACCAATAAGGTGGCTACTAATTTTTCTGATTTCCTATGCACACCAATTACCTGCACTCCTTTTTCGCGCTCAATCGCTGAATCTAGGACTATTCAATATCAGTGAAGGTTGAATTTTTTCTCAATGGCGATTAACTCACTGAAGTAGGGGCCTTCGTAGTCATAGCAGTCACGGACTTGTTCGAACTTTCCGCCTTTAATAACGACCATAATGCCCGCGTGATTTGGCATGTGGCGCTTGGCCTCACCGACGTAGTAGCTACCGCAAATTAAATCTGAGGTATAGCCGTTAATGCCTTTGATGGCATCGGTAACCGCGTTGCGTTGGTCTATTTTATCGGCGGGCATTGCCCTGAGAGTATCGACAAAGAAACGAGCGGATAAGTAGCCGGACTGGCTAAAGGTATCTCGTGGATCATCGAGCTCTGCGTAGGCATCCATGACCGCTAACCAATTCTGGTTATCCGCGCCTAATCCTTCAAGGGCGGTGAGTTCAGCGTTGACAAAAACTTTACCATCCCAGTATTTATCCAGTGCTTTAGGGACAGATGAATCATACAGTGGCGTCGAACTGGTCCAGCTATAGAGTTCCCCAAAATCTTGTTCTTGAGCGGCACCAAGTACCGCAATGGCAAGCCCTGCGGGAAGGTTGACCAACATAGAATCAGCACCGGAGGCCACCGCTTCCAGTAGGCCAGAGTTCACATCTGGGGACGCTGGGTTTAATAACACTGAACTCGCTTGCAGGCCCTTTGAGGCCATAAAGCGTTCAACTGCACCGCAGGACCAATTTCCCACCGAGGGGATTGCCAAGCCAATACAGGCTATATTTGTCGCCCCTAGCTCTTCTACAGCGTACATGGCAGCACCTATTGAGGAAGCTAGTGGTCCCTGATTCGTAGAGACAATGTTAGAACTCTCAAAACATTCAGAAGCCGCGCATGCGCTGGCCATCGACATAATATTGTTACGCGCATATTGGGGGGCATTGACACTCATTTCCACGAAGGAGCCATTGCCAACCATGGCGATTACGTTTTCATCTTCGACCAGCTTCGCAGCCACTTGCGCGGCGAGTTCAGGGTTCCACTGATCGTTTTCAACGATGTACTCGATAGGTCTGCCATGTACGCCGCCATTGGCATTGACACAGTCGAAGTAGGCGGCAGCAGCATCTGTGGAGGCTGAAAAATCTCCAGGTGCGGCGTTGCCGTGTATTCCTCCCACTTTGATTGGCGTGCCTGAGGCCATTTTTCCGGTGTTATCACCGCAGTTGAGTGCAGCTAACGCTAGATTGCTGGTCATTAAGATTGTGATAGCAAAAAGGCAGTTGTAGATTTTTTTATTATTTTTCATCTTTTTTCCTCGTAGTTATAGAGAGTCTCTCCTGAGAGCATTATTGGTTTAATGTTTCTTCATGAGAGATAAAACGGTAGGCGCGCTCAGCAATCATCATGCTAGGTGCATTGGTATTTCCCGAGATGAGTTGCGGCATAATTGATGCGTCAGCAACACGTAAACCTTGCACTCCACGAACGCGCAATTGCGTATCAACAACCGCCATTGGGTCGTCGGTTGGTCCCATTTTAGCGGTACCTACCGGGTGGAAAACGGTCTTTGCGGTTTGCCTGACATAGTCGCGCAGTGCTTCATCGTCATTTTCAATACCGACCTCCGGAAGAGCGCGTCGCTTTATGAGTCGTGCCAGTGAGGGGGCCTCTAAAATTTTGATACTTTCTTTAACGCCGCGAACTAATATTTCAAGGTCTTCATCGTTATTAAAAGAGCCGGCGTCAAATAGCGCAGGGTCCTTGCAATTTGCCGAACGCAATTTGACCGAGCCACGTGATTTTGGACGCAAAAAGCAGGAGCCTATGGAAATACCGTGCTCTTGAATGGGCTCGCGATCAACCCAGCCAACCATAAAGGGCAGTACGTGAAACTGTAGATCCGGTCGTCCGGAACCTGATACGTCAATAAAACCGCCAGACTCCACCGCGTTTGAGGTCAGCATTCCCGATTTAAACATCAGATATTGCGCTAAATGCTTCGCGCCTTTTAAACCCTTGTCTTCCCCGAAAAATGAAATAGGGTGCTTAGTGACTCCCTGAACAGTGGTTTCTAAATGGTCCTGATAATTCTCGCCGACACCTGGCAAGTGGGAGACGACGCTAATACCATGAGATTGCAAATGCTCACTATCACCGACACCAGAGAGCTGCAGTAAACGGGGCGTTTCAATAGCACCGGCGCAGAGAATGACCTCTTTCGAGGCGTTTAACTTATCGCCATTCTCCAGTTCAACGCCGCTGGCGCGATTGTCAGAGAATAACACGCGTGCCACCCGCGTCTGGGTCATTATTGTCAGGTTAGTGAGAGGCTCTGCTTCACGCAGGAAGGCTTCGGCTGATGACCAGCGGCGGCCATTGTGGGTGGTGGTTTGATAAAACCCAACCCCCTGTTGATTGGCACCGTTAAAATCGGGGTTGTGAGCGATCCCCGCTTGCTGTGCAGCGCGGATGAAGGCGCGTGACAGAGGGTGATGAAAACCGGTCTCTGAGACATGCAGCTTGCCATCGGTGCCGTGGAATTCATCGGCGAGCTCCATATTGTTCTCCATGTCACGAAAAACCGGCAGTACATCGGCATAGCTCCAGCCAATATTCCCCTCGCGAGCCCAGCTGTCGTAGTCTTCTGCTTGGCCACGAACGTAGAGCATCGCATTGACAGATATCC
>Ga0209395_1001682_pt1 | contig 30516 bp, 28 predicted proteins | sample GOMGulsemesocosm_3_FD_184635 | JGI IMG/M metagenome (GOLD analysis project Ga0209395, IMG submission 184635) | Methane-oxidizing microbial communities from mesocosms in the Gulf of Mexico - GOM9D Gulf of Mexico (SPAdes) (version 2) | ecosystem: Environmental > Aquatic > Marine > Cold seeps... | reverse complement strand
TTCAAGTGCAGAACCCACTAATGAACCACCTTCACCGTGGTCTTTTTTCTCTTTGCGGTTAAAGCAGTAAGGTGCATCAATATCATGATGATCGTTCAGTGCAACAACTGTCGTAGTCGCGATTGGGATACCTTTGTAGGCAGGACCAAATACCACATCGTATTCGATACCAGAATCAACTAAAGCAGCTGCATAAAAACGACCAAGACGTGATAAATCACGACCTGTGTTAAACAGACCTGCGTTGAAGAAATAAGGGCTAGTACGACCAGACTTTAGTGTGAATTCACCAAATTTAAGCACTTCTTTTTCTAAAGCAAACTCAATAAACTCGCGTTGGTAATCTTTCATCGTTTTCCCCTATTATGATTAATTAGATAGTATAGGCTAAAAGCCACTTCACCTAAAAAGCCTAATAATATGGGGTATATTATTAGGCAATTAATATTGTTAGCACTAAGCGACTAACGATAAGCGCCGCTATTCTAACAAGCTTTACACTTTAATCAAGCTATCACCGAGTGCTTTCTTTTGCTCTACAATGATCTGTTCGATACCATCTTTCGCTAACGCCAGCATGTCTAACATCTCTTCGTGGCTAAATGGTTCTCCTTCAGCAGTGCCTTGGATCTCGATAAATTTACCGGTATCAGTCATCACTACATTCATGTCTGTTTCAGCGTCAGAATCTTCAGGGTAATCTAAATCGCAAATGGCTTCGCCTTTGTAGATACCCACAGACACAGCGGCGATCATAAATTTAATAGGGCTAATCTTTAACTTACCTTTGCGGATTAAAAATTCAACCGCATCAGCCAATGCAACACAAGCACCTGTAATTGCAGCTGTACGTGTGCCACCATCAGCTTGAATAACGTCACAATCGATTACAATCGTGTGCTCACCCAATGAACCAAGGTCGATACAAGCACGTAGTGAACGCGCGATCAGACGTTGAATTTCCATAGTGCGTCCAGTTTGTCCACCACGCGCCGCTTCACGATGCATACGTTTGTGCGTAGAGCGCGGTAGCATGCCGTATTCAGCCGTTACCCAACCTTGGCCTTTACCTTTTAAAAATCGTGGCACATTATTTTCAACAGTCGCAGTACACAATACTTTCGTACCTCCGAATTCAACTAATACAGAACCTTCTGCATGAGCGGTGAAGTTACGGGTAATTGTTACAGGTCGAACTTGACCTAATGTTCTTTGACTTGGACGCATTATTTTAACTCTTCAATGATGATAGGCCAATATTATATGAGCTAAGCTAAACTATCGCTATAGCAAGTTGTAATAACCTGCGGGTATAATTGGCTTAATTTACTTTAATTAACGGATTCAACATGATTCATAGTATGACGGCATATGCCCGTAAAGAGTTTAAAGGCGATTGGGGTACAGCAGTATGGGAGATCCGTTCGGTAAACCAACGTTACCTCGAAACCTACATCCGATTACCAGAACAATTTCGTGGTTTAGAAGCCGTGTTACGTGAACGTTTCCGTAAACAATTACAACGCGGTAAAGTTGAATGTAACCTGCGTTTTGAAGCAAGTGCAGCAAACAGTGGTGCATTACAATTAAACGAGGCATTAGCTGAAAAATTAATTGAAAGCGCAAACTGGGTATCGAAAAAAGCCGGTAAAGCAAAACTAAACCCGGTTGATATCCTACGCTGGCCTGGTGTGATGGAAGCTGCTGAAAAAGACATGGGCGAGTTATCAACTGACCTATTAAGCTTTTTCAACGAAACGCTGGGTGAATTTTTAGAGTCTCGTGCTTCAGAAGGTGAAAAACTGCAAGCAATGTTAGAGCAACGCTTAACAGGTATCACTGAACAAGCTGCTTTCGTTGAAGGTAAAATGCCAGAGATCATCGAATGGCAACGTGAACGCATTCAAAAGAAATTTAGCGATGCAAAAATCGAATTAGATGAAACACGCGTTGAACAAGAACTTATTTTAATGGCGCAGAAGTTAGATGTGGCTGAAGAGATTGACCGTTTAAATGCCCACGTAACAGAAACGCACAGTATCCTGAAAAAAGGTGGCGCATGTGGCCGTCGTCTTGATTTTATGATGCAAGAATTCAATCGCGAATCAAACACCTTAGGCTCAAAATCGATTAGTGTTGATATCACTAAGTCCGCAGTAGAGCTTAAAGTATTGATTGAGCAAATGCGTGAGCAGTTACAGAATATTGAATAATATCCAGCAACATCCACAAGCACTTAATTGTACATTTAAAATCAGTAATTTAGCTTAAACACAATCCATTGCAGCTTACCACCGCCCACCCAAAACCACCATCAACTGGTGGTTTATATGATGGGTATGGTACACTATACGAAATACCAATGGGTGGGTAAAATTATGGGTGTTAAGAGTGTTAAAAGCGTACAGGCGTCAATTAAAGGCAAACCAGGCCGTTACGCTTATGGAGATGGGTTATATTTAGTCGTACCTAAATCAGGGAGCGCGTCATGGATGTTGCGCTTTACTTCCAATAAAAAACGTCGTGAGATGACCTTAGGCAAAGTGGCTGATATTTCACTTGCTGATGTTCGTCTAGACGCAGCAAAGAAAATGAAGCAGCATCGAGAAGGTGCGGACCCACTACTGCAACGTCAACGTGCTAAACAAGAAAATATTAAAACTGTAAATGACTTATTTGATGACTGGTATCTCACGCTAGTTAAACGTCTAAAATTTCCTGAAATTCCCAAGCGTATCTATACCAAAGATATTGCACCACATATTGGTAATCTTAAACTTGAGCAAATTACCGCTCGAGACATACGCACGACTATAACGGCGATTAATAATTCAGGCAGACCAACCATAGCTAATGATGCTCTAGGACACTGTAAGCAACTTTTTAATCATGGGCTTAAGCTAGACTTGTTAAGCGGCAATCCTGCTTCTGCGTTTACCTTTAGGGATGCAGGCGGTGTTGAAAAAAGTAAAGAACGGGCGTTAAGCAGAGAAGAACTAAAACAATTTTTAGATACCGCAAAAAATAATAGTCATAGCTTCAGCCGTGACAACTATTTAGCGTGTGTATTACTGGTATGTTTAGGCGTACGTAAGTCCGAATTGTGTGAAGCAAAATGGGAAGAATTTGAATTAGATAAGGGCTTATGGCACCTGCCAAAATCTCGTAGTAAAACTAACGTTGGCTTTACGATACCACTAGCACCAGAAGTTATTATATGGCTGGAAGAATTGAAGGTAAGAGGATTTGGTTCTGAATATGTATTTCCCAGCCGCAGAATAAGTAAGAACCCACATATGGGTGCTGATACGCTTAACCGAGCGATCACCAAATTATTTGGACATGAACCAGGTAAGAAGAAACAACCGCCTAACCTCATGGGTGATATGCCTCACTTCGCAGTACATGATTTACGTCGAACTTGCCGAAGTCTATTGGCAGCACAAGGGACTTCAGGCCATGTAGCCGAACGCTGTTTGAATCATAAGTTGAAAGGTGTTGAAGGCATTTATGATCGGCATGATTATTTGGAAGAACGGAAAGAAGCTTTAGGTTTGCTGGCTGTGAAAATACAAAATATTGTTCAATCATAACCATGAACTGATGGGTAACAGCAGCAAAAGGAATTTATAAGTGGCATTCAGAAACTATTGCTGTTGGTTGTGTGATACCGACTATCGAAATGAAGTGTCGGCTGTAATGCACCTTATTTAATCAGGCGTTCAAACTGATTTTCAACATCTCCTTTTAAAACTCAAGCTCTAAGCCGTTCTGCCCTATTTCGCGGAATAAAGTGGTCGAGTCATGATTAAACAAAAGTATGTAATGCATTGATTTATAAGTTGGTTTAAAATGGAATTTAAATTCGCCGTCGTCTGAAAATAGACTTATGAAGACGTCTGTATAAACACTGTTAGGTAATATTCGGAGTATTAATGAGACCAGGTACAGTATCTAAAATTTTGTGGCACTTCACTGGCGGTCCCTTATGGGATGAGACCACTAATAAACAATTAACGCAGTTAAAACCTGCTAAGTTTGGATATGACGCACTAAAATCTATCTTAACTTCAAGGGAGGTTAGGGTTGGTAAATACCATGAAATTGTAAAAGTTACCGTGCACAAAAAGCGAAAGTACAACATCGAAAAAAAGGTTTCCGAAATACATGAAAATGTACCTGTAACGATAAAATCTAAGCCTGTGTGTTGTGTTGCTGATATCCCACTTCAGCATTTGTCGTATCATGCTAAACGATACGGTAAGATCGCTATTGGATTTCGACGAGAGTCAATTATTAAAGCGGGCTTTAATCCAGTAATGTATACACTAGAAAATACTGCTTTATTAAACTCAATTTACACTGGTTACGGTGCTGTTGATAATGTAGACCCTTCAATGATTACTGACGAGGTAGATTCATTTAGTAGTGAAATCCAAAGTAAATATGATGAACATTGTATAGATGAATATGCTGATATATCAGGTACGGAGTTTGAGATCAGTTGCGTTAAAGAGGCTCAAGAGCAAATAGAAGATAGTTACAGTAACTTCTTACCGTACATTAAGACTTTCGATGAAACCGAATTTGATAGTATTTACTGTGAGCGTGAGTGGCGTTCAATTAAAAACTTCGATTTTACATTAGACGATATTGCGGTGATTGTCTTACCGAACAATCAAGAAGACTTTGATTTTTACACCGATTTTCTTAGCTCATTTGAACTTCCAAAAAAAATCACCATAGCTTCTTGGGAAGACCTAATTGACCACTAATTTACGCTTAGCAAAGCGTTATCTCAACTTCGCTATACTTTCAGTAATGCGAAACGTCCACTTTGAAGCATAAGCACTAAGCCATTCCTATCCAACGACCTTTTACGTTACTAAACGGTAAAAAAGGAACTTCAGCTTACTTATTTTGCTATAGCCGGACGGCATAAGGTCAGGCAACTACCCAAACTGGTAATTTGGGAAGTTGAATATATCCTTCCCATTAATCTGATTATCTTTCAATAGTCAGCGACCTAACAGATTAATTGAGGTAATCCCTGCTGAACGAGTGAAAATGGAAAAACCACACACGCTCTCGCTTACTGAGGAAACGTATGCGATATTAGAAGTAATGAAACCAATCAGCCAGCATCGAGAATTCGTTTTCCCTAGTCACCGAGATCCAAGAAAGCACTCAAATAGTCAAACGGCTAACATGGCATTAAAACGTATGGGATTTGCGGGTGAGTTGGTTTCACATGGTTTACGTGCATTAGCCAGTACTACGCTAAACGAGCAAGGGCGTGACCCTGACGTTATTGAAGCGGCATTAGCTCATATAGACAAGAATGAAGTAAGACGCGCTTATAACCGATCTGAATACATAGAACGTAGAAAAGAACTAATGAACTGCTGGAGTAAACATATTGTTGAAGCTGCAAAGGGTAATTTATCAGTGGCAGGGCAGAAAGGGTTACAACTGGTGGGATGAACGGCTTGCGTTCTTTTGTTCGGATTAAACAAGGCAGTGTTTTTGTATAGCACTAAGTACATAAAGCTATGAACAAATACTTCCTATTACCATCATCTATCCACGCTTGACTACTAATACGCTTAACCGAACAATATCAAAAATGGTGCGATTAGAACCTTGAAAGAAGAAACTACCACCAACTTCACCATGCATGATTTATGCCTTTAAAACCATAAGTTGAAACGGATTGAAGGAATGATGTACGGTCTAGAAAGAGCGAAGAAATCCTTTAGCTAAACTAGCTAAAAGGGTAGAAGATATTCTTAATAAAAATTAAATCTTTTACACGTATCCTAATAATTAGGGATACGTGTACGATAGCGGGCGGAATTAGGTTACCGGTGTATTTTCATTACATTAGAATTAACTCAGTAGAAAACACCATCGCTTACTTTAGACATGTGTTTGGAAATAAATATGATCAACGCTATCTAATTGCCAAAAATTCATCTCGGAGTTTTTCAACTTGACCTATAATAGTTATCCCTTCAGTAGGACCGATTCGGTTATTTTCACAGTGTTCTAAGATTTCTTTAGTACATGTTGAAAATAAGCTTTCAATGTCGTTTACAAGTTTATTTACATGTCGCTTTTTTCTTAAATATACTCGATTAGGCCTATTTAAATGCAATCGTTGAATCATATACTCCGCAGGATCGTTATCATTTTCGGGTTGTAACTGAACTCGTATACGGCCGTCTATATCAACGTTCATAAATGTTGAAAGTTCTTGCTCAAATCTATCAATATAGCCCTTACCTCCAAGGTAAGTAGGGCCATTAATAAGAACCTCACATCCTTGCCAGTCCTTGCTTTTTAGAACATTGCACTTTTGACATGACAAATGCAGATTGTAGGGATGCTTTAATAAGATTCCGTTAAACTTAGATGCGAACACATCACGCGGCCTAAAATGATCAAGTGAAAAACGCTCACCACCACATTCTTTTTCTGTCGCATCACAATATACGCATCGATATTTACAGTCTCTCGCAATCATATCGTAGTTGCTTTGATAATTTGAAGCTGCATAAAAATCACCAGTTTGGCAATAATAAGATTCTTCATCTAAGCGACTTAATGATGGGAAATGTAAATTATTCGGCATCGCGACAATCCTTTAATGCCTTAAGCTTAACGTACAAATCTTCAAGATTTTTTGATTGGCGATCCAGTTCAGTCACGCTCTCAGCAGAGATAATAGCCTCATCAACCAAAATTTTACTACGAATTACATTAAGTCCATCATATTCTGATTTTTCTTGCTCTGTAAGAGGCTCTTTAAGAGATTTTGCAAACAACTCATCAAAACGTTGTGCTTGTTCTGATTTAATTGTCTTTAGAGTATTAATATGACGCAAAAAACGCTGGGCATATTTGTCTTTTTCTTCATCCCACTTATTTTTGTCAATAGCAAACTCTATATTACCTAATTGTTCGTCTACCCGAGTAAGGTCACTGGTTAGAATATATATAGGTATATTTGGCTCATTGATTCTAATTTTTTCTATCAACTCAGTCCCTTTAAAGCCTGCTATCCCAGTATGTACGAGGTCTTCATCAATAAAGTAAGTTACTTTATCTTCAATTTTATCTAACTCAAGAAGCATATCTTCTAAGTTTCGCACGAGCTCAGGGCATTCGATAATGTAATCTTTGCCAAATAAGCGACTGAGTTTTCTTTTGTATGTTCTTCTGACTGACTCATCATCGTCAATAAATATAATACTACTTAACATTTATCTATCCTGAATAACTTCAATATAAAAACCTGCACCACCAAGTGATGAGAATTGTTTAGCATAAACTCTACCTGACATATGGTCTTCAACTTGACCTTTGATAATAGCTAACCCCATCCCTGTACCGATAGTATTACCCGTTCGGTCTACTTTAGCACTATTCATAGGTAAAAAAATCGCTTCATCTTGTCCAGTCTCTAAACCACAACCAGAATCAAGAAATGCTAACCTAAGTTTTGTTCCCCCTATTCGTTCAAAACGAATCTTAATCTTTCGATCTTCTCTAGGGGTAAGACTCACAGCCCAAATTGAATTAGTAATTAAGTTAATAGCTATACTTTCCCAATCAATACGGAACGAACGAACATTAAAATCTTTCGCCTGAATTTTGACAAATTCAAACTCCCAATCAAGTCCCATTTTATTAAATGTAGCAGCCATTAACTCAAGTATATACTCAAAAATAACTGGAACATTATTCTTGGTTCGAGTTCGTTTATCTGGCTTGATATTATTGATTGCAATCTCTGAGAAGCTATTAACATACTTGGTTCCATCAATAACATCATTTGTTATTTCGGTAAGATCGTCATAATCCAGTTGAGTGTTCTCTTGACGAGAGTCTTCAAATACAGCTAATAGCTCTATTGCATTTTCTAATGCAACTGCAGAATGAGTTTTAATCTCGTGACCAAAGCAAACTGTCAAAATGCCAATAGATGCTAGGTTTGACATGGTATTTTTCAATTCTTCTAACTTTTGTCGTTCTTTCTTAAGCTGTAAGTAGTAATCATTAAGGGCTTTGTCATGGGCAACTTTAGCTCTATCAAGCTCTCTTAACTTCTGATAAGCGATAATAGCTGGGGTTGCTTTTTTTCTATTAATTTTCCTTTTTTTCGAAAAAGTGTTTTTTAATGACACAATTGCTTCTGTTAATTTATCTTCTGACTGTTTAAATACTAACTCTAATTCATCCTCTAGATTTATATCTTCATCATTTTGAGCATCTTTATGAGCTAGTAATTCAAACGCTTGAATTACTTTAAGAGTAAAAGTTCGAAGTTGTAGATAGGCATCATTCTCTAAAATCCCTTCTCGGTTTGCTTGATCATTAAGCATCGCATTCTTCGTCTTAGTAAGACTCACGGCACCGATTATCTGATTTGGACCAATTCGCCACCCACCTTGCTTTATACCGCCGGGGCTTGAAGCTTTACGAAGCCCTATATCTAACCAATCACCTTTACCTGATGGCTCTCCATAAGGGCGTACACGAAAATCATCACGATAAACCCTAATCCCCTGATTTACACTCATAAATTGAGACCAGTTAGTACGAGTCATATTAATTTTAGAATGAAACTCGGCCTTATTTACCATGTAATGGAAGTCGAACTTAAGAGGACCAAATAATGGTTTTTCTCCTTGATTCGAAATCCAGTGCTTCCAAGGGATTGGCGCTTGTTTTATAGTTTCTCCGCTCGTATTGTTAGTAAATGAAAGCTCAACTCTATAACTGTCATCAATTTTTGCTTTAACCTCCCAACTCGCAGCCGATAAAATCTCTTGAGAGTCGATAAACTCACTTTGAGGTTTCTTCTTACCTACATGTCGACTCAGCTCAATCGTAAAATCATTTACTGTTCGATATGGGGAAATAAGCAGTCGTAGCTCTTGCTTTAGTGTATCTAAGAACTCTTGGTCCCATTGATCTCTTAGACCGATTAGCACCATATATGTGCCTTTCTGATCAGCAGAAGTATATATATCTCCATATTTATCAGTAACAGGAAGATCCAATTCGTAAATCTCATGTTGTATCTCTGAGATAGACGCATTCGTACCTTCGTACTTTCGCCAATCAATGATTAATTGAGTAACAATATCGGAGTTTTCTGTTTTAGTATAAAGAACAACCTTTCGACATAGTCTATCAAGGCCTAATCTTCCTAAACCTTTTGCTCCAGTCAAAACACGCTGCTTTCGGCTCGAACGCTCAATTCCAAGTTTATAATTAGTACCTATTTTGAGCCAATGATCATACAACGTATTAGTACTCATTCCGTTACCATCATCTTTAAGCACTATGGTACTGAGGGCTGGCTGTTCACGTAAATAAAAATGTAATTGGACATCTTCTGCATCGGCATCGTAAGAGTTTTTTATTAACTCTGATACTGCTACTGTTGAGCTTGAAATACTCTCTCTACCAAGTTGCAGAGGAACACGAGCAGAAAAATCAAAGGGCTTCTTACTTAATAATCTACGCGCCATAGTTAAACCTTTATAAATGGTATATCTTTAATTACGCCAACAGTTAAATGGCGAAGACGGATTCTTTCATTTAAAAATTCGTTTGTCTCGTTCGACCCAAGAGTTCTAAGTAACTTTTTACAAGTATTTACTCTTCCATCTTTAGGTTTAATCACAATCATATGGTTTTCAATCGCAACTAATTCTTTTAGATTGATCAACGTTGCTGATGCACGAAACCTATCTGAAGGACTGGATGTTCTCTTAACAACAACAAAAGGAGGCATCAATACTTTACCAGAAAAGCGCCTAGATTCAGTTGCTTTAGTTAAATTATCCCAAGCAGGGCAATTTTTGGAATAAAAATATGGATAAATTAAGCCTTCCTCTATATCTCTGTAAGCAACTAAGGGGCCAATTCTAACATCAAAATAATCTGATATTTGGGTAATTATATCTCTTTGTTTATACCAATTTATAGACTGCAATGTATCTTCTACAGCTCCTGCTAGAATAAAAACATCAACATCAGTTTTACTATTAAATCGTCCCCATATATTACATACAGCTACCATCTGTGATGAAACGAAGTCTCTAAACCCTTGATATCTACTTCCTGAACGCAGCACATCGGGTAAAACAGCACTAATATTGCAGTTATTTGGCAACAGTCTAAGATACATATCAAACACAACACCTGCAGTATTCACTTTACCGGCTTTCCAGTAATTATCTTTAGGTGATGGTCCAATTGTAAATGGAGGATTCATGACTGCATGGGTGACCAGCTCAAGGTCAGAAAAATCGACCTTAAGTGCATCCTGAACTCGAATATGAGGAAAAAACTCTAAAGCTTCTTCTAGTTCACAATCTCTTTCAACACCCCTATTAATAGCTTCAACGACTAGACGGAGTTTGGTTGCTTCAATAAAATGAACATGAATGTCAAAACCCCACAAAACTTGTCCCCAGCGTTGTAAAGTCGATGACAATTTAGCTTCAACACCAAGTTTTCTTGAGCTTTCAATAAGTAAATTTCCAGCACCACATGTTGGGTCGAGGACAACGGAGCTAAATGTAATTGGTGTTTTGAGGTGGCTAATGACCTCTGAAGCCAATAATTGACCAGTAAAAAAACTACCCGCTTCGCGCATTTCATCAATAGTTAAACATTCTCTCAACACCAAGTCGATAGAATCTAAATCGACTAGCTTTTGCATTGAGGAAGTATCAGAAGATGCCACTATTTCACGCATAGCTACGTTGTGATTTATTAGTTGTTCCATGATGTCCAAACTGCAGGAGGTTCTAACCAAATTGTACCATTAAAAATCTAATCAATCCAAAGCATTTGGGGACTGTAAGGCTTTGAATGTATTGGAATGGTCAGAGTGGTTTAAATACATTTTTCTGCAGAAATAATAAGGTGGGGAAATGTTGATTATGTATATCTAAATCAAATAATTAAGCAACTTACTTTTAATCCAAAATCAATTTAAAATCTAAGTTCAAAAAAATAACAGGTATATGTCATCTTAGTGCATACCAATAAAATTACTAAAGGAAGCAGATATGAATGCACTAACACACAAGCCCTCACCTTTAACCTGGAGGTTAAACCCAACTTCCCAATTTAGCACTTTGGGAACTTGCAAGGACTTATGCTGTAAGGTTTAACAAATCACCCTAGTTCCGATTCCAAATATTTACAAACATATATTATCTCTATGAACCCACTCACAGAGGATTAAAATCATGGCAGAAGTACAAGCAGTAAAAGACTTGGATAAGATTAAGTTGATTAGTCACTTATTGGAACGACGATATAGTAAACAAATGGCTGATGTGTGGAATATTGGCTTAAACTTAGCTTTGCGGATATCTGATTTGTTATCCATCAAATTTGAAGATATTCACACTGACCGTTTAATGATTAAAGAAATGAAAACAGGAAAACTTGCTAATATCCAACTTAACCAGAAAGCGTTAACCACTATTAAGCAAATACAAACTGAACATCCAAACCATGCTTATTTATTTCAATCTTACCGTAATCAACAAGCCCTTCATAAAACCCCTAAACCACTAACTAGACGAGCTGTTTCTGAAGCCTTTTCAATGATAGGTAAAGAAGTAAATGTGACGCTAGGTACTCACTCAATGCGTAAAACTCGTGGTTATCATCTATATCAAAACACAAAAGATATTGCCCGTGTAATGAAGATGCTTCGCCACTCATCTGAAGGTGTAACGCTGCGTTATATTGGTATTACCCAGGATGATGTTGATAAGGATTTTGTGGATTTAGAAATTTAGTCACGCTGTTTATTACTCTCCACCAGCATAAATAAACCAACTACCCAATTTATGATAATGGGCAGTTGAAATACCTTATAGCACAAGGCTTCACTCCAATTACCCTTCCTGAAGTGCCCAAATCCCCGTTTTACATCAAAAAAGGAAGCTGGCAACAATATTAACTCCGTGCAAACTAATATTTAATCCTTCGACCTGCTCTATTTGTTTGCTCATTTGTTATCCTCAGAGCCAAGCCAGAAATCTAGATCATCGGTATCATCTTCTAATGACTGAATACTATCCATACTTTCTAATTTAGTTTGCTGGAGGTACTTTGATTTATTCTTCGGAGTAATTGAAAGTTCGAGATCAAGTCCTTCCAATACACGCAATAATGTTGAAAGCTTAATATCACTGCCTGCTTCAATACTCGGGTACTGCGGCTTAATACCAATACGCATATCGGTTTTATCCATACCAAGTTCATTTCATTTGAGACATTCCTCACAATTAAATCTAGCAAATCAAACACATCCCCAAATAGGTACACCAAAATAGGCTAAACAATCAGTAGAAGTTGATTTACCTTTAAATTGAAATTAAATTAAACCACTGATTTTAATTAAATTACCTCTGACAAAGTTAACCAGCGCAGTTGATATTTTGATACGGATATAACGACATATAAATTAAGGAATCTAATTAATGACTACGAACAATTTGAGCACAATTGTAAATAAAATATCGTCACAACCAGCAGAAAAAAGTTCACGACAGCTATCGTCAATGTTTGGTGAAACCATTAAATATTTTGGACGAGCCGGTATTCAAGTTGAATCACTTGATGTCAACAATGCAGTACTCACACTCGAAAATAACGACATTGTACAAAATCATATTGGTGGTATTCATGCTGCAGCAACGGCATTATTAGGCGAGTCTGCTACTGGTTTTTTAGTGGGTATGCACGTTCCTGATGATCGTATTCCTTTACTCAAGTCGATGAATATTAATTATACCCGTCGCGCAGACGGCAATTTAAAAGCGACAGCAAGTTTAACCGAAACTCAAATATCAGAGATAAAAAATACAGCCAAAGGTGAAACATCTGTAAACGTTGTAATTACAGATAGTGCTGGTAATAATCCCGTTGATGCTGAATTCATTTGGGCATGGATTCCCAAAAAGAAATAACATCACTGGTGACAGCCATTATCGCAGGGTTGCTATTACTATCTTACCCTCACAAATTTTAGGACTCGTCTGGACCAGCCTGTACACAGCTAAATTATTAAAAGTAACAACCAATACAACACCAACGACCGCCTAACCAATTCAATAAATAGAACGAGGCCTTAATCGAAACCTTTCTTTTAAGGCCTCACTAAAGCAGAATCACCATAAATCGTCCATACTAGCTTCTAAGTTCCTTTGAAATTTGTAGGCTTGTTTGCAACTATATAGTCTGCAAAGGAGGTCAAAATGGACCACGCGTATGATTATACTAAGCAGCTGTTTAGTAATCCTGCGGGGACCGAAGGCTTCGAATTTGTCGAATTCTCGTCTCCCGATCCAAAACAGCTCGCAACGCTTTTCCAACAACTGGGGTTTCATCCTCATGCCCAGCATCAAACACGCCCGTTAACTTGGTTTAAACAAGGTGATATCCATTTTTTAGTCAGTACAGAAGGTCGCGGTTTCGCCTCTGAATTTGCTAAACAGCATGGTCCTTCCGCCTGTGCGATGGGATTCAAAGTAAAGGACGCCGACAAAGCGTACCAACACGCATTGAGCCATGAAGCCAAACCTTGTAAGCGTAAAATTCTCGAGTTCGGTGTACCAGCGATTTATGGCATTGGCGAAAGCCTGCTGTATTTAGTCGATGATGATGTGAGGAAGCGACTTTATCAGGAACAATTTAAATTAACAGGCGAAACTGAAAACCCGTCTAAATCGGCAGGACTCACTTATATCGACCACCTTACGCACAATGTGCAGTGTGGCCATATGGATCCGTGGGCTGAATTTTATGAGCGCATCTTTAATTTTCGCGAAATTCGTTATTTTGATATTAAAGGCACAATGACAGGGTTACGCAGCCGCGCCATGACCAGTCCGTGCGGTAATCTTAGAATTCCCATCAATGAAAGCAGTGATGATAAATCGCAGATTGAAGAGTTTTTACAGGAATACCACGGCGAAGGGATCCAGCATATTGCCTTAGGAACAGATGATATTTATCAAACGGTTTCGACGTTAAGAGCGAACGGTATCGAGTTTATGGATATACCCGACACCTATTACGATATGATCACAGAACGGTTACCCGGTCATCATGAAGCGATTGAGAAACTAAGAGAAAATCGTATTCTAATTGATGGCCATATGGAATCAGGCAAATTAGTCCTGCTGCTGCAAATCTTCACTAAAACAGTAATAGGTCCTATCTTCTTCGAAATTATCCAACGTAAAGGGGATGAAGGGTTTGGCGAAGGTAATTTTCAAGCCTTGTTCGAATCCATTGAAAGAGACCAACTCGCGCGTGGTGTTCTTTCGACGAAAGATAAATAAACACAATGGCCAAGAGGAAAAGATATGATCCGTAGAATCAGTTTCCCACTGCGCAAAGGCACGTATTCTCGGCAGGCGCATGCAGATCTGCCAGAGCAAGGTATGTTTGAGCGAGAAGTCAGTCGGGAAGGTTTCTATGGACCCGCAACACACCTTCATCATAAACATCCACCGACAGGCTGGAGTGCTTGGTCAGGTGATCACAGACCAAGAGCATATAATTTATTAAAACTACCCTACTCGCAGATCTCGCCTTGGGATGCACCACTCCTGTTACACAATGTCCATTGTCAGATCCGTTTCTGGCAATGTAACGAAAACATGCAAAACTTGGTCAGAAATGCAGATGGTGATGATCTATTATTCATCCATCAAGGCCACGGCGAACTGTTTTGTGATTACGGCCATTTAAGTGTTAAACAAGGTGATTATGTACTCATCCCACGTTCTTGTTTATGGCGTTTAGAACCAACCGAACCAATCACATTACTGATGATCGAAGCCACTAATGATTACTATGGTCTACCCGATAAAACCATTGTCGGACAGCATGCGATATTTGATCAAACCGTATTGGATACCCCAGAAATAGACGCTGCCTACCTGCAACAACAAGATGAACAGCCGTGGCAAGTGGTGGTCAAACGTTTTAATAAACTGTCGATTATTGACTACCCTTTCAACCCGCTTGATGTGGTGGGTTGGCATGGCGATGTATCCGTGGTCAGAATTAATTGGCAAGATATTCGCCCCTTAATGAGCCACCGATTTCATCTTCCCCCCTCCGCACATTCCACATTTGTGACCAGTCGATTTGTAGTCTGTACTTTCGTACCACGACCAATGGAAACCGACTCAGGCGCATTAAAAGTGCCTTTTTATCACAGTAATGACGACTTTGATGAAGTTATCTTTTATCACCAAGGTGAGTTCTTTAGCCGCGACAATATTGAGCCTGGCATGATGACCTTCCACCCTTGTGGTTTTACCCACGGCCCTCACCCCAAAGCCTATCGCGCAGGTTGCAAATCACAACGCAAAGAAACCGATGAAGTAGCGGTGATGATCGATACCCGCGATGGCTTGAATATTGGTTCCCTGATGCAAAACGTGGAATGGCAAGGTTATGTCGATAGCTGGAAAGAATGACGTTATAAAACTTAACGAACACATTGGCAAGAGGTTGGAATGAAATTAGCAACATTACGAGACGGGTCTAGAGATGGCAGCTTGTATCTAGTAAGCAAAGACTTACAAACTGCTGTGTGTGCATCTCCAATAGCGGCTAATTTACAATGGGCGCTAGAGCATTGGTCGACTGTCGAAGCCCAACTGCAAGCTCGTTATGAAAAGTTAAATAACGGCTTGTTAGACGATATTATTCCATTTTCAAATTGCCAATTAGAATCGCCACTCCCCAGAGCATACCAGTGGATTGACGGCAGTGCTTACGTCAACCATGTCGAGTTAGTGCGTAAAGCCAGAGGCGCTGAAATGCCGGCATCGTTTTGGTCTGACCCGTTAATGTACCAAGGCGGCAGCGATAGTTTTTTAGGCCCCAATGACAATATCCCACTGATAGACCCAGCTTGGGGCTTGGATTTTGAGAGCGAGGTAGCCGTGATCACCAACGATGTAAAACAGGGAGTAACGACTGCCGATGCCAGTGACACTATTTTATTAATTACCTTGGTCAATGATGTATCGCTGCGTAACTTGATCCCCAGTGAGTTAGCCAAAGGTTTTGGCTTTCTTCACAGTAAACCCTCCACCGCATTTTCGCCCGTTGCCGTGACCCCAGATGAACTCGGCGATGCATGGGACGGAAAGAAGTTAAGTTTACCCCTATGCACTTATCTCAATGACACTTTATTTGGTCAACCCGACGCGGGCACGGATATGACATTTGATTTCCCACAGTTAATTAGCCATGCAGCCAAAACCCGCATCTTAACAACAGGCACTATTATCGGATCAGGTACAGTGTCGAATTGTGACCGAACAGTTGGTTCATCCTGCCTAGCAGAAAAAAGAATGCTGGAAAAAATAGCTACTGGTGAAATAATCACCCCTTTTCTACAGCATGGCGACAGCGTAAAAATTGAAATGCGAGATCAGACGGGGCAATCCATTTTCGGCGCAATAGAGCAAAGGGTGGTGATGCAAGATGAAGCTTTATAGCTATTACCGTTCATCAGCCGCTTACCGCGTTCGGATCGTATTAAATTTAAAGCAGGTTCGATATAGCACGGAGCCCGTACATTTGATTCATAATGGCGGCGAGCAGCACAGCGCAGAATACCTGAGTGTTAACCCGCAAGGTTTAGTGCCAAGCCTTGATATCGCAGCACCTAACTTTAATGCTGTAGACCCTGGGTCTCAACCGCAAATAATCACCCAATCCAGTGCAATTATTGAATATCTAGAAGAAGCGTTCCCGCAGCCAGCTTTATTGCCAGTCAATTTAACCCAGCGTGCCTATGTGCGTACATTAACGCAAATAATTGCCTGCGATATGCATCCACTCAATAACTTACGAGTATTACAGTATATCGAGGACACTTTCGACTGCGATGGTACCGAAAAAATGACTTGGTATCATCACTGGATGGAAAAAGGGTTTACAGCTTTCGAAGCATTGCTAACAATAAAAGGAAGTACTCACTATTGCCACAACGACCAAATTACCTTGGCTGATGCCTATTTGATACCGCAAGTTTATAACGCGTTGCGCTTTAAGCTTGATATGACACCTTATCCTACTATCAACCGAATTTATCAGCATTGCATTCAATTACCCGCCTTTTTCGACGCTGCGCCAGAACAGCAACCAGATATAGAGAGATAACCCAGCGCAGAGTAATCAGGAGACTAAGCCCTCTAATGGATGCGTTTTCTTTCTTCATCTAGCCCTTGCCAAAATGCATACACACCATCGAGCATTTCATTACCGCTGACAATAAAGTGTTCTTCATCGACCTCATTATTAAAATAATAAGCTTCGAGTTCTTCCTGGGTATGGTTGGCATGATTGGCTTCGAGTTTGGCATGCCACGTAAAAAAGGTCAGTGGCAAACCTTTCAAATCTCGCGTTTGGCGATAATTGTTAAACCCAGCAACCAGTTCATCCCAGAACCCTGCAGCAGCCCAGTTCTCCACCGCATAAGAGGCTGCTGTTGACGTTGCATAACTTGCCGAGCCATAGAGTCGCACCAATTCATCACAAAAGAATAAAGTCTTCGCAGAACCAAATTGACGTCGGCCGATTTGATTGAAGGCAATACCAAAATAATCGGCTAATTGACTTAACAATTCAAAATGCGCGGCTTTAAAATGGAAAGCGCCGCCATCAATACTGCCTTCGATATCCCCAAAATCACGTTCATCCGGGGTTAATTTTGCGTCGCGGTTACGCTTCGGGTTTTTGTACACAACACCAATTTCATTAGCTAAAATTTCTTTCGAAGCGCGCATCTCTTCCAGAGTTTCGGCATTAAGCATTTTTTCCAGCTGCGCGACTAAAAATTGATTAGAAAAAACCGAGAATTGCACGATTAACTGTTTAATCTGCGCATCATTGAGAGAGGCTTCACTAAACCACTGGGTATAGGGATTAGCAGTAATGACCTTGTGATTGAGTAATTCGTTGTTGATACGGGATTGAAAGGCCAGAAAAGCTTGCGCCTTGTCTAAGTCAAAATGCCCAGACTGAATTTCTTCAACGGTGTGATAAGTGAGTTTTTCCAATCCATGGTCTTTACGGTACGCTTCGATGGCAGAATTATCTCTCATACTAACCCTCCTCCCGAATGTGTTACATGAACACGAATCAAGAACGGTAAATGGTGATCGTATATGGGTATTTTATTCTTTATCTGTTAATAGCCTAACTCATAGTTTAGTTGCTAATTTCCCTTGTGTCAGTCAGCAGATACGAGTGGCTTGCAATGGAAAGCCTAATTATTTCTATCCGTCATATAAAGTAACGAGGCTGTATATATCAATAAAAGTATAAGAAAAACGCCATTAGTTTCATTTGAAATAAGGGGCGATTATATTTGAACTTACAGGGCACTTTCTGCTACTAATACTCTAAGTGACTACAACAATGACGATATTCGCGTTGTAATGGGGCACCGTAAGACCAACAATATAGAGGTACGTTATGAAAGTAGTAGTGGAGTTTATGGAAACAGGTCGATACAAAGATAGAGTTTGGGAACCTTCATTCCACACTGGAAAAGGCAGTTTACGCTCAGTCTCACCTTCTTATGCCGCACAGTTAATAAGTCAATCAAAAGCAAAGCTGCATATCAATGAAGATGGCTCGGCAGCGCTTGAACACTAACAAGCCTCAATGAAGTATATTTAAATTTTTTGTTATATAAAGTCTAAGTCAGTCTTTAGTAAAGTTCGGGGCTAAACTGCACACACAGCCTAGCCCCTATCATTACGTTGCTATTTTCAATCGGCAAGCGCGACGTAGATGACGCACTCGACGTTTAGCGGTTACATTACGTGGTTCAGAGCTGCAAAGTGGGCGGCCATCGGCATTAAGGCCTATATCTTTTAACAGATACTCATTACCCAATGGGATCTCGCTGGTAGCACGACGTACTTTGGCTAACCATACCCGTTCTTCACGACGGATATCAGCACGAACAAAGAAAACAGCAAGGTGTAAATAAAGTGAATGACGCATAATAATTCTCCAGTATATAAGTTTTAAACTTAAAAAATTGACTGGGAAAAATGGCGTGAAATAATTCGGCTATCTAGAGATATTAATGAGGTTATAACCCTATTAGCTGCCATTTTACCGCAGCCTTTAAGGGTACGGATTAGTTAGTTATTGGTGCCCGGTTTTCGATCGGAACTGGCCAGAAAGGCGCAATGAATGGCCATCATGGGACAGGTATGATCAAAAGATACATAAACAAATTGAACAAGATTTAAATTTTTCATATGTACCTCCGGTTAACTAATTAATCCAAAATAATGATGTGAAATAAATGTTAAATCACATAGGGGAGTTTATGTGATATCGAATATTCTGCAACTGCAAATTACCACTTAAATGTAAAACAAAGCATTATGCTAACAATGTATTTTTATAAGTCTTTTATCCATATATTCAACTAGTTAATCGCCAGCCCATATTGCAGTACCAATTCAGCAATGGTTTTAGCATTAAATTTTTTCATCAAACTAGCCCTATGTACTTCCACAGTACGCACCGCAATACATAACGCATCTGCAATCTGTTGATTTCGCTTACCTTGTACCAAGAGTAATAATATATCTTGCTCACGTTCAGTCAGTGATTGATAAGATAATAATGCGCTGAGTTGCTTGCTACGAGCCAATGATTTATCCGCGGCAATCATAATCGCCTGCATCAACTTTTCACCATCGACTGGTTTTTGAAAAAAATCCACCGCGCCTGATTTAAATGCATCCACCGCCATCGATATATCACCTATGAAAGTTGGGGCACGGCATTCATAGCGCAGAAGATTTTTATTTACGCTCTGCGGCCAATTTAGCTTATGTCGCCAATGGCGTGCCCAAAGCCAGTAGTGAAGACATGGTATTGTCCGGATTAGAGCGTTTGTTACCAGCTATGCAACGTGTACTGACACCGGAATAACTTGGTAAAGTGGCGTTTATCTTTGCTCTTGGCGGCCGCTTTGAAGATGCGACCGAAGCATACAAAGGCGACGAAATGAAATACCAATGATGGAGTGAATATTAATGACATCGGTCTTATTGATCCTACCCGTGAAGGTAAAGGTGTATTGCTGGACTGGGTTGTCGGTGCAGCAGCAAGACAGGCTCTGCCCGCTAAAATTAGTCTGAGTTAACCTTTAATAATCCGAGCTGATAAATAACTTAATTACCGAATAAGCCTACTGGTGCAATATCAGTGGGCTTTTAAATAACAACGATAAAAGGACCCATTGTCCAAACTCAAACTTAACCCACTCAAATTAGAGCTTTAGCACCAAAACAACTCATCGTACCACTTTGGCGTTTTTCCAATTTCAATATAGGGGCCCCCTAAACAATAATGTTTTTTATTATATTATTTAGTTTTTCATACTTTTAAAAACAATGCACTTTGTCCCTAAAATGCCAAAGTATTGCACTTGATACCCCTATTTTAAATCGGTAACGTCATCGGAAAATAACATTAAATATCGCGCTGTTACGATAATGCTATAAATAATGTTTTATCCATTTGGTGATGAGGTTGAAAATATAATGAATAAAAAGATGTTGTTAACAACACTGGCAATAAGCTGTGCACTAGCGACTACGTCTCGCACTGTATCAGCAGCAGGCTTCCAAATTTCGGAGCACTCAGCTTCAGGTTTAGGTCGTGCATTTGCTGGTGAAGCAGCCATTGCCGATAACGCAGCAACATTAGCGCGTAATCCAGCCTCATTAACGATGCTAGAAGGTACCTCTATATCAAATGGTATTACTTACATCGACCCAAATGTACAAGTTGAATTTAGTAACGGTCAATTCATTGATGCTGTTGAAGACTCAGCTGCACCTTATGCACTTGTTCCAAATGCATTCATGAGCATCCAGCTTAATGACAAATTCACCATAGGTTTTGGCTCGTACGCTGACTTTGGTTTAGCGTCAGATTATAGCGATGAAGTTAATGAAGAGTTTGGTGCAATTGCCGGTGATACAGCAATCACGGTAATCAACTTAAATACCAGCCTAGCGTATAAAATTAATGAACATTTTTCAGTTGGTGCTAGCGGTAGTATTTTATTAGCTAAAGCAGAACTAAACCGTTATTCCAATATGGCGAAATTGGTCAGTGACAGCAATGTTCTTGCTAGCATGGAAGGTCAAGGTATTGGTTTTGGTTACAAGGTTGGCGCTTTATATAAACTCAATGAAAACCATCGTTGGGGTATTGCCTATACAGGTGCGTCAGATGTTGATATGGAAGGCGAGTTCACAGGTATTCAAGCAAACACAGATAACGGTCTATTAGACTATGTCGAAGGTATCGATGGCGAGCTAACATTAAACCTACCATCAATCTTAGAAATTTCAGGTTATCACCAGCTTACCGACCAATTTGCTATGCATTATAGCTGGGTACGCACAGGCTGGAGTTCGTTTGAAGAGATCTTAGCTACATCCGTTAACGGTGAATGCAGCAGCAAAGGCGAAAATGATAACGTTTGCCTACAAAAAACCGAAGAATGGAAAGATTCAAACCGTTATGCCCTTGGTGCAACTTATCAAATTAATGATAGCTGGGCGATCCGTTCAGGTGTTGCTTATGACGAAACACCAACAGATGAACACATAACAGCAAGTATTCCTGATTCAAATCGTATGTGGTATTCAGCAGGTATGTCTTACTACACAGGGCAACACGCGTTTGATCTTGGTGTGACTTACCTTGTTGGTGAAGATGGTGAAATGGCTGAAGAAGAAGGTCAATTCTTCAAAGTAACTACAAGTACCGCGATGCTTTACGCCATTCAATACTCTTACACATTTGAATAATACCTTGCTCTGCCATTGAGCAGGCTATTAACAGAGATAACATAATGAAACTTAATTTAATTTCAAAAGCACTTGTGGTTGTACTATCAGCGACAAGTTTAGTGGCATGTAACTCAGATGATAATGGGTCAGTACAATTACCACCAGCAGATCTACAATTCTCATTTGGTTTAGACAATACCAAAGAGATCGCCAATAACAATAATATTCCAATGCCTAATGACCTGTATTTTATTGGTGAAGATGGTACTCAAAACAAAAATATTACAGTGTTCGGCTGTGGTATCGATGATAATGACGATGAGTTACCAGAAAACATTGAGAATGCAACGAAATGTTCTTTAGAAGACTTAGACGGTTGGTCAACGACAGCACCTTTCACGTTACCAATGTCAGGTGATATTGCACAACTAGATATCAACACATTTGCTGACAGTGTGCGTATCTTTAAGCAAGGTAGAAACATTGAAGAACTAAAATATGATAAAGACTTCACTGTTAGAACAACTAAGTTTAACCACCTACAAATTTTGCCTTTAATTCCTTTTGAAAGTGAAAGTAGCTATATTCTAGCGATCACAACAGATTTAAAATCAACGTCTGGTGATAACGTAGAACGTGCCACTGCATTTGATGCTTTGCTAACAAAAGAATCAAAAAATGATTTAACAACCACATATAAACAGCAAGTTAATAGCTTAATATCAGTGTTAGCAGACCAGTCTATTACGGCTGAAAATATACTTTATCTTGCTGGTATTAAAACGCAAAATATTGGGGGTATTCTAACAAGTTTAGCCAACGATGCTGATACTGATGCAACCGGGATCACATCTGATAGTAGTCCAAAACCACATCTTGCTGGTGCAGGTCTTCCCTCGAATATCTTAGATCAAGTTGTTGGCGGTATCATTGGTAAGATTACACCTGAGCCTATTGAACCCGCACCCTTTGATCCAGAGTTATGTAATGGAGGACCCTTTGATTTTGTACTTGAATGTGTACGTAAATTACCCGCAAAGATTGAACTGCCATACTACCTAGATGATTCAATGGCCCTTCAAGGGAATTGCACGGAAGATTCAATTAATCAAGAAAATGCTGAATTTTGGTTCGCCGTGGATGGTATCAACGTTAAAGAAAATGAAAGCTATTTTGAAAGTTATAACTATTCAAAAGATACTTGTAAAGGGCTTTACAGCAATTGGAATATTGATAACGCCAGCCAAAAGCCTACTTACTCAGCAACACAAACATTAGATGTACAAGTTGTACTACCAAAAGAACCAACACGCTTTAACCCTGCGCCAAAAGATGGTTGGCCTGTAATAATATTCTCACATGGTATAACCGCAGCAAAAGAATTTGGTAATGGCGGCATGTTATTACTCGACAATTTTGTGCAAACTGAGTTCGCTAAACAGGGATATGTCGTTATCGCTATTGATCATCCTCTACACAATTCTCGTGCAGTCGATTTGAATCCTGATGGTGATACTGACTCACGCAACGATACCTATGAAATTAATGCGAGCCAATCATTACGTGGTTTATTTGCCGGTAATGACAGCGCCGATATTAAAAACTACTTAAAAGCAGATTCATTATTAACATCTCGTGATAACTTGCGCCAAAGCGTCGCAGACTTAATCAACTTGCGAGCGTCTATAGGTAATCTGTCTTATCTTGACTCTGATGGTGTATCAAAAGATATCGCATTAGACAGCGATAATGTCTATGTCATGGGCCACTCTATGGGGTCAATTGCCGCAGCATCTTTCAGTGGTATTGTTAAAGGTACATCGATAGATGTGAACGGTACAATTCTAGCAAACCCAGGTGCGGGTATCGCTGGTATTTTAATGAACTCAGTGTGGTTAGGCCACAGCGAAGTACCACCAGCTATCAAAGCACTACCTGAATACCGTTTACGCATGGCAAAAGAACTTGGCTTAGAATCTGATCTTAATGTTGTTCGTGAATATGCAGAACAAAACCCTGTAGCTTACAAACAAGAATCAGATCAAATTTCACCCGAATATTTAAGTGAATTCCAATATCTAATCCAAGCTGTTGTCGATACCGTTGACCCAATTAACTACATTGATGAATTAAAAAACAAACCAATTCTGTCTTTAACTGTTGCAGGTAGTATCTCTGAGCAACCTGAATTACAAGATGTAGAAGGCAACCTCTTTACTACTGCCGATCAAACTGTGCCAATTAAAGTGGAACTTGATGGTCAAACGACTTATGAAGTTTGTAATCAAGCATCTGCTGTTGCTGGTGATGTAGCAAGTCAAGATCTTGGTTGCTTTAACGGTTCTACAGCTAAACCTTACTACTCATTGAATAACACAGAGTTCCCACTGTCAGGAGCTGAACCACTAGAAACACAGCTTGGTTTACGTAATGTATTGAACAGTACTGACCGTTCGTACACTCGTTTCCTAACGGGTACGCATAATATTGGTGCGGGTACACTTACAGGTTCTGAAACTGAAGGTAATGCTGACTATGCATCTGTTGATAGTGCTGCGACTGAATTAACGATTCAAGCGGCGTCTTTTGTAGAGTATTCTCTGGGTAATAGGGATGAGTATGTTCAAGGCTCTCATCGCGTAGCGCCTGAAGACCTAACTATTATTGAAATTGAAAAATAATAATTAGCGATTCGATTAAAAAGCCCAAGTCACTTCATGACTTGGGCTTTTTATTTTCTACACAAACACCATTAAACCGCGTTGACCACCTCACCACTCTCATCAGCTTGCAGTTCTAACTCTGCTTGTGAAAGCAAAGCAAACTCTTCCTCTGCACTGCCAGCAATCAGATTGTGCTGACTAACAAAGAAATAATACAAACCGCCAATCACAAATAATCCCAATGTCAGATTAAATGCACGTGGGTCAAACGCATATACTCCAGTTAAGGCAACCAAAGAAAGTAATAACGAGATAGATGACGTCACAATACCACCCGGTGTTTTGTAAGGGCGAACTAAATCAGGTTGTTTAATCCGTAACAATATATGACTGAGCGACATCAGAGCATAAGACACAGTCGCACCAACAACCGCCATGGCTAAAATCAAATCACCCTCGCCACTTAACGACACTAAGAATCCAAAGATACCCGGCATAACCAAGGCTCTTGAGGGTACCTTACGTTTACTGGTTAACGACAATGAACTAGGTAAATAACCCGCACGTGACAACGCAAAGACCAAGCGACTATAACCATAAATAATAGAGAAAAACGATGCAACTAATCCGGCAAGACCAAGTACATTAACCAAGGTTGCTAATGTTTCATTACCACTAATTTTTAACGCGTCGACTAACGGCACAGCACTTTGACCAATCACATCAGCACCAACCGCACCAGCCAATAACACTACAACTAATAATGCCGTAAAGAGTAAAAATATCATTGCTGCAATAATACCTTTAGGCACATCCTTTGCTGGATCTTTTGCTTCTTCAGCAGCAAGCGGCACGCCTTCAACCGCCAAGAATAACCACATAGCAAAAGGTAACGCCGCCCATACACCATACCAACCCATTGGCATAAATTCAGACGCACCCACTGCATCCGTAACTGCGATATCATATAAATTGTTTACATCAAACTCACCAATCAAGGCAACGGCAGTCGCGATAATGGCAAATACCGCCAGACCACTGATCACCATCATCACTTTTAACGCTTCACCCACACCCGCTAAATGAATACCAATAAAGATCAAATAAAATAACGCGTATATTAATGGGCCATCCACCCCAATCAGCGCATTAACCGCCGACCCGATAAAGATAACGATTGCCGCTGGGGCAAGGGCATATTCAATTAATATCGCGAGTCCGGTAAGGTAACCACCTGCAGGGCCCATTGCTTGGCGAGCAAAACTATAACCACCACCTGCAGCTGGGATCGCAGCAGACATTTCTGCCAGTGATAACACCAAGGTATAATACATTAGCCCCATTAATACCGATGCAATCGCAAAACCACCCCAACCAGCTTGAGCAATACCAAAGTTCCATCCGGCAAAATCGCCCGATATAACATATGACACACCTAAACCAGCCAATAAGAGCCAGCCTGCAGTCCCTTTTCTCAATTGTCTCTTAGCGAGATATTCCTTATGATCCGACATGCTATATCCTTATCTTAGTTTGTTTTCGATAGTAAAAAATTTTGTGTCTCTTGCAACGCTTCAACTTCTAACGTATCGGAGCGGTCTTTCAGATTTACACCAGACAGTGATAATCGACGCGCTTCCATTAATAGATAGAAGGCCCGTAAACTGGCTTCGTTATAACTCAACCCTTCGGGACGTACGTTAGAAATACAATTACGACTAGAATCATCCAATCCGCGGGAGGGAGCCCATGTAAGATACATGCCTAAACTATCTGGTGAACTCAGCCCTGGGCGCTCGCCAATTAACACCAAAACAGACTTGGCATGAAGTAACTCTCCAATATCATCACCCACTGCAACACGTCCTTGTTCGACGACGATGATGGGTGCGACAGTCCACGATTGTGTCTTGTCCGCCGCTAAGCGTTGCGTTAATAATGTAATAACGGCAACAGCATGATCTTGTACAGCCCGAGAAGACAGTCCATCAGCGACTACAATCACCAGGTCATATTCAGCCTGTTTATCCTGCTGATAATCCGTTAATGTTTGGCATGACCTCTCATTAAGCTGACGACCCAAATCTGGACGCTGCAAATACATCATGCGATCAGTAACTGCACTGTGTAATACCAAGGGTTCAGCTAACATGATAGGTGTCTGCATTGACGTTAAATCACGGCATAACGTATTAATATCGAGTGGCGTATGCACTGCATCTTTGGCCTGAGCATGCGCTAACTGAAATTTGAATAATTCATCACTCGGGATACTATTACCCACCCGACCTAAGCCAATTCTGGCATGAGTGAAACGTCTTAATGTACGCCACGGGTTAGTCACCACAGAGTCAGATTGGGGCGCGATTAATTCATGAAAATCAGGCATAGCATTCCCCCTTAGGTAAATTATTCAATTGTTTAGAAAAGCGTTCAGGAATGGCGTTATTAAGGATCACATCCGCGGTATCATCAAACAATTGCATCTTAGTCAGCCATTGTTCAAACTCTGGGGCAGGACGTAACCCCAATACACGACGCGCATACAAGGCATCATGAAAGGAGGTCGTTTGGTAGTTCAACATGATGTCATCCGACCCCGGTATGCCCATAATGAAAGAACACTCCGCAACGCCCAATAAGGTCAGTAAGTTATCCATATCATTTTGATCGGCATAAGCATGATTGGTGTAACAAATATCACAGCCCATAGGGAGGCCGAGTAACTTGCCACAAAAATGGTCTTCCAAACCAGCGCGAATAATTTGTTTACCGTCAAACAGATATTCAGGACCAATAAAACCAACCACGGTATTCACCAATAAGGGCTTAAACTTTCTGGCCACCGCATAAGCACGGGTTTCGCACGTTTGCTGATCAATATTATGATGGGCATTCGCCGACAGCGAGCTGCCCTGCCCTGTTTCAAAATACATCACATTATTACCGACAGTGCCACGATTCAGTGATAATGCCGCGTCGTTCGCTTCTGCCAATACATTAAGATCAAAACCAAAACTCTGGTTTGTCCCTTCCGTCCCACCAATAGATTGAAATACCAGATCAACAGGCGCGCCCAGCTCAATCGCTTCAATAGTATTAGTCACATGGGTTAATACACATGATTGTGTCGGGATCTCGTATTGCTGGATAACCTCATCCATCAGAGTTAACAGTTTCGAGGCCTGTGCAACATTATCAGTTGCGGGGTTAATGCCAATCACAGCGTCACCACTGCCATACATCAGACCATCAAAAATACTGGCCGCAATACCATTAACATCATCGGTTGGGTGATTTGGCTGAAGGCGAGTCGATAAGCGTTTATTCAACCCAATCGTATTGCGAAACGCGGTTGTTACCTGACATTTCTTAGCCACCAGAATAAGATCTTGATTACGCATTATCTTACTCACAGCAGCTGCCATTTCTGGTGTAATACCCATCCGTAAACGCGTTAATATCATCGGTGTTGCGGCATCGCTGAGTAACCAGTTACGAAAATCACCCACCGTGAAATGCGCAATAATCGCAAACGCCTCAACATCATGTTCATCCATGATAAGACGAGTCACCTCATCTTTTTCATAAGGAATAATGGCTTCATTAATAAAGGTTTTAAGCGGTAATGCTGCCAGTGTCATTTGTGCGACAACGCGTTCTTCAGCGGTATGGGCAATAACACCTGCGAGCTTATCTCCAGAACGTTCCGGAGTCGCCTTCGCGAGTAGATCAGCTAACGATTTGAATTGATATATTTTACTACCAAGTTGATGACGATAAGCGGCTTTCATACGTTGACCTCAAATAGCTTCTGTAACCAGTTAGTACAGATAGGATTAATACTTGCATGAATAAACCAAAGCGATGATCGTTCCAATCAGCTATCAGATTTAGGCAAATTTATTAATCCATTAGAATCAACACGTTGTCATTACTGCGCATCATTAAAGGGCATAGTCATAAGGAGGTAATAAAAAATGAGTAATAAGAGCAAACAAATCATTGCACCATGCTTGAACATCTATGAAGCAAATGATGCAAACAAGCATGCCAATAACTTATCACTTTGGTCACAAGAGTATGACCAATTCAGTCATGGGGCTTTTTATGGACGTATAAACGAAGTCGCCTTAGCGCAAGTCTGTGTCTTTAAGGAATACACCAGTCAATCATTGCGGCAACAATGTAATATTAATGACGGCGGGATCTGGTTAGGATTTAGTGCAAACAAAAAAAGTTGTCGTATTAATGGTCGCCACACTCAAGAAAACACCATTATGTGTAGAGCAGGACAGCAAGATTTCGAACTCATGACGCCTGATAATTTTAGTATTTACGGAATTGTTATCGACAAGTCGGCATTGACTCACACTGCAAATATACAAAATATAACGCTGGATGAAATAATACCAGGCTCAGAATTACTCCCCAGTTACCCTCCGAATACTATCGCCACTTTACAGTATTTTGTAGCACGCTTATTATCTTCTAAATTACTGAATATAACCTGCCGCATACAAGAAGAGATTCTTATTTCAGCCGTGGTTGAATTACTTATTCAAAAGCAACCAGTCACGACAACACGCGTCAGTTATCGCAAACGTAAAACCACCGTTGACACCATTACCCAATACATCACAACAACCGCAAACCCTGCAACAATTAGTGAGCTATGCAATATCGCGAATGTGAGTAGGCGTACACTGCAATACAGCTTTGAATCGATATTAGGTATTAGCCCACAACGTTTTATTCGCCTTAGCCGCTTAAACCAAGTACGCCGAGAGCTCAGCAAGCCAGATCAAACCCGAGCTATTGTGGATATAGCCCTAGATTACGGTTTTTATCATCCAGGCGGGTTTTCTCAGGACTATAAATTGCTTTTTGGCGAAACTCCATCAACCACACGACAGCTGCATATGATCAACCCAACTTTTTAGCAACACTCTGACAAATCGTATCTCTGATCCACTTATGCCCCGGCTCATCATTATTACGTTCATGCCATAACAATACATAGACCAACGAAGAAAAGTCTATCGGTAAAGGTAATTGCACCAATCCATATAATTTTTGCGCATGCGAGACAAAACTCGACGGTAGCGTAAACACTAAGTCACTGTGTGCACACACACTTGCAGCACCATAAAAATCCGGTAAGGTCGCGCAGATATGACGATGTTGACCCGATTCGGCTAATTGATAATCCAATAACCACCAATCATTACCTTCACAACGTACCTGTACATGCGACATGCTTAAATAAATGTCCACATCCCAATGTCCCGCGTTGATACTCGCTAACATAGGGTGATCACTACGCACTAAGCACACCTGGTTATCGGTAAGTAATCGCTGATAGGCAATCCCCTCAGGTAAATTATTGAGTCGAAAATCAGCAGTGGGGTGTAACTCTCGCGCCGTAATACCAAAATCAATTTGTCCTTGCTGCAGATCGAGTAATGATTTTTCATTCCAACCGTAAATCTCTAAATTCAATGTCGGTGCTTGCGATAAAATGGGGCCGATGTAATAAGGCAATAACGTTTCATAGGCACTTTCCAACATGGCAAACGAAAACTGGCGATGGCTTTTTTCTGGAGTAAAACTTGGCGGTAAACTGATCTGATACAAGCCTTGTAATATGGTCGGCAATTGCATTTTTAACTGTAAAGCATGGGCGGTAGGTTTCAAGCCGTGGGCTGTACGTAGAAATAACGGATCACCTAAGGTATCGCGCAAACGATTAAGGCTTTTACTTAATGCCGACTGGCTCAGGTGCAAGCGGTTCGCAGCGCGAGTAACACTTTCTTCTTCTAATAATATTTGTAATATCACCAATAAATTAAGATCTATTTTGGCGAGGTTATCTAAATTCATAAGATATTCCTTAAAGGAAATTCAGTATTGAAATTATACCACTTCCATTCATA
>Ga0209395_1001681_pt1 | contig 30519 bp, 20 predicted proteins | sample GOMGulsemesocosm_3_FD_184635 | JGI IMG/M metagenome (GOLD analysis project Ga0209395, IMG submission 184635) | Methane-oxidizing microbial communities from mesocosms in the Gulf of Mexico - GOM9D Gulf of Mexico (SPAdes) (version 2) | ecosystem: Environmental > Aquatic > Marine > Cold seeps... | reverse complement strand
TTAAATGTTCTATGTTGTCATCAGATAATAAGGTTTGTAAGGCCTTTAAAACCTGTGGTTCGTCTATTTCGATTATACGCTGAATTAATTCTTTTTTTAGTACGGCATTGTCCATATCTCTTTTTTATATAAAAATAACAAAAGAAATTGATTTAGGGAGCGTTAATACGTTAAAAAATAGATTAGTGACTGATGATGAAATGCTGCTTTCATCATGTCCTGTGTCCTTATTCCTGTGTCATATCCGCCAAGGTGCTCCTCTAAAATCTCATAGCTCACATTTCAAATCTCTCCTACACACTTACTTTCCCTTTGATATGAGGATGTGGTTCATAGTTTTCTAAGCTAAAGTCTTCAAAAGTAAAATCGAAAATATTTTTCACGTTAGGATTTATCTTCATAGTAGGTAAATCTTTAGGTGTTCTTGAAAGCTGTAATGCTATTTGTTCTGCATGATTGTTATAGATATGAGCATCTCCAAATGTGTGGATAAAATCTCCATATTCTAAGTCGCATACCTGTGCTACCATCATTGCAAATAAGGCGTAAGAGGCTATATTAAAAGGGACTCCTAAAAATATATCGGCACTACGCTGGTATAACTGACAAGACAATTTTCCATTACTTACATAAAATTGAAAAAAGGCATGGCAAGGAGGAAGTGCAGCTTTTCCATGGGCAACATTTTCCGAAAATGAGACAGAGGTGTCTGGTAATACACTTGGGTTCCAAGCGGAGATTAACATGCGTCTGCTGTCTGGATTTGTTTTTATAGTATGAATTAATTCTGCTATTTGATCAATGCCTTCACTGTTCCAATTTCTCCATTGGTGTCCGTATACGGGGCCTAAATCGCCATTTTCATCTGCCCAAGCATTCCAAATGTTTACCTTGTTTTCTTTGAGGTAATTAACATTAGTATCTCCTTTTAAAAACCATAGTAATTCATGAATAATGGATTTTAAATGTAATTTTTTAGTGGTTAGCATGGGAAATCCCTCACTTAAATCAAAGCGCATTTGGTAACCGAAAACACTTTTAGTTCCGGTACCCGTTCTATCTCCTTTTTCTATTCCTTTATCGCTAACATAGCGAATTAGATCTAAGTATTGTTGCATAGCAATCTCTTGTTTTTTCTTGTTTAGCCAATAATCATACCTGCAATAGTAGCAGATAACAAAGAGGCAATAGACCCCCCGATTAATGCTTTAATTCCAAATTCAGACAATGTTTTTCGTTGGCCTGGAGCCAAAGATCCAATACCACCAATCTGAATTCCGATGGATGCAAAATTAGCAAACCCACATAACATATAGGTAGCCATGATTACAGATTTATTATAGGTAAAATGCGTAGCACTTGCCATATTTTTAAGTTCTGCTAATTGGATATATCCGATAAATTCACTGGCTGCTAATTTAATTCCCAATAATTGTCCCATAAGCATCATGTCTTCTTTAGCAACTCCAATCAACCACATTAAAGGGGCAAAAATAGTTCCTAAAATAGCCTCTAATGATAATTCTTGGTATGGAGAATTAGCGGCAATAAAATCGTTTAAATGAGTTACTGATCCCACTTTTCCTAGGATTCCATTCATCATTGCTATAAAAGCAACAAAAACCAATAGCATGGCTCCAACGTTTACAGCCAATTTTAATCCTTCTGTAGTTCCATTAGCAATAGCATCTAAGACATTGGAACCAATTTTTTCTGAAGATACTTTTACATCCGTATCTATTTTTTCAGTCTGTGGGTATAATATTTTTGAAATTACAATGGCTCCAGGTGCTGCCATTACAGAAGCGGCCAGTAAGTGTTTTGCGAATTTTAATCGTAACACAGGGTCGTTTCCTCCTAAGAATCCAATATATGCAGCTAGTACTGCTCCGGCTACGGTAGCCATTCCTCCAATCATTACTAGGAGCATTTCAGATTTTGTCATGCGCTCTAAGTAGGCTTTAATCAATAAAGGCGCTTCGGTTTGACCTAAAAATATATTTCCAGCAACAGATAAACTTTCTGCTCCAGAAATATGAAGAATTTTAGATAATAACATGGCCATTAATTTAACCAAGTATTGAATTATTCCTAAATAGAATAGAAGTGAGGTAAGGGCAGAGAAGAAGATAATGGTTGGTAATACTTGAAAAGCAAATACAAAACCAAAAGATTCTACATTCATCATTCCTCCAAATAGAAATTCACTTCCTGCACGTGTATAATCTAAAATTTCTACAAATCCACTTCCTATAAATTCAAAAGCACGTTGTATAAAAGGAACTTTTAATACTCCAAAAGCGATGATCAACTGCGCGGATAATCCTGCTCCTACAGTTTTCCAATTAATGGCTTTTCGATTATTACTCAATGCAATGGCAATAATTATTAAAACAATCATCCCTAAAATCCCTTTCCAAACGGATGTTATGGAGAGGCCTTGACTTGGAATTATTTCTGAAGTTTGTGCTTGTGTTACTATACTACTTAATAGAAGCAGTGCGAAGGATAATTTTTTAATCATGAAGTGTTTATTTTGAACTGCGTTTTTCAATCTCGTCCCTTAAGTTTGCTGCTAACTCGTAGTCTTCGTTTGTAACAGCTTCATTTAGTTTTACGTGTAGATCTTCTAGTGTATATTGGTTGTAATTAGATTTTTTTTGAACAGGCTGCTCATCTTCTTTTTCTTCGGATATTTTTTCTAAACCGAATTCTTCCTCTTCTAATTCTCTATCTTTTTCTTCTTTTTCTTGCAATTCTACTCCGGCCTTGTCTAAGATGTTTTCGTATGTGAAGATAGGCGCTTTAAATCTAGTAGCTAAAGCAATAGCATCCGAAGTTCTAGTGTCTATAATTTCCTCAATACCGTCTCTTTGACAGATAATGCTAGAGTAAAAAATACCATCTACAAGCTTGTGAATAATTACTTGAGTGATGACTATGTGAAAGCGATCCGCAAAATTTTTGAATAAGTCATGGGTCAAAGGTCTGGGAGGTTTTATCTCTTTTTCTAAGGAAATGGCGATGGACTGTGCTTCAAAAGCGCCAATTACTATAGGTAGTGTCCTTGTTCCATTTACCTCACTCAATACTAAAGCATACGCCCCAGTATGTGTTTGGCTATAAGAAATCCCTTTAATATTTAATCGAACTAAACTCATTAAAATTGATTCGGTGTTAAGGTCAAAAAAAAGCTCACCATTTAAAGGGCAATGCGCCTATAAATAGAGAGCCTTTTAGAGCGCCAATTTACTAAAAATTATGCGTTTTGCGCTTTAAATTCTTTTAACTTTTCAATTAATTTAGGAACAACTTCGAAAGCGTCGCCTACAATACCGTAATCTGCGGCTTTAAAAAACGGAGCTTCAGGGTCTGTATTGATGACTACTTTTACTTTAGAAGCGTTAATTCCAGCCAAATGTTGAATGGCTCCAGAAATCCCAATGGCGATGTATAAATTAGATGCAACAGGTTTTCCTGTTTGCCCTACATGTTCGCTATGAGGTCTCCATCCTAGATCAGAAACTGGTTTGGAACAAGCAGTAGCGGCACCTAAAACTTCAGCCAATTCTTCTACTAATCCCCAATTTTCTGGTCCTTTTAACCCACGTCCTCCTGAGACTACAATATCTGCGTCTCCAATAGTTACTTTTCCTGTGGTTTTTTCTACAGATGCTACTGATAAGCTGTTAGCGCTAATCGATGGGGTAAAATCTTCAACAACTCCACTTACGGCATTTTCTATAATTCCGTACGAGTTTTTTGCTAAAGCTATTACCTTGATGTCTGTGCTTATGTTTGTATGATTAAACGCTTTGGTAGAAAACGCATTTCTTTTTACGGTAAATCCATTATCTAAATTAGGAAGCGATACCACATTGGTGGTGTACCCTGCATTTAAATTAACGGAAACCATAGGTCCCATATACAAACCGTTGTTTCCAGAGTCTATAATTACTACGGTTGCATTTTCTGCTACTGCGGCCTGTTGAATTACTGAAGCATATGATTTTGCATTAAAATCGTTTAAAGTTTCGTCGCTTACGCACAATACTTTTTCTGCTCCGTACTTAAATAATTGGTCGTTATCAGCTGCATTTATAGATAAAGCAACAGTGTTCGTCCCTAATAATTCGGCTACTTTTTTACCGTAACTGACAACTTCAAAAGCTGATTTTTTAAATGTTCCTTCCGATGAATCGGCATATATTAATACTGACATAGTTTAGTGTTTTAGATGTTCCTTTTTTATCAGAACATAAGATGAGAGAATGATTAAATAACCTTAGCTTCGTTGTGTAATAATGAAATTAATTCATCAATATTATCAGCATCCACTAGCTTGACAGCTCCTTTGGCCACAGGCTTTTCAAAAGAAGTACTCGCTGTTGCGTTGCTACACTCAACTGGGGTCACTACCGTTAATGGTTTTTTACGAGCCATCATAATACCTCTCATATTTGGAATACGTAAGTCCTTTTCTTCTACCAATCCCTTTTGACCGGCGATTACAATAGGAAGTTCCGCTTTAATAATTTCTTTACCTCCATCTATTTCGCGTTCAACTGTAGCCGTTGTACCTTCTATTTCTAAACCAATACAAGCGTTTACAAAATTGAAGTCTAAAAATGATGCGACCATTCCGGGAACCATTCCTCCATTAAAATCAATAGATTCTTTACCTCCAAGTATGACGTCATATTCTCCTGACTTTACAACTTCGGCTAATTGTTTGGCAACAGAAAAACCATCTGTAGCTTCCACATCTACGCGAATTGCAGCATCTGCACCAATAGCAAGAGCTTTACGTAAAGTAGGTTCTGTAGTGTTATTTCCTACAGTAATTACGGTAACCGTTGCTCCTTGCTTTTCTTTTAGCCACATTGCACGAGTTAATGCAAATTCGTCGTAAGGATTAATTACAAACTGAACACCATTTGCGTCAAATTGAGTGTTGTCGTCTTTAAAATTTATTTTCGATGTCGTGTCAGGTACATGACTTATACATACTAATACCTTCATATGATGTGTTTTGAAAATTAGTTAATAGGTTGTTCTATTTTTTTTATGGCTACGAAGTTAAAAAAAATAAATTAAAGATACTATGCGTGCATAGTAAAATAATTTACCACTTTATAATTATAATGTTTAAGAATTTTGTAATTTTGCAAATTCAAAACGAAATATATGAAGACTATTCAATTTAGAGAGGCTATATGTGAAGCCATGAGTGAGGAAATGCGTAAGGACGACAGCATTTTTTTAATTGGAGAAGAAGTAGCCGAATATAACGGAGCTTATAAAGCTTCCAAAGGGATGCTTGCTGAGTTCGGGGAACGACGCGTAATAGATTCACCAATTGCTGAACTTGGTTTTGCTGGTATTTCTGTTGGATCTGCAATGAACGGTACAAGACCGATTGTTGAGTTTATGACTTTTAACTTTGCATTAGTTGGTATTGACCAAATTATAAACAATGCAGCTAAAATCAGACAAATGTCTGGAGGTCAGTTAAATTGCCCAATTGTTTTCCGTGGACCTACTGGTGCTGCTGGACAATTAGGAGCTACGCACTCACAGTCTTTCGAGAACTGGTTTGCAAATACTCCGGGTTTAAAAGTTATTGTTCCTTCTAATGTATATGATGCAAAAGGATTATTAAAAGCGGCTATTCGTGATAACGATCCCGTAATCTTTATGGAATCTGAACAAATGTACGGTGATAAAGGTGAGGTGCCAGAAGGTGATTATATATTGCCAATTGGGAAAGCTGATGTCAAAAGAGTTGGTTCGGATGTAACCCTAGTTACATTTGGAAAAATAATTAAGGAGGCTTTTAAAGCGGCTGAAATTTTAGAAAAAGAAGGGGTTTCTTTAGAAATAATTGACCTAATGACAGTACGTCCGATGGATCATGAAACCATTTTGGAATCTGTAAGAAAGACCAATAGATTAATCATATTAGAAGAGGCTTGGCCTTTTGCTAGTGTGGCTTCAGAGATTACATATCAAGTACAAGAGCAAGCTTTTGATCACTTAGATGCTCCTATTAAGAGAATTACTACAGCAGATACTCCTGCTCCGTATTCTCCAGTATTGTTAGCTGAGTGGATGCCAAATGCAGCGGATGTTGTAAAAGCAACAAAAGAGCTTATGTACATAAAATAAAGGCATACTTTTTGCGTTTAAATTCCTTTCAGGTGTTACCTGGAAGGAATTTTTTATTTGAAAAAGAACGAATTATATGAGTAGAAAAAATATAAGCACTACGTTATTATTACTGATAGGTGTGTATTCCATGCTGGGACAAGTTAGAATAGGCGGCGTTGTGTTGGATAAAAACGAGGAGCCAATCCCTTTTGCAAATGTGATTTTTCCTGATTCTAGTGAGGGAACCGTTTCTGATGAAAATGGTAAGTTTTATATTCAATCTAGTAAAAGTTTTCAGACTATAGAGGTTAGTTTTTTAGGATTTAAAACTAAAAAAGTAAGTATTAAAGCGAGAGATCTGCAATTGCGAATTGTATTGGAAGAAGCTGCAGCGGTGTTAAATGAAGTAGTACTTTACAGTGGGAAAGTGAAAAAGAAAGGCAACCCTGCCATCGCCATATTGAAAAAAGTCTGGGCTAAAAAACGCCAAAACGGAATGTACTTATTCGATCAATATGAATACAAAAAATATGAAAAACTCGAGTTTGATTTAAACAATATCGACTCTGCTATGATGCGGAGTAAATTGTTTAAAAACATGGAGTTTATTTTTAAAGGGATTGATACTTCTAGGATCACTGGTAAGGCATTTTTGCCTATTTTTATAAATGAATCTGTTTATGATGTTTATGGGAATAATAAAACCAATCGCGTTAGAGAAGATGTTATAGGGAATCGAAATTCTGGCTTTAGTGCCAATCAAAATATCATCTCCTTTATAAAAGATTTATATGTAGATTATGATATTTACGATAATTATATCAAGATTTTTGATAAGAGTTTTACGAGCCCTATCTCTCGAGCAGGAGTCGCTACTTATAATTATGTATTAACGGATAGTGCTTATATAGAAAGTAAGTGGTGTTATAATATTGTCTATTATCCAAGACGTAAGAACGAACTGACCTTTAAAGGAGATTTTTGGGTTAATGACAGTACTTTTGCCGTAAAAGAAATTAATATGAAAGCCACCCGCAGTGCTAATATTAACTGGGTGAAAGATATTTATATAGAACAAGAATACGATGTATTGAGTGATTCTGTTTTTCTACTGAAAAAAGATTATATGATGTCTAATTTCAGTTTTAATAAAAAAGATAAAGCGAAAGGGGTGTACGGAAAGCGTACCACCATGTTTAAGAATTATAAGTTTGATGAAAAGAAAACGAATAAATTTTATGCTACGGAAATTGATGTTTATAATGATAAAATTTATGATCGAAATGACGATTTTTGGGATCATAATAGACAAGAGGTATTAAGTAACAACGAAAAAGGAATTTATAAAATGCTAGACACTCTTAAAACGGTGCCTAAATTTAAACGGATGTATAATTTAGTCTCTATTTTGGGATCTGGTTATGTAGAGTTTAATAATTTTGATTACGGTCCTATATTTTCTACGTTTGGAATGAATGATGTAGAAGGTGTGCGATTGAGAGTGGGAGGTAGAACCTATTTTGGCCCCAACGATAAATGGCGTTTACAGAGTTATTTAGCCTATGGTTTTAAGGATGATCAATTTAAATACGGTGTTTCTGGAAAATGGATGTTCAATCCAAAAAATAGATTTACAATAGGAGGTGGTAATCGTAGAGATGTAGAACAGATTGCTGTAAGTTTAACCACTACAAATGATGTGTTGGGGAGAAGTTTTGCTTCGTCGGCAGTTTTTGCCAGTGGTGATAATAGTAAGTTGACATCTATTAATTTATCCAATGCTTATTTGAGTATGGAGCCCACAAAAAATCTATTACTAAGAATAGGAGCTTCCTATCGTACATTAAAATCTGCATCACCCAGTACTTTTAATTTAGATTACTATACAGATGCCAATTATACCACGACTAAAAGTGAAATTGTACAATCCGAATTGGATTTTTCTGTAAAATATACACCTAACAAAAAAACAATAGGAAACGGCGTTGAACGAACCTTAGTAAACTCAGAATATCCTACATTTTATGCGAGTTATTCTAAAGGATTAAAAGGGGTAATTAATAGTGATTTTGATTATCAGAAAATACAATTGTATTACAATCAACCATTCCAAATTGGAGGTTTTGGTAGGATGACTTCTACATTTGAAGTTGGGAAAACTTTTGGTGAAGTTCCGTTAGGGTTGTTAAACGTAGTGCCAGGGAATCAGTCTTATTTTACCATTGCAAACACCTACGCATTATTAGATTATTACGAATTTGTAACAGATAGTTATGCTTCGTTGCATTTGGAACATAACTTTAATGGACGCATTTTATCTCGTATACCACTGCTTAGAAAGTTGAACTTAAGAGAGATAGTAGGTGTAAAAGCTTTGTACGGAACTATATCTGATGAAAATAGTGCGTTGAATGCGTCAAATATTAACTATATTGCACCCGATAAAGGATATTATGAGTATAGTCTAGGAATAGGCAATATTTTTAAAGTCTTTAGAATCGATTTTTCTTGGAGAGGAAGCTATATGGATACTCCTAATGCGAATAAATTTGCCATAAAAGGAGCGTTTGGTTTCTATTTCTAAAAAAGATTAACATAATTATAATTACTAAGTTATTTGTTATAACTTTATACTAAACTAATGACAAAAAAAATGAGTGCTACGCCAAAGAGAACATTTGATGTTCTAATTGAAATTCCAAAAGGAAGTAGAAACAAATACGAATATGATTTTGTATTGAATAAAATACGTTTTGATCGTATGTTATTTTCATCCATGATGTATCCAGGAGATTATGGGTTTATACCTGAAACGTTAGCTTTGGATAAGGATCCACTGGATGTGTTGGTGTTAGGACATGAGCCTACATTTCCAATGTGTGTGATGGAAGTGAAGCCAATTGGTGTGTTCCACATGGCAGATGAAAAGGGGCCAGATGAAAAAATTATCTGTGTACCAGTATCTGATCCTATTTGGAGTCATTTGAATAATCTGACTGATATGAATAAGCATCTTGTAAAAGAGATCGAACACTTCTTTCAGGTTTATAAAGACTTAGAAGAGAAAAAAGTAGCTGTAGGTGGTTGGGGTAATACCGAAGAAGCTTATAAATTAATAGATGAGTCTATTGAGCGTTACGAAAAAAGTGAGCATAAAAAGAATAGAAATTTCACAATTTAAGATATGTGAAAAACAATAGAAAAAACCACCATATATAATTATATAGGTGGTTTTTTTTGTTAAAACTATTTTAGTACATTAGCGAAGAATCAAAAAGAAAAATAAATTTAACTCAACAACAAAAATGGAATTAATCATTAAATCATTACCTGCGTTCGGAGCGGCTGCGCTCCTATTCGTATTTATTAAAAACAAATGGGTGTCTAAGCAAGATGCTGGAGACGCAAAAATGTCTCGAATTGCCCGAAATATTGCTGATGGAGCAATGTCATTTTTAAAAGCTGAGTACAAAGTACTTGCGATTTTTGTAGCTGCCGTGGCAGCTTTATTATTTTTAAAGGGGTACTACGAAGTTGGTTCCAGTGGAATGGTTGCAGTATCGTTTATAGTGGGAGCTATTTGTTCTGGATTAGCAGGATTAATCGGAATGAAAGTTGCGACAAAAGCAAACGTTAGAACTACACAAGCCGCTAGAACTTCTCTAGGAAGAGCTTTGGAAGTTGCTTTTGCTGGAGGTGCCGTTATGGGGCTTGGAGTGGTAGGACTTGGAGTCTTAGGGCTTAGTGGTCTATTTATGATTTACCAAGGGATGTGGTCAGGAACGGAAAACCTTTCTTTAGTGTTAAATGTCCTTTCGGGATTCTCTTTAGGAGCATCGTCTATTGCATTGTTTGCACGTGTAGGTGGAGGTATCTATACGAAAGCGGCCGATGTAGGTGCAGATTTAGTAGGGAAAGTAGAAGCAGGTATTCCTGAAGATCACCCGTTAAACCCTGCAACTATTGCCGATAATGTTGGTGATAACGTAGGTGATGTAGCCGGAATGGGAGCGGATTTATTCGAATCTTATGTAGGGTCTATCATTGGAACCATGGTATTGGGAGCTGTGTATGCTACGCTTCCTGAATTTGCAAATCAATTTGATGGTTTAGGTGCAGTGTACCTACCATTAGTATTGGCTGCTGTGGGTATTGTAATGTCTATTTTGGGAACCTTTTTTGTGCGTGTAAAAGATGGAGGGGATCCTCAAACAGCCTTGAATATTGGAGAATTTGGATCTGCTGGATTAATGCTAGTGGCTTCTTATTTTATCATTCAACAAATGCTTCCAGAATCTTGGGTAGAAGCAGGAATTACCTATACTTCTCTCGGTGTGTTTTGGGCTACTATCGCAGGGCTTGTGGCTGGATTATTAGTTGGAAAAGTAACCGAATATTATACCGCTACAGGTAAAGCACCTGTATTGTCAATTGTAAAACAATCAGAAACGGGGTCGGCAACAAATATTATCGCTGGTTTAGGTGTTGGAATGATGTCTACCATGATTCCTATTTTATTGATTGCAACAGCTATTATGGTGTCACATCACTTTGCTGGGTTGTATGGAATTGCTATTGCTGCGGTTGGAATGTTGGCAAATACAGGGATTCAATTAGCAGTGGATGCTTATGGACCTATTTGTGATAATGCTGGAGGAATCGCCGAAATGGCAGAATTACCAAAAGAAGTACGTGAACGTACTGATAAACTAGATGCGGTTGGAAATACAACTGCCGCTATTGGAAAAGGATTTGCAATTGCTTCTGCAGCATTAACTGCTTTGGCTTTATTTGCGGCCTTTATGAAAACGGCTAATGTGACTTCTATTGATGTGTCCAAACCAAATATTATGGCGGGATTATTAGTAGGAGGAATGCTACCTTTTGTTTTTTCTGCATTGTCTATGAATGCCGTAGGGCGTGCTGCAATGGCAATGATTGAAGAAGTAAGACGACAGTTTAAAGAGATTCCTGAATTGAGAGATGCCCTAGCTGTGATGCGTAAATACCATTCAAATATGTATTACGCCACCCCAGAAGACAGAGCTATTTTTGATAAAGCAGATGGTGTTGCTGATTATGGTAAATGTATTGATATTTCTACCAAAGCTTCTTTAAGGGAGATGATTTTACCAGGGCTATTGGCGATTTCAGTTCCTGTAGCAGTTGGTTTCTTAGGAGGTGCTGAAATGCTAGGTGGATTACTTGCAGGTGTTACTACCTGTGGTGTTCTTATGGCTATTTTCCAGTCTAACGCTGGTGGAGCTTGGGATAATGCAAAAAAAACTATCGAAGAAAATGGAGGTAAAGGAACCGATGCACATAAGGCATCTGTTGTAGGTGATACTGTAGGAGATCCTTTTAAAGATACTTCTGGACCATCATTAAATATTTTGTTGAAACTAATGTCTGTGGTAGCTTTGGTAATAGCACCGAGTATTGCCTTAGATATGGACAAATTAGGAACAAAAGTTGAATTTGGTCAAGTAGAGTTTGTGATGGATGGAGCTGTTAAAAACAATCAAGTAATGACAGTTGAAATCATAAAAATTTCAGATGTGGATGAGGTAAAAGCAGTCGTTACATCTACCATTACTGAGGACGGTGTTCCAAAGGTAGTTACTAAAGAATTTGAAGGTACTGAAGCCGAAGTAAAAGCGAAAGTAAAAGAATTTGAAAATCAACTAAAAGAAGAGAAAAAAGAATAGTTTTTAATTATATTTAAATGAAAAATGCTCGCCTAAGGCGAGCATTTTTTTGTTATAGTAGTGTGATTTTTACAAGAGCGCCTTTGCACGTAGTATTCAGAATTCTATTATAGTAGAATCATATCACCAGTCAGGCATCACTCATCACAAAATAAAGGAAACGGGAATCATGACACAATTTTAGTCATTAGTCACCCGTCACCAATCACTAATTAATTTTTCGCTTTATCTCTATTCATTTCCGTCAAGTCCACACTATTAAAAGTGTTTCCTAGAAAGTGTTTGCTAAAATGATCAGCGCGTAACCAGAACGAATATTCTGTCATTTTTCCAAAACCATGACGTTGGCCTGGCATAAGCATAAAATCGAAACGTTTGTGTGCTTTTATCAAGGCATTAGCCATTCTGATGGTTGCTCCTGGGTGTACATTGTTATCTACATCACCAGTAATTAGCATTAATCTTCCTTTTAAATTAGCGGCTAAAGATTGGTTTTTATCAATGGTATATTTGTATTCCACTTTGCCGTCGGCATCTTTTTCTGCGAGTACACCATGATGCGTTTCACTCCACCAACTATTGTACATGCTGTTGTCATGATTTCCAGCTGAAGATACGGCTGCTTTAAAAAAGTCAGGGTATTGTAATATGGCGGCAGTGGACATAAAACCACCTCCGGAGTGTCCGTAGATACCTACTTTATTAATATTGATAAAGGAGTGTTTATCGGCTAATTGTTCTGCTACATATTTTTTATCTGCCAATCCATAATCTCTTAAGTTTCCATATCCATAGTTGTGATACCATTTAGAACGATCTGGATGTCCTCCTCTGTTTCCTAAAGTAATGACTACAAATCCTACCTGTGCCATACGGTCTATTCTATCCATACGCAATGAAAAAGCTTTGTTTACAGCTTCGGTTTGTGGACCAGGATATACATATTCTAATAATGGGTAGCTTTTAGTTTCGTCAAAATCAAAAGGCTTATACATTACCCCGTAAATATCGGTAACACCATCATCTGCTTTCATTTTAAATGGGCTAGGGAATTTATAACCCGTAGCAAATAACTGAGATAAATCTGCTTCCTCTAATTTCATGATAAGAGAACCGTTACTATTGCGTAATTCAGCAATTGGAGCCATATCTACACGAGAGTAGTTACTTACGAAAAAGCGATTTGAATCTGCCATACTAGTACTACTAGTAAAATCTCCAGGGTTTAAGTTTTTTAAGCCTGTACCGTTTAAGTTTATTTTGTACAAATGTTCATAATAAGGGTCTTGTCCTTTAGTTACTCCATTTGCAGCAAAGTATAGGGTACGATTTTTTACATCTATATTTTTAAACGCATCCACATGATATGCTCCAGAAGTAACTTGGTTTTTTAAGTTTCCTTCAGTATCATATAAGTAAAAGTGAGCCCAGCCATCACGCTCCGCCCAGTGTAAAAGCTCAGTTTCATTATTAAATAATACTAAGTTTCTTTTTTCGATATAGGTGTTAAAACGTTCCTCTATTAAAACCTTGCTCTCTCCAGTATTGATATCTGCTACACAGATATCTAAGTTTTTACGATCCCTGCTGATCGTGCTATAGTATATTTTTCCTTTTTTAGAAAGTAATAACGAAGGTTTGAATTCATCTGCCGCATTTGATTTTTTACGAGCCGCTCTGTAAACAGAAATTCCCTGCTGAACGGTGGTGTCTAGTGCTACATTGGTGATTTCTTTAGACATGATATCGAAAATAAGGAGTTCTTCTTTTGCATATTCTTGCTCTCCTGCCATGTGGTATTTATAGGTTTCTAAGGTTGGACGTTTTTTAGCTACCGAATTTATGACCCATAAATCTTTAAGCATACGTTCATCGCTACGTTGGAAAACGAATTTTTTCGAATCATGAGACCAAGACCCCCATATATTTTTTCTGTCGTCTTTTTTTTCTTCCTTACTCTCGTTATTTTGACCGTAAGTACCTCCTCCGAAACTGTAGTTTTCTACACCGTCTTTAGTCCATTGATGTTCTACAATAGTACTGTCTTTTTCATCTTTTACTGCTTTTAGGAAATTCTCTTTGTCCATCCAAAAGAGATTGAAATTTTTAGAAAACAATACAATGGTGCTGTCGGGAGATATATTTGCCCATTTTTTCCATTTCTTTTCTTCTTTCTTGATGTTGTCAAGTATCGTTAAGCTATTTCCTCCAAGTCTATATTCTAAATGATAGACTTTCTTTTCTAACTTTGCTGCTTTCTTTTTTGCCTTTTTAGTATCGGTACTATCTTTTTTTACAAGGTCCTTTTCAGTTTCTTTTACAGGAACTTTTTCAGTAGCAGTAATGTAAAACTGAATGGCAGTTTCATTTTTTACAAACTTAAAATCAAATCTAGGTAGGTGTTGGCCATCATAAGGATCTTTTGTGATTTGCGTCAACCATTTTGCCATATTATCGTTGTCAAATAAGGCGGTTTTTGTTCTTTTATCGGCGTCTACTAAGTAATAATTAGAGCCATTTGTGGTTTTGTATTGATACCAAAAACGATTTCCGTTTTTCAGCCAGTTAGGGCGAACACTAGTAGAATGTACTAATTTTGCTAAATTTTTTGGAGAATATTTAGCCGCCAATCGATAATTTGGAGTGGGTGTTTTTGAAGTTTGTTGCGTTTGAGCAAATAGAAAACTAGTACTTAAAACAAGTGCTAGAACTGTGTAGAAGTGTTTCATTTTGAGCGAAGTGATTATTATTTAGATAAGAAGTGAAATTACTAAATAGCAGCTTGGTTTTTTGTTAATAGATGTTAAAATTACGCTAATTGTTTAGGTAGGTTTTAAGCAAAAAAAAACGTACATAAAGTACGTTTTTCTTATATTTATTAGATGAATTGCCTTTAAAACAATCCATTTATTTGAGCATCTATTTTATCAATAATAGTTCCTAAATCTTCTGGATTTTTTACAAAATCCAAATTGTCAATATCTATAATTAATAATTTCCCTTTGGCGTATCCTGTAATCCATGCTTCGTAACGCTCGTTCAGTCTACTTAAGTAATCAATACTAATAGAGTTTTCGTAATCACGTCCACGTTTGTGAATTTGGCCTACTAATGTAGAAATAGAACCACGTAAATAAATTAATAAATCAGGTGGAGATACTAATTGTTCCATCAACTCAAAAAGAGAAGAGTAATTTTTAAAATCACGGTTGGTCATCAATCCCATAGCGTGTAGGTTGGGAGCAAAAATACGGGCATCTTCGTAAATAGTACGATCCTGTATAATTTCTTTCCCACTTTTTCTAATTTCTAGAATTTGTCTAAACCTGCTATTTAAGAAATAAACTTGCAAATTGAACGACCAGCGCTCCATTTCACCGTAAAAATCATCTAAATATGGGTTCTCGTCCACAGATTCAAAATGTGGTTCCCAGTTGTAATGTTTAGATAAGAGTTTGGTTAGCGTTGTTTTACCTGCTCCGATGTTTCCAGCAATGGCTACGTGCATACTATTTTTCGTTCAAAAATTTATAAAAAATAAAAATAGGTAATTTTTTGTAATTAGACTGTGTAAATATTCACCTAAATAATCAGTTTATAGCCAACACCTCGGATATTTAGTATTTTAATTTTTTCATCTTTTTGTAGTTTTTTACGTAATTTACTTATAAATACGTCCATGCTTCTAGCATTGAAAAAGTCGTCATTTCCCCATAGTTTATTTAGGATATATCCTCGTTCTAAAACCTTGTTTTTTGACTGGTATAAATGATATAATAAGTCGGATTCTCGGTGGGTTAATTCTTGAGAAATACCATTATGTATTAAAGTTTGTTTGGTGTTATCAAAGGTATACGTGCCTATTTTAATAATGCTTGGTGTTTTTGTGGCTCTAAGTAAGAGGGCTTCTATTCTGACTATCAATTCCTCCATAGAAAATGGTTTTTTCAAATAATCATTTCCTCCGATATGAAACCCTTCGACAACATCTTTTACTTGTGATTTTGCGGTTAAAAATATGATGGGAATTTGGGTGTTAGTTTGCCTTATTTCTTTTGCCACCGTAAAACCGTCTTTTAAAGGCATCATTACATCTAAGACTAATATGTCTGGAGTAGTGTTGTGATAATGTGCAAGTGCTATTTGTCCATTTTTACATAGATCTACCTCAAAGTTTCGTGTTTCTAAACTCTCTTTGATAATTTGTCCTAAAGAAGGTTCATCCTCCGCTAGTAATATTTTAATAGGATTACTCATGAGGTAGTTGTATCGTGAATATGTTGTTTTTTATACCTTCAATTTCAATGGTTCCACCTGTTTTTTCGACAATGCTCTTGCAGTAATACAAGCCTATTCCAAAACCTTTTACTGCATGTGTGTTTCCTGTTGGAATGCGATAAAATTGCTCAAATACCTTGTTTTTATGTTTGTTTTCTATCCCTTTTCCATCATCAGAAATGGATAGTTTTATGGTGTTTTTTTCTTTTTTTAAATCAATGAAAACTTTTGAGTTTCCATATTTTACGGCATTGTCTAATAAATTATTGATGGCATTTTCAAAATGAAACTCGTCTATTTTATAATGGATGTCATCTCCAGAAATATTGAGTTGAAATTGGTGATTTGTATGTAGGTGTTGTTGCCTTTGTACCGTTTTTTCTATGAGATTTCTCAAGTTTATGTCTTGTAAATCAAGTTCATATTCGCTTTTGTCTAAGGCAGCGGTTTCCAATAGTTTTTCTACCATTAATTGAAGCTTGCTCAATTGTTGCGTGGAAGTATCTAAGTATAAGTTGGTCTTTTGTGGATCTTGTAAACCTCCAAAATTCTGCAAACTTTCCAAGGCAACGGAAATGGTTGCAATTGGTGTTTTAAATTCATGAGTAATATTACTAATCAAATCATTTTTAATTTCTGACAATTGCTTTTGATTGTTTATAATATGAAGTAAATAAAACAAACAAGCAATAATACAGGTGGATAATAGTAATGATAATAAGATTCCGGTAGCACTTCGTCTTAGAGCATCTTTAAATGGATTGCTAAAATACAAACGTATGCTTTCCTCTTTTTTTAGAAAAGTTGATTTTGATGTTATAGAGAGATAGTCCATCTTAGAAAGATGAAATTTAGGGTAATATAAGGTGTCGTTTTTATAATGATAAAGCTGTTTTGAAATCGCAATATTTTTTTGATTTAGCTGTATGTTTAATAAGGAATCCACTTTGGAATAGGCAATAGTGTCCTGCTGAAAAGAGATGATTATTTTGTTTAATCCCTCGATTAAATTAATGCTATCTGCCACCTGTTTTCCTTTGAATATTTTTATATTCGAAATGCTTTCGGGTTTGATTTTGTTGAGTTCTTTTATTTTAAGGAACTGTTTTTCTTTGCTAGAATCAATGGTGTTACTTAAGTTTATGGAAACCGAATGAGGAATTGTACTGTCCTTAAAACTGAAGCTATATTTTTTAAGAGACTTATTAATGGTAGGATTGCTGTCTTTCTTTGGTGTAATGAACTTGGGTTTGATTTCAGAAAATATGGAATCAAAAGGGATGTTTTTAAAAAAATCATCAGATTTATGATTGCCTTTTTCTATGATAGAAATGTAATTATTCTTCGCCAAATCTGCATAATATTCTTCCAACGCAATGTCCAGACTCCATTGGATTTCGTTAGTGATCTGCTGCTTGTTTACAAGGTAATTATTGTAATTCCAGTACAATTGTGCGCCTATAGTGAGGGCAATTGTAATGCTAGTAAAAATCAATAAATAGCTGTATTTAGATTTGTTCATGTTTCAAAAATACGGACTTAATCTCAAAAAACCACTTGCTTAACAGTCGTTAACACTAATTAACTAAGTTATACGCAAATCTGTTCTAAGTTTGCTGAAACAATAAATTTATATCATGAAAATCTTTTATACCATTTTAATTGTATTACTATCATTTAATATTTCTGCACAGTCTTTTAATGGAAAGGCAATTTATCAAAGTAAACGCGTAGTGGATGTGAAACTAGATTCCAAAGGCATGGGAGGTGCGCAAAAGGACAAAATTCAAGAAATGCTAAAAAGGCAATTCGAAAAAGTATATGAGTTGCACTTTAATAAAACGACATCGTTGTATTATGAGCAAGAAAAACTGCAAACACCTGCGCCTAAAGTAAGTGGAGGTATGCAAATTATGATTGCTGGAGGTGGTGTTGGAAATAAATTGTATAAAGATACAAAGGAAGAACGCTATGTGGATATGAGGGATATGATGGGGAAATTGTTTTTGATAGAGGATGGTTTAGAAAAGCTAGACTGGACATTAGAAAAAGAGACTAAGAAAATTGGGAATTACACTTGTTTTAAGGCGGTTACTACGGAGGAATATGAAGACAGAGATTTTAAAACGGATAGTGTTACATTAAAAACAAGAAAAATAATTGCTTGGTATACCCCGGAAATCCCTGTGAGTCATGGCCCCGAAAAACTATATGGTTTGCCTGGTTTAATACTAGAAGTGGCGAAAGATAAGCAGATGCTTTTATGTACAAAACTTGTGCTAAATCCATCGGATGCAATATTTATTAAACAGCCAAGAAAAGGGAAGAAAGTAAGTCAGGAAAAATACGATGCTATTTCTGATAAAAAATCCAAAGAAATGATGAAACGTTTTAGAGGTAGTCGTAAAAAAGGAAAAGGGAATCAAATTACGATTGAAGTGAGAGGTTAATACCGTTTTTTTTCAAACAAGGATGTTGAATTGCATACATAGAAATGTTTTTTTTCTAATTAAACCTTTGAGTTTAAATAAGGTCTAAACTAAAAAACAATTAATATGACTCAACTGACAAAAAATCTTTGCCTTGTTCTTATGTTTATAGGAACGATTTTAAGTGCTCAAAACTTTAATGGTTTAGCAATATATCAATCTAAAACAAAAATAGATGCTACTTTAGAGCAGCGCTTAAAAGATTCAAAAATGCCTCCAGAGCGTTTGGAGAGAATTAAAGAACGTATCAAACAAGCAGGAGAACGTGTTTTTGAATTGCATTTTAATAGAGAAGCATCTATTTATAAAGAACAGGTGAAGTTGGAAACTGGAAGTCAGCGTGGAGGTATGATGATGGCGATGATGTCTGGAGGAAATTCGAATACCTATATAAATACCAAAACAAAACGATATGCTAAAGATCCAGAATCATTCGGTAAAAAGTTTTTGATTAGTGATGATTTAGTGGAGTTGGATTGGAAATTGGAAAAGGAAAGTAGAAAAATAGGAAACTATTTGTGTTTCAAAGCTACAGCGGTTAAAATGGTGCCTAATGTACAAGGTTTCCAAATGTTTGGTCGTGGAGGAAAAGACGCCAACAAAAAGGAAGAAGCGGAAAAAGAAGCACAACCAAAAACAAAAGAAATTATTGTTACAGCATGGTACACACCTGAAGTTCCTGCCAATCATGGACCGGAAATGTACTGGGGTTTACCGGGGCTTATTTTGGAATTAGCGACTGATAAAGTACAGTTGGTATGTACCAAATTAGTATTAAATCCAGCAAAGGCAATAAAAATTGTAGCGCCTAAAAAAGGTAAAAAAATCACCCAGGAAAAATATGATGCAGTGATTGCAGATAAAATGAAAGAAATGGCGGAACGTTTTAAAAGCAATCGTACTAAAGGTGGAAGAGGTCACCGTATGCATTAAAAAAAACTTCAACGAATCCAATCAAGAATTAAACACATGAAAAAAGTAATTTTTATCATAGCATTGCTATGTTCTATAAGCTCAGAAGCGCAAGTAAAAGTAATGGGTTTTATAAAAGACAGTATCGGTAACCCGCTGGAAATGGCCAATGTAATTGCCTTAAATAAAGCCGATAATGGCATGGAAGACTATTCTATTACAGATTCTAAAGGGAAATACAGGATTAGTTTGGGGGAGAAAGGAGTCTTTCAGGTAAAAGTGAGCTATTTAGGTTTTAAATCAACATCTTTTACGGTGGATACAAATAATCCAGAAAAGAATTGGCAAAAAAACATCACCTTGTTTTCTCAGGATAATACCCTAGGAACGGTGGAATTGACTTATGAAATGCCCGTCACTATAAAAGGTGATACCATTGTATATAATTCGGATTCTTTTACCAACGGTACGGAGAAAAAGTTGGAGGATATTATGGAGAAACTTCCGGGTGTTGAGGTAAATGATGAAGGCCAAGTAGAAGTGGAAGGAAAGGCTGTGAGTAAAGTGATGGTGGAAGGGAAAGATTTTTTTGATGGAGACACTAAATTGGCATTAAAAAATATTCCAGCAGATGCAGTGAGTAAGGTTGAAGTTCTTAAGAATTACAATGAAGTTGGTCAAATGCGTGGTTTGGGAAATGATGAAGACAATGTAGCTATCAATATTAGATTAAAAGAAGGTAAAAAGAATTTTTGGTTTGGTGAAGTTACTGCAGGTGGTGGTACTGAAGATCGATATATTGTGCATCCAAAATTGTTTTATTACAGCCCAAAACAAAGTGTCAATATCATAACCGATATGAATAATACGGGAGAAGTGCCATTCACTTTTCGAGATTATATGAATTTTACAGGAGGTATGCGTCGAATGAGTTCTGGAACTAGTTTGGGAAGTTCCTCAGGAAGTACAGGACTGTCCATGCTTAAAAATAACAAAGCGTTGGAAATTGAAACCAAATTTGCTGCCGTAAATTATAGCTATGCTGTGAATGATAAATTGGATGTTTCTGCCTTTGGTATTTATTCAAATACGGATACTGATATGTTAACTGAAAAGCAGACAATCAATTTTGTGAAGAAGGAGGATAATAGTGTAGTGGAAAATATAGAAGATAAAACCACGACAACAAATCAAGGGAGTGAGTTGGCCATGTTTAAGGGGACCTTTAAATACAAACCCAATGCTAATTTTCAGTTGGATTATGATGCTTTTGTAAAGAAATCAAATACAGATGAACTTAATTCAATCATTTCATTGTCCAATGTTGGGGGTGTTTCTGACGAAAATATACTAGGAATTAATGAGTTTTCCGACCCGTTTTCCTTCAATCAAAACGCCAATATGTATTATACATTAAATGAGAAAAATATTTTCTCTGTGGCCTTACAAACAGAATATGACAAGGATAAACCAGTGTATAATTCCATTTCAGAACAACAACGTTTTGCGATGATTCCTGCCTTAGAAGAAGGAGAGAATCCGTTTAATATTGAACAAATAAAAAAACAAACCAGTAAAAAGTTGGATGCTACTTTGGATTACTACTATGTTATTAATAATAAGAGCAATGTAAACTTGACTTTTGGGGCCTTGCTGAGTAATCAAAAATTAGCATCTGCTATGAGTCAAACATTGGAGGATGGTAGTGTTTTGAATTTTGATGATGCTGCTTTATTGAACGATGTGAATTATGATTTCTCAGATACTTATCTAGGACTACATTATAAGTTTATGACGGGGATGTTTACGTTTACTCCAGGGGTTTTGTTGCATCATTATTCGTTTAGTGATACGCAATTGGGAGTGGAAAACAAGACTTCTTTTAGTAAAGTTCTTCCTGATTTTTATGCCAAAATTGCACTGAAAAAATCGGAAAGCATTAATTTAAAATACAATGTTACTACTTCTTTTACCGATGTAAATAAGTTGGCAGAAGGAACCATTTATTCCAATTATAAGACCTTGTTTTCGGGTAATAGAAACTTAAACAATGCTTTGTATGAAAATTATTCTTTGAACTACTTTAGTTTTAGTATGTTTAATTTCACCAATATTTTTGCAAGATTTAATTATACCAAAAAGAAAAATGCCATTAAATCTAGTTCGGAAATTACAGGGATAGACAGAGTGAATACTGTGGTGAATATTGACGATCCAGAAGATTCCTTTTCTGCAAGTGCTCGCTATGGCCGTAGATTTAATACTTTAAAAGTGAATGTGGATGGTAGTTACCGATTGAATAATTATAATAATATTCAAAATGATTTGATCAGTAAAACCACTTCGCAAACGCAAAGTTATAAAGCTCGTTTGGGAACTAATTTTAAAGAATGGCCCAATTTAGAAATTGGATATCAGCAATCTTATAATAAGTTTGAAAGTGATAAAAATGTGGACTCTTATAAAACCTATCGTCCTTTTGCAAACCTAGAAATCATCTTTTTAAAAGATTTTACCTTGACTGCGGATTATAGTTATTATCAATATAAAAATAAGAGTGGTTCCATAGATAACACCTACTCCTTTTTAAGTAGTAATTTGTATTATCAACAAGGAGATAGTAAATGGGAATTTAAATTAGCAGCGACCAATTTATTGGATACAAAAACGATAAATGAAGATAGTTTCTCCGAATTGTACAGTAGCTCTTCACAGTATTTTGTGCAACCGAGATATGTGGTGTTGAGTGTGAAGTTTAATTTGTAGTTTAGGAAAAAGGGATTAGCGAAAAGCGATTAGGGATTTTCGATACAGTTTTCCTAAATTGCTTTTGCGTTATAGTAAAACCACTCGAAGTGAAGAAGATTTAAAGCTGATTTGTTTTCATCAGATATAGATGGTCGTTTGTTTTCAAAAAGAAAATGGAAATAATGACGTACTGTAAGCGTCGGTTCGAGTGATTTTTAGTTGGTTTTTGTAAAAAAAAATCAGCTAAAAATTGTATCGAGAACAGCGTTTTTAATCAAGAACGTCAATGGTAGTGATTTTTTTATGTTCTGTTTTAGAATTTATAAGAATATTGTATCGAGCCTCTTATGATTATAATTTATAAAAACCCCGTAAAACATCAGTTTTACGGGGTTTTTATAAATTATAAAGAAAACTTTTTTAAAGTTTAAAAGCCTCTTTTATTTTAGCTACATAGTCTAGTTTTTCCCAAGTAAATGTTTCCACTTCTTTTTCGAAAACTTCACCACTACCAGAAACAAATTTCACTGTTTTAACCTCTGACGTACGTCCCATGTGTCCGTAGGCTGCTGTTTCAGAATAAATAGGGTTTCTTAATTTTAAGCGTTTTTCAATGGCTGCTGGACGCATATCAAACAATATTTGAACGGTCTTAGAAATTTCACCATCACTCAAACCAATGTTAGAAGTACCGTATGTTTCCACGTTTATAGAGGTAGGTTCAGCAACTCCAATGGCATAAGAAACTTGTACTAAAATTTTATTACAGACTCCTGCTGCTACCATGTTCTTAGCAATATGACGTGCTGCATACGCTGCAGATCTATCTACTTTGCTAGGGTCTTTTCCAGAGAAAGCACCACCACCGTGAGCTCCTCTTCCTCCATAAGTATCTACAATAATCTTACGACCTGTTAATCCAGTATCTCCGTGAGGTCCTCCAATTACGAATTTTCCAGTTGGATTTACGTGGTAAGTGATTTGGTCATTGAATAATGCCTGAATAGCTACTGGTAATTTTGCAATTACACGAGGCATCAATAGGTTGATTACATCACTTTTTATCTTCGCCAACATGGTCTCGTCTTCATCAAAATCGTCATGTTGTGTAGAAACAACGATAGTGTCGATACGTTGTGGTACGTTATCGTCAGAATACTCAATAGTTACCTGACTTTTAGAATCTGGACGTAAATACGTAATATCCGAATCTTCACGACGCATTTCCGCCATTTCAATTAAGATTCTGTGACTTAAGTCCAATGCCAATGGCATGTAGTTTTCGGTTTCTTTCGTAGCATAACCAAACATCATTCCTTGGTCACCAGCACCTTGTTCTTCACCTTCTGCACGGTCTACACCTTGGTTGATGTCTTGAGACTGCTCATGAATAGCAGAAAATACTCCACAAGAATTACCGTCAAAAAGGTATTCACTTTTAGTGTATCCAATTTTGTTAATGGTATCACGTGCTATTTTTTGCACGTCTAAATAAGTGGTAGTTTTTACTTCACCAGCCAATACTACTTGCCCAGTGGTAACCATAGTTTCACAGGCTATCTTTGAGTTTTTGTCAAAGGCTAAAAAATTATCGACTAATGCATCAGAAATTTGATCTGCTACCTTATCTGGGTGTCCTTCCGAAACGGATTCAGAAGTAAATAAATATGACATAATTATTCTATATATTTAATGATATAAAGAATGTAAACTGATTGTACGGGAAAAGCTAAAGGAAGTAATTAATTACTGCTTTAGCATTTTTTTACGAGGTTGCAATCAGTTCAAATTCTTCCTCTTTTTAATTTGATGGGGCAAAGATATAACTTTTATAATTACTGATATAATAAAATGATTAAAAATAGAGTTTTAGTCCTTTGTGTTCATTTTTAAATAGTTATTCCATGTTTGAAATCTGCTTTCTGTAGTTTTATTTAGCGTTGTCTTTTTTAATTTGTAAAATAAAAACTGCTTTTTAAGAAGAAAAACACATCATTATTAGCTGTTGAATTAAAATTTATGAAAATGGGAAGAAATTTTAACTGAGAATAATGGTGTTAAATGTTAAAATCGACATAAAGCTGATAAAGTTCTCCTAGGATCATTCAGAATAAGAAGTGAAAATTGAATTATTATGAATGAATTATAAGCGTATGATTTGGACTGTAATATTTGTGATTTACTGTTTGTATTTGTTAGAAACATGTACATTTATCCCATAAAATATAAATGAAAAATGTGCCGATTGTTAGGTTGTAAAAAAACAACGAGCAGTCACAACTCAACAAAATCAAAACATATGAAATCAATTAATATTTTAGTGATAGGTGCTGGTAACATGGGACTTACATTCGCGGAAGGGATGAGTCGTTCACCAATTTTAAAGGGAAACAAAATTAATATTTATGATGTTTCTAAACAACGTATTGAGGAGATTCAGCAAATGGGAATTTTCAATGTGTGTACCTCTTTGGAGGTGTGTTTACCACAAGCAGATATCGTGTATTTAGCGGTAAAACCTTATAATATTGAGGAGTTGTTTGCAAAAATGAAGCCTCATGCAAATCCAAGTCAGATTTTTGTTTCTATCATGGCAGGTGTCAAGATAAAAACGATCCAAGAAAGCTTAGATGTGGACAAAGTAATTAGAAGTATGCCTAATTTACCTGCTAAAATTGGGGAAGGGATGACAAGTTTTACTATTTCTAAGACAGTCTCTAAATCCGAAGCATTTTTAATAAATGAATTGATGGAAACTACGGGAGTTACTGTAGAGGTGGCGAATGAAAATATGATTGATGCTTCTACCGGTATTTCAGGAAGTGGTCCGGCATATGTTTTTTACTTTATGCAGGCTATTGTAGAGAAAAGTATGAATCTTGGCTTTACAGAAGAAGAGGCAAAACAAATGACCATTCAAACTTTTAACGGTGCAGTAAAACTGTATGAAAAGCATAAAGAAACTCCGAACGAATGGATTAATATGGTGGCTTCAAAAGGAGGAACTACGCGTGCTGCTATTGATATTTTAGATAAAGGTCAGGTGAAAGAATCCATCATTCAAGCCGTAACTGGTGCTTTTGAAAGAGCCGTTGAACTTGGGAATGTAGATGTGAAATAATCAGTAGAAATAATGTTTTGTTGAAAATATATTTGGAGACGAGTAAAATGTTTCTATATTTGCCAACAGATAAGAAATCGAAATGAATAAAAATTTAAACATAATGTGTCGCTGTATGATGTGTATTAATTACGCAGGGGTCACTATTGTATAAATTTTAAACAAAATATATAACAAGAGCCTCTGAGAAATCAGAGGCTTTTTTTTATACCAAAAACAATGAATACTATTTTTAACTTTTCAACTTTTATGATGATGCGCTGTATGCGTATGATGTGTTGTTGCATGATAAGATATTGCCAAACTTAGTTTTTTATTTTATAAAACTTAAAAAGTCCCTTTGGTAATATCTGCATCCAAAGGGACTTTTTTTATCACACAGTTTTACAAAAAAGAAATTAAAATATTTTATTATGAGCAATCAAAAATTTTCAACAACGGCATTACACGCAGGACACGATACTACAAAAACAGAAGGAACGAGAGCAGTGCCTATTTATCAATCTACTTCTTATGTTTTTAATGACACACAACATGCAGCTAACCTTTTCAGCTTAGCAGAACCAGGTTTTATTTATACAAGATTAAACAATCCAACCAATGATATTTTAGAGAAACGTTTGGCGGCCTTAGATGGCGGTATTGGTGCGGCAGTTTTTGCTTCTGGTACAGCGGCTATTTCATCGGCTTTATTAACGTTGTTAAAAGCAGGAGATCATATTGTTGCCTCGAGTACCTTGTATGGCGGAACTTTTAATTTGTTAAATGTGACACTTCCAAGACTTGGAATTACAACTACATTTGTAGATGCTTCGGATCCAGATAATTTTGAAAAAGCAATCCAAGAAAACACTAGAGCGGTGTTTATTGAATCCATCGGAAATCCCAAATTAGATGTGTTGGATATCGAAACAATTGCAACGATCTCAAAAGCCAATGACATTCCATTATTAGTGGACAACACAGTGGCTACACCTTATTTGTTAAATCCAATTGAACATGGAGCAAACATTGTATTGTACTCCTTAACCAAGTTTATTGGAGGGCAAGGAAATTCTTTAGGAGGCGCCATTGTAGACGGTGGAAATTTTGACTGGACCAGTGGGAAATTCCCTGAGTTTACTGAGCCATCCGCAGGATATCATGGATTAGTGTATAGCGAAGCCTTGGGAGATGCTGCTTTTATAGCGAAAGTACGTTTGGAAGGTTTGCGTGATTTTGGAGGAGCCTTGAGTCCGTTCAATGCATTTCAAATTATCCAAGGATTGGAAACCTTATCTATTCGTTTGGATAAGCACAGTAAAAACGCCTTGGAATTGGCACAGTGGTTGGAAAATCAAGCAGAAGTGGCATGGGTTAGTTATCCAGGACTTGAGAGTCATGCGTCGTATAAAAACACACAGAAATATTTACCAAAAGGCCAAAGTGGTGTCTTATCTTTTGGAGTAAAAGGAGGTTTTGAAGCGGCAAAATCTACGGTAGATAACGTAAAAGTATTCTCGTTATTGGCAAATATTGGTGATACAAAATCATTAATTATTCACCCTTCAAGTACCACACATCAACAATTAACTGATGCACAACAAGAGAAATCTGGGGTTAGCAAGGATTTAATTAGATTGTCTGTAGGGATAGAAGATATCAATGATTTAAAGCAAGATTTAAAAGAAGCATTTTCTAAAATAACAGTATCTGTAAGTTAAATTTTTAGAAATCTGTTGTGTAAGAGATAGATTATACGTTTATTTGTGGCCGAGTTCATATACTTATTGAATATTGTTATTAAGAAAGGCAGAGGGATTAGACCCGTTGAAGCCTTAGCAACCCTTTAATTTTAAAGAAGGTGCTACATTCTACCAAATTGGATAGATAACAAACGGACATAAAACCACAGGTATTTTTTCCTTCTTAGTAACAGTATAATTTAAGTAACATTAAATTAATTATTGTTTAGGTTTTATTCATGCATCAAATTAAATACATATCCATTCCATCTATAGTTTCTGAAAAGGGAACCGCTTACGAGGATTTTCAATTGTCGTATCAATTATTTGGGAAAAAACTACATTCGGCGCCCGTTGTGCTGATCAATCATGCGCTTACGGGGAATTCTGATGTAGCAGGGGATCAAGGATGGTGGAAGTCATTAGTAGGAAAAGGTAAATTAATTGATACTGAAAAGTATACGGTGCTGTGTTTTGATATTCCTGGAAATGGATATGCAATTAAAAATACAAGTATTACTTATGATGAATTCTCGGCTAGAGATGTGGCAAATTTATTTGGATTGGCTGTTGAGCAATTAAAAATAAACTCGCTTTACGCTGCTATTGGTAGCTCGTTAGGCGGAGGAATCGCTTGGGAAATGACGGTATTGTTTCCTGATTTAATTCAACACTTAGTTCCTGTGGCTTCCGATTGGAAGGCTTCGGACTGGGTGATAGGGCACAATAAAGTTCAGCAACAAATTTTAGAGAATTCCTCAAAGCCATTACATGATGCCCGTATGATGGCCATGCTTTTTTACCGTACACCAGCCTCTTTTGAACAAAAGTTTAATGGTTCTAAAAACGAGGCTAAGGGTATGTACAATGTAGAAAGTTGGTTGCTGCATCACGGTGAAAAACTAGAACAGCGTTTTAGTTTGCATGCCTATAAAACCATGACTTACCTATTGAGTTCTTTTAATATTTTTAAAGGAGAGGCGTCAGAGGAAGTTGTTTTTGACAAGATTAAGTCAGAGGTACATATGGTAGGGGTGGATTCAGACTTGTTTTTTGTGCCAACGCAGAATAAAAAAACAGTCGAAATTTTAGTTAAAAAAGGAAAGAAAGCAAGTTATAAAGAAATAAAGTCAGTGCATGGACACGACGCGTTTTTAATAGAGTTTGAACAATTAGTTACCTTATTAAAAGACGTTTTTAAATAAAATAGTACAATGAAGATAGTTAAATTTGGAGGGAAGTCATTAGCCAATGGAAAAGGATTGGAAAGTACCTTGGCAATTATAGAAACAAAAATTGCGGCGAATGAAAAATTAGCGGTGGTAGTTTCTGCACGTGGAAAATCTACAGACCATTTAGAGTCTATTTTAGAAAAGGCAAAAAACAACATTTCTTTTAGCGAAGAATTAGAAGTTTTTAAAACATATCAAAACGAGCCGGATGGATCTATTGATTTTTCTAGTGAGTTTACTTTGTTAGATGAAATTTTTAGAGGTGTTAGTTTGTTAAACGATTACAGTGCTAAAATAAAAGATCAAGTATTGGCACAAGGGGAGTTGATTTCTGCAAAATTTGTAGCACATCAATTGGCGAATAAAGGAGTGAAAGCTTCTTTTGTAGATGCAAGAAAATTGATTGTTACTGATGATGAATTTGGAAATGCACAACCTTATAAAAGTGTATCAGAGGACAATGTCATCGCTTGTTTTAGAGGGAGTGAGGATGAGGTGAAAGTGATCACAGGATTTATCGCTGCAAATCAACAAGGAGAAACAACTACGTTGGGACGTAACGGAAGTAATTATTCAGCGTCATTAATCGCCAACTATTTGAATGCTTCAGAATTGCAAAATTATACCCATTTAAATGGAATTTATACCGCAAATCCTGATCTGGTTTCTAACGCTGAAAAAATAAAAAAACTCTCTTATCAAGAGGCAAATGAAATGGCCAATTTTGGAACCAATATTTTACATGCCAAAACGATTATTCCGCTGATAGAAAAAAATATTCCGTTGCGAATTTTGAATACATTTAATTCGGAAAATGGAGGGACGCTTATTGGAGAAGCATCCGAACGTGGCGGGATTAAATCTTTGTCTGTTCAAGAAAATGTTGCCTTGGTGAATTTGGTAGGACGTGGATTACTTGGTAAAACAGGTGTCGATGGTCGAATATTTACAGCATTGGGAAGAGAAAACATTAGTGTGAGTATTATTTCTCAGGGTTCATCTGAACGTGGAATTGGTTTTATCGTGAATGCTACTGATGGCTATAAAGCGAAGAAAGTATTGGAAGATGAGTTTTCTAATGAATTCAAACGCAAGGATATTAGTAAGATATACATCACCGAAAATGTATCGGTAATTTCTATTATTGGTCAGAGCTTACATTCCTTTTATCAGCCTTATAGTGCTTTGATAAAAAATAGAGTGACCCCTATTTTGATTAACAACACGGTGACTGGTGAAAATGTATGTTTGGTAGTTAAAAAGTCAGATTTACATAAAGCAGTAAATGTGATTCACGGAGAGATTTTTGGAGTCTCAAAAAACATAAATATAGCCGTTGTAGGAAAAGGATTAGTGGGAGGTACGTTAATTGACCAGATTCTAGAAAGCAAAGCCAATATTCTAAAACGTAAAAACATCAATTTGAATATTTTTGCAGTGGCAGGGGCCTCTAAACTTATCTTAAATAAGGATGGAGTGTCAGAAAATTGGAAAGATGATTTGGAGACAAGTGTACTTGAAAATTACCAGATAAACGATGTGATTTCTTATGCGGATAAAAATCATTTAGAAAATTTGATTTTGGTTGATAATACGGCAAGTTCAGATTTTACAAATAATTATATTCCTTTTGTAGAAAATGGATTTGATATAGTGTCTTCTAATAAAGTAGCGAATACACTAGGCTATGATTTTTACAAAGAACTAAGAGAAAAGTTAGACTATCATAAGAAGTCTTATTTATACGAGACCAATGTAGGTGCAGGATTACCACTAATAGGAACGATTAAATTATTACATGATTCAGGTGAGAATATCACTAGGATTAGAGGGGTGTTTTCCGGCTCTTTGAGTTATTTATTCAATGCGTTTTCGGCAGAAGATCGTCCTTTTTCTGAGGTGTTGCAGGAAGCGATTGATAGTGGTTTTACGGAACCAGATCCAAGAGAAGATTTGTGTGGAAATGATGTGGCTCGAAAATTATTAATTTTAGCCAGAGAATTAGATTTGCAAAACGAATTGGAAGATGTAGTGGTGGAAAATTTAATTCCCGAGGATTTGAGAGACGGTACATCTCAGGAATTTTTATCAAATTTGAAAGCTTTGGATCCTGTTTACGACCAAATTAAGCAAGATCAAAAAGAAGGGCATGTCCTG
>Ga0209395_1001679_pt1 | contig 30528 bp, 27 predicted proteins | sample GOMGulsemesocosm_3_FD_184635 | JGI IMG/M metagenome (GOLD analysis project Ga0209395, IMG submission 184635) | Methane-oxidizing microbial communities from mesocosms in the Gulf of Mexico - GOM9D Gulf of Mexico (SPAdes) (version 2) | ecosystem: Environmental > Aquatic > Marine > Cold seeps... | reverse complement strand
CGAAGTAAGTACTAACACTAACACCACCCCTAGAAAAGAAACGGTTGTTGCACCAATCAGTTTTGCTATCACTATTTTCAAGGTACTTACTGGTTGGCACAATAACATTTCAAGCACATTACGTTCTCGCTCACCGGCACTTGAATCAATGGCTACTGACAAGCCAGACATAAAGGCTGCCATCATCAAATAAAGTCCAAGCATCATTGAAATGAGCATAAAGGTCGCATCCGGCTTTGCTGTGTCTTGTTCAACCAGTTTAACCGGATTTAATAAACGGATATCAACACCTCGCAGTAGCAATCGTTTATAACCAATAGATAGTGAAAATTCACGCACTGCACTATTGATGCGCCTTACCGGCGGTTGAACGGCCTTGTCAGTAAAGTCAGCTTGTAAGTGCAATTTAATAGGTCTTCCTTCAGCCATGTACTTCGCATAGTCTTCAGGTATCTCTACTGTTAAATTTCTTTCATCCCAAATTCCTTTATCATCATTTGGTACATCATTAAAACTAAACAGGTTTTCCTTAGCCAAATGCTCAACTAATTGTGGTGCATATTCAGCGCCGGTAAATTTAATATAGACAGGTGGCTCATCAATCGCTTTTTCAATGATTATTTTCGACATAACCATGATCATAACCGGTGCCATGAAGGCCATCATCAAAGCAACCATCAGGGCACGCTTGTCACGAAAAGCTTCTCGATATTCTTTTAAGATTAAGGCTTTTAGCTGGTTCAAATGTAAATTCATTATGCTGCTACCCCTTCATCTGAGCCAATTAACTTAACAAAGGCTTCTTCTAGGTTCTTTTCTCCAGCTAACTCACACAACTCTTGTGGTGTGCCTTGTGCAGCTAACTTTCCATTAGCAACAATAATTACTCGGTCGCATAAGGCAGCAACTTCTTGCATAACATGAGAGGAAAACAAAATGCAGTGACCTTTAGCTTTAAATTTGGCTAAATGATTACGTAAAATACGGGTACTCATGACATCTAATCCACGAGTAGGTTCATCAAGTACAAAGTTTTGTGGTTGGTGGACAAGCGATTGTGCCAAGGTGACTTTCATCCGTTGTCCTTGAGAGAAACCAACCGTTTTACGGTGTGCTAAATCACCTAACTCTAAATCTTCGATTACTTGTTCTATTGCTGCTTTTTTACTTTTTCCTGTCATACCATGAAGACTCGCAAAGTAGTCAATTTGTTCATAAGCAGTAAGGCGTTCATACAAGCCAAATTTATCAGGAAATATACCTAACTTTGAACGCGCAGCAAGTGGATCTTCCGTAACACTAATACCATCAATAGTGGCGAAACCATCATCAGCTGAAAGCAAGCCGTATAAGGTACGCAAACACGTTGTTTTTCCTGCGCCATTTGGACCTAGAATCCCCGTTATTTCGCCATCTTTTGCCGTGAACGAAAGACCATCAAGGGCTTTAACGGTATTTTTTTTATCTTTCTTATCAATAAAGCTTTTATGTAAATTATTTACTTCAATCATTACTCTTCCCTTTAAACATAATTTATTCTTATCATTACTTGTCAGTGCAAGCGCTTTATTGAATACCGTTAATACTGGTCATAAAGGTTTCTTGAGGAATGTCTTTTAAGCAGGACTCATCAAGTGCTTTGGGATCTTTTATCGTTAAAAATTCATTAACAATCTCATTTGCACAAGTACTCGTAGCAACAATATGCGCAGTATTTTTAACAACGATATGGTGACTATTAGGTAAACTCTTTGCTGAATAATCACCATTACTAGGCGGTGTGACGGGATCTAAATTACCAGATAAAATGAGGGTTGGGATATTAGCCGTTACACTTTGATAAAAATCATCACTCGGACGGTATTTGGGAATCAATGGACAAATATTTTCGAAAATAAAGTGGCCTGTATCCTCATCAAAACTGTTACTTGCATCAACGGCTTTCATTTCTTCTGATATTCTCGGCACATCTTCATTACAAACAATATTAAAATGTAAGCCAGTATAGACTTGTTCTTCGCCTTCAGTACTCGCCATTAGCCCCATTAACGGTCGGTAATTACCAAGATAAGCTTGGTTTATAACTAGTGGTATTAATGAACGACCGCTGGTGCTGTATAATTGAATACGTAAGCTAGTAGTAAATTTTTCATCATCAAGCACAAACTTAGTAGGTGTACCTAAACGAGGGTGTTGAATATCAATAGATACCGGAGCGCTTGCTAAACGTGACTTAACCAGCTGAAATTCTTCAACTAGATTTGGAAAAGCTTGATGACAAGACTCACTTTTTTGGCAGTTTTCAACTAATAAATTAAATGCTCGAGCGACACTTTTCCCAAATAAGCCAATGGGTATTTCAATTGGGCCAACTCCATCTAATACAACACTTTCAAGTGATTCGGGAAACATTCGCATATATACTAAAGCTGCACGAGTGCCGTAAGAGCCGCCATAAACATTTAGCTTTTCATGACCTAATGCCGCACGAACAGCATCAAAATCACGAATAGCATTTTCAGAGTTGTACTGACTTAAATCACCTTCAAATTGGCTCACACACTTATTTACATCACTTGCCTTAAAGTCTTTAGTCAATGTACTGTAAACACTTTCTTCTTCTTCAAGATCACAAGACAGCGGATGACTTTTACCGGTACCGCGTTGATCAACTAAAATAATATCGCGGGTTTTACGTACTTCACGAAAAGCTCTATTTAAAAGCATTGCTAACTCTGTTGCAGCTTGACCGGGCCCTCCGGCTAAAAACATTAATGGGGTTTTAGCTTCACTATCATCAATCGCAGGTAACACGGCAAAGTTAACCAGAATTTTATCGCCCGCTGGCTTTTGATAGTTTTCAGGTACTTCAAGCTTGCCACATTTCACTTGTGAACGAATATCACCTAAGTGGCAATTTCCGAACGTTAATTTATCATCACTAGCCCAACTTGCTGCACTAACAGACAATAAACTTAGCATTAGCATTTCTTTCCACATTGTTTTCATACTATCTTTCCTTAATAAAGCGTCCAACAGTTAGTCTTTGCACTGACAAATTTATTACAGAAAAAATAATAAAAATTCTAAAAATGACATAATGAACTGATAAACCTGAATTAAACCATCAACAAATTAATTTATGTTAACGACTTATTACTGATGTTCTGAAATAGATGAAAGCTGAGCTCTTTAGCTAAAATGCTGTTAATAAGTATGCATTCCGCTAGTTTATCCACCATACAGTTAAAAAACTTCAAATAGCCATTCCCAAACACGTAAATAAGCGATATGGTTTAGATATATTATTTTAGCTAGTGCAGGAGATTACATATGGAATTAAATCAGTGGGTAGATGAATTATTTGAAGTGTTTGATGAAGATAAAGATGGCGTAATTAATCGCACTGAATTTGTTGAGTTGATTGATGTTTTATTACAAGACAAAGGCATTCGTATGTGCGAAACCATTTTCAATCGTTTCGATAAAAATCACAGTAACTCGATCTCTAAAGATGAGTTAAAAGATATGGTTATTGAATTAGCGCTTTAAGTAGTCTTAAAGGTTACACAAGTACTTCAAGGCTAAATTCTATTTTATAGCGATATTTTAGCCTGAGATATTTTACCCTTAAAGTTTAGATTTATATAAATCTCTTTCCTTGTTTTATTATTCGGCATACACTTGTACACCGAAAATATTAAAACGATTATCCATGCCTACAACAAAAGCTATTGCCCCAAAGCATACGCTAATCACTTCCTACAGTCGAAGTGAAGAAAAGCTCAATGCACTTAGCCATGCCTTTGGTTTATTGCTCAGCTTTTTAGCACTCTTTTTACTCTTAAATAAAAGTCCTAGTGATACCATTCGCCTTATTAGTTTTAGTGTATTTTCCGCTAGCGGAATATTACTTTTTTTAGCTTCAACGATTTACCACAGTCTAGAGGATGAAAAAGCAAAGAAGGTATTTAAGCTACTTGATCACTGTGCTATTTATTTATTGATTGCTGGTACATATACACCACTACTTGCCATCACCCTCGCAGGCCCTCTTGGCTACACACTACTAACTTTCATTTGGCTCTTTGCTACTGCAGGCATACTTTTCAAAATAAAGTTTGCAGATAAATACAAAAAAATATCACTGGCCACTTACCTCGGTATGGGTTTTATAGCACTAGGTATTTTAGGAGAGCTATATGAAGCTTTGCCTGAAGAAGCTATTTGGCTATTAGCGTTAGGCGGCTTAATTTATTGCCTAGGGGTATTTTTTTATGTTAAAAAAACGGTGCCCTACACCCATGCAATTTGGCATCTTTTTGTACTAGGTGGCGCTGCCTGTCATTTTTTGATGATTTATTGGTATGTTTAATATTCGCTAAGTCTCATAGAACAGATGTTTTAGCCTTTTTCCAAGTACCGATATAAAGTTATAAACTAGTGCATTCTCCCTAGAGCTAAGGAGATGATAATTAGTGACAAGTTTCGATCTCACTTTCACCCCATGATGAGGTTGCGCTTACCGCAACTATTGCCACTTTATGAATATTGTCAGTAGAAAATATTGGCTCATTTGTTTAGATTTGACTATTAGCTCGCTTGGAATTTCATCTGCCACTGCCCAACCCTACACGGGCAACCAAAATAGTTAGATTTATCTTGTTCAATTCTGATTAGCAATTTATTATCTTTATTCTAATAGTCAGTAAGTCGTGATAATTTTTGATGTCTAAACCGCAAATACTCGTTGTCGATGACAGCCCCGAAATTCGATTAAGCGCCGCATTCATTTTGGAAGATCAAGGGTTTACAGTACTTGAGGCCGAGAATCATCATTATGCTCAAACCACTCTGGCCGACAACAGCGTCGATTTAATTTTACTCGATATGAATTTTTCACTCGATACTACATCGGGCGAAGAAGGCTTACGCTTCTTAACGTGGCTGAGTAAATCTAATTTTGTTATTCCTGTGATCGCTATGACAGGTTGGTCAAATGTCGATCTAGCCGTCAATGCAATGCGTTTAGGCGCTTGTGATTTTGTAGAAAAACCTTGGAACAACCAACGGTTGATTCAAATTATACAACAGCAGCTTAAGTTAGCCGGTCTGCAAGTACAAAATCAAAAACTGAAACAGCAACTAGAATCGGTTAACGAGCAAGACTTTACTTGGCGCTCCGCTGTCATGGAAAAATTATTACAACAAATAGATTCAGTAGCGGCAACTGACGCCAGCATCCTATTAACAGGTGATAACGGCACTGGAAAAAGTCATTTCGCGCAACGTATTCATCAAAGCTCTGCACGCGCCGCTGATACTTTCATCTCAGTGAATATGGGAGCTATTTCAGAGTCCCTATTTGAAAGTGAAATGTTTGGCCATAAAAAAGGCGCATTCACTGACGCAAAAGACAATCGTATTGGGCGTTTTGAATTGGCTAAACATGGCACCTTGTTTTTAGATGAAATTGCGAATATCCCTCAGTCTCAGCAAGCTAAACTACTACGGGTATTGGAGTCTGGCGAATATGAAGTATTAGGCTCAAGCCTTACTCAACATGCTGACAGTCGTATTATTAGCGCAACCAATGGCGATATTGCTCAATTAATAAGTGATGGGACCTTTAGAGAAGATCTTTATTTCCGTTTAAATACTATCGAACTTAGAGTGCCATCATTGAAGGAGAGGCAACAAGATATTGCCCCTTTAGCAAAGCATTTTCTTGCCTTGCATGGTAAAAAATACCAACGTGAAGAGTATACACTGACAACCAGTGCACTAAAAACTTTGGAAGCATACCATTGGCCCGGCAACGTGCGAGAGATGAGCCATTTGATGGAACGCGCCGTTTTGTTAGCCCAAAGCAGTAGCTTAGGGCCTGAAGATTTACATTTATCAAACCTGAAGCACAGCAACAGCCTACCAATGATGACCTTAGATGAAGCGGAACAAAAACTGATAGAGCAAGCATTAGCGCTTCATCATAATAATGTACCTAAAGCGGCGATAACATTGGGACTGACTAAGTCGTCTATGTATCGACGGTTAGAAAAATATGGTATCAAAGAATAGTATCGTTGAATGATGACTCACCAAGTGCCTTGCAAGCTGAAAGTAAATCGCCTAAAAATCACTAAAAAGAATCGCAAATTATGAAACTATTTGTCTTTAAGTCGTTAGAGCAGCTATTGAAAGTATGTTTCATTACCACCGGTGTTTTAGTGGCTAGTTTGTCGGCCGTAATCGGCTTATTGCAACATTGGTCTTTAACTAATATTGTCATAACAAGCTCAGGTGTAGCGATAACATGTTCGTTGTTATTTTCTTATGTCTATAAACGAACCCTCATTGCCTTTAAACGCGCCAGCATGCATCTTGAAGCGGTAAATAATGATGATTATTGCCAGTATGCCAAACCTGCTTTTAGTGAAGGTAAGGTTATTAGTTTTCATCAGGATCTCGAAAATTTAAGCGCTCACTTACAGCGTTCAAAATCACGCTATGATCAAAATATTTTTCTAGTCTATCGACTTATCGATCAACTCGACAGTCCCATTTTAGTCTTTGACCAACACCCCCAGCTAACTTATGCCAATGGCGCTTTTAATGAGTTATTTCCCCAGCCATGGCAAATATTCAGAAACGCTTCGCCTAGTCTCTTAGGACTTGAATTAGTCGATAATAAGTGGTGCTTTAAAGAGCAGCAAGGTGACAGTAAATGGGAAATTAGGCACAGCGAGTTCATCGAACAGGGACAATCGCACCAATTAATGGTTTTTGTAAATATTGAGTCTGCACTGAGACAAAGTCAGCTTAGTGCATGGCAACAGCTTATTCGCGTATTAGGCCATGAGATCCACAATTCATTAACACCGGTATCAGCACTAGCTCAGGGCTTGAGTTTAAAGGCGAAAAGCGATAGAGAGAAGCAGGCATTAACGGTGATCACAGAGCGATGCCAGCACTTGCAAGATTTTGTCAGTCGCTATGCTTCTATTACCAAACCATTTCACTTAAATTACCAGAAGCTTGTCGTCGCTAATATCGCTAAGCGTATTAAAGGACTACTCAAAGATGTTCACTTAGAAGTAACTTTAAAAACAGAAAACTTATGGGCTGATCCTGCCTTTATTGAGCAAGTCTTAATTAATTTAATTAAAAATGCAGACGAAGCCTCCGAGCCTAATTCAACAATAAAGCTAATCTTTAGTGAGAGTGCTAATAGCTCACTCATTCAAATTATTGATAGCGGTCACGGTTTCGCTAATTTGAATAATCTGTTTGTTCCTTTATATTCAACCAAGCAAAATGGTCAGGGTATAGGACTGAGTTTTTGCCGTAATATAATAGAACATCACAAAGGCACTATTGAGCTGACTAACAATTCCAAGGCCAATAGTAATAGCACTGGTGTTACCGTCTCAATATCTCTGCCCCTAACTCCCTCTGCCAGATCTTAATTTCCTAAAACCCTTCATTTAATATTACCTCACCCCTGAATTTGTTCTTTGAATGGGGAGTATACCCGTCACCATTCAGGATGCAGGGTGCTTGAGCAACGTCGCTTCTTTGATGGGTAACGGGTATAAAGATTCTCTTAACTGATTCAGTTCAGTTCAGTTATGGGTCGAAATAGTTCACTAGCGGACCAATCGAATATATATACACACTAACAAACACCTAACAAATTGTATTTAAAAGAAATTACAATTTGGCACAAAATTAGCTACATGGTTAGTAAGTATATAATTAAGGTGTCTTCTAAATGGATGTAAAAAAAAGCAAAGCCAAACAACGCAAAGTAAATTCAAAGCCGATTATAGGTGGTTTGGCTATTTGTTTACTTGCCGTTATGACCTGGTATGTCAGCGCTAACGCAGGCGGTAAATCAGTTAAGCGTAACAACATGCTCTTTGGTACTGTCAAACAAGGCGACTTACAAGTAGAGATAGAAGGTTATGGTGCTTTACGGTCAGACAAACAAGTATTAATAACATCATTAACCAGAGCAACAGTACAAGAGATAGTGCTAAAGCCCGGTGCTTTGGTGACGGCTGACAGTATCATTGTTCAACTTGCTAACCCTGAATTGCAACAGCAGGTTGATACTGAAATCCAGGAACTCTCCCAACGTAAAGCCAACTTACGTCAGCTAAAGTTAAACCAACAACGTGAGATCCTAAATGAAAGTGCTAGTTATGCCGAAATGGAAGCAAGCTACGAAACAGCTAAAGTAAGACTAGAAGCACAAACTGGTTTAGTTAAATCAGGCATAGTGTCCGCACTTGACTATAAAGAAAGTTATGTTCATGAAGCGCAGCTTAAAAAACGTCTTAATATTCATAAACAACGCACCGCTGCACTTAAATTAGTCAATCAAGAAGCGATAAATATTCAGCTTGAGCAAATTAAGCAGCAACAAGGACAGTTGGATATAGCTCAAAATCGACTGAATCGCCTTACCGTTAAAGCAGGTTTTGATGGCGTATTACAGCGTCTCTCGATTGAGCTAGGTCAAAGTCTTGCTGCAGGGCAAGAAGTTGCACTGATAGGCAGTGTGCAAGAGCTGATTGCATTGGTTAAAGTGCCGCAAAGCAAGGCCCAACAAATATTTATTGGCCAACAGGCAATCGTTGATACCCGCAGAGATAAAATCGTCGGCATCGTTTCACGTATTGATCCTGTGGTTGTAGAAAATACCGTTGAAATTGAAATAGCCTTGCCAGCTCAACTCCCCGCCAGTGCACGACCACAACTGAGTGTTGATGCCACTATTATTACCGACACCTTAACTAACATTACTTACATGGAACGCCCCGTTAATGCTAGGGAAAATTCCAGCACAAGCTTATTTCTATTAGATGATTCAAACGATTATGCCATGAGAATGCCTATTAAATTTGGTAAAGAGGCCGGACGTTATATTGAAATTATTGAGGGTGGTAAAGTCAATGACACTTTTATTGTTTCTGACTTATCACTGATGAAAAACGCAGAACTGACTATCGAAAACTTTTAGATCTTAGCTAACCGCTAACGTCAATTACAAACTGTAATGACAAAATGCTGATACTTACAATTATAAACATGATCCCTCGTTTAAGGAACTGAACATGACAGATATAAAAATTGAAATGAAGAATATAGCGAAAATTTTTGAAACTGATGATGTGGAAACCCATGCGTTAAAAGACGTAGATATTGTTATTCGTGCTGGTGAATATGTTTCTATCGCTGGCCCATCTGGCTGCGGTAAGTCTACTTTACTCTCTTTATTGGGGTTATTAGATATGCCTAGTTCAGGCTCCTATATAATCGAAGGGGTTGATGTTAGTAACCTTTCTCTTGACGAAGCTGCTGGGATACGTAATGAAAAGATCGGCTTTGTCTTCCAGTCATTTAACCTAATTGATGAGCTTTCAGTTTTTGATAACGTGGCGCTACCTTTACAGTATAAAAAAGAATTACCTACCGATGAATTTATTAAAACAAGAGTCGAAGCTTGTTTGAAAATGGTAGAAATGAGCCATAGAGCTGGTCATAAACCTAATCAATTATCAGGTGGACAACAACAACGTATTGCGATTGCTCGTGCCTTAGTTGCCGACCCCGCAATTTTATTAGTGGATGAGCCAACGGGTAACCTCGACTCAAAAAGTGGTGACACCGTCATGGCAGTCTTAGCCGAACTCAATAAAAATGGTACCACTATTTGCATGGTAACTCATGATGCCCGCTATGCTGATATGGCGAATATTCAGCTTAAATTGCTTGATGGTGAAATTGTTAAAGAGCAGCCACTACAGGTGGCAATATGAGTAAATTCATCCAACAACACAAACAAGCTTGGGCCAGCCTAAAAAAGAAACCTGGTTTTGTATTAACGGTATTAATGACTATGGGCATCACCTTGGGTGCCTTGTTATGTGCAGTTACGCTAAACTATTTGCTATTGGTTGAACCACTGCCTTATCCAGAGCAAGACCGTTTATTTATTGCCGAACATAAACTTATTGGCGCAAAAAAAGAAACCAAAGCGGTTGCATATACCTATCCAGGATTAGTGCATTTATACAAAAGTAAAGAAGCGTTTGAAAAAGCCGCAATGCTTAGTTATGGTGGCGATGTCATCATTTCTCACAGCAGTCAGCCCTTGATTAATGCCGCTTATGTTACCCCTGAGTTTCATCAAATTTTAGCCTCGCCTTTGGCGCTTGGCAGAGTATTTGAAGCAAGCGAAGCCATTGATACCCATAATCCGGTGGCAATGCTTAGCTATAACACTTGGCAGAATGAGTTTAATGGCAGTGCTGATATTCTTGAGCAAAAAATCAACTTGAGCGGTATAAGTTATCGCATTATAGGGGTATTGGGCAAAAATTTTATAGAGCCTGAACTGGGTGAAATTGGCCAAGAAACTAACGTATGGATGCCATGGGACTACAATCAAGCAGGTGAAAGACAAAGAGAAAGTTTCGGTAACATCAGTGGTAATCTGAAATTTATTGGTCAACTTAAGAAAGGTGTTAGCCCAAGCCAAGCAAAACAACTGTTAACACCGTTAGTGAGTAATCGTTGGGTTGAAGGTGTTGCTGATACCGATTTTTTCAAAGGCTGGTCAGTTGAAATACGTGTGCGTTCGGTTAAAGAAGCGATCCTCGGACAGAGTGAGTCGATTGCGGTAATGTTGCTAGCCGGTGTTATCGGCTTGGTATTAATCGCTTGTGCTAATATTTCTAACTTATTCATGTCACGAACAGCAGAAAAACAACGTCAAATGGCGATTCAGGCTGCAATTGGCGCCACTAAAAAACACTTATTCAAAGCAATGCTTGCCGAAACTACGCTGTTGATGTTTATGTCGATAGTACTTGCCTTAGTAATTGCACAAGCTGGCTTTTATATTATGCAGCAATATTTAGGCGCAGTATTACCTCGAGTTAATGAATTATCACTTAACCCAATTACCTTTGGCTGTGCGGTACTGGTTACAATTGTTTTTGCATTATTTTTTGCTAAATTAAGTATCCGTATGATCAATTACCGTGCATTAAATACCACCTTGCAAAGCAGTGGTAAGGGCAGTGGTTTACAGGTATCTAAAAAAACTCGCCAAGTGTTGATTGCCAGCCAAGTAGCCTTAGCTACTGTATTAGTATTTGCTAACTTCAGTTTACTGAAAGATGCGGTAAAAACCATTAATGCGCCAATAGGTTTTGCCACCGAGAATATCTCAACCTTGGTTCTAAATTTTTCATCGACAGACTTTCCAACTCAAGAAGAATCGATTCCGATTATGGCTGAGGTGATGGAAAAACTTGAAGCATTACCGCAAGTAGAGTCTATTTCTCAAGGGCGTTCTCCAATAGACGGCTTTAGTATTAGAGCATTAACGAATGTTGCTGATAATGAAAGATATACACCTTATTTCAAAGGTGCTGATCATAGATATTTCAATATGATTGAGCAACCATTAATACAAGGAGATAATTTCACCCTTGTCGATCGCAAAGATGAAAATAATGTCATGATTGTCAATCAAGCATTTGCCAAACAGCTAAAGGCTGATGGTGATGTCATAGGTTTACAAATTTCAACGGGTGGCCCTGACCCACTGAAAATAATAGGTATTGTTAAAGATATTGCCATACCAGGTGATACTCCTCAGGATCAAGATAGTGACGCGGTAGGCACTGGTGTAGCGAGGGCTTATGTACCTAACAGCCTTGGCGGCCAGTCGTTTATGCTCAAACTTAAACCTGGACAGACGGTTAGTCGTGAGCAACTGGGAAAATTATTAGCCGAAGTTGATTCTAGATACTCTGTGTTTAGTTTTAACGCTTCCTCTGACATTCTTACTCAAAGCTTATTTTCTGAAATAACGACAGCAGTGACTACCGCCATATTGGCTAGTTTGGTATTTTTGTTAGCGGGTATAGGTTTATACGGTATTTTAAGTTACGGCACTCAACTTAGACGATTTGAAATTGGTGCCCGTATGGCAATAGGCGCGACACGAAAACACCTAATCACGATGATTATTGGTGATAATACTAAAGCGGTATTAGTTGGCTTTATCGGTAGTATTGTATTGTTTTCACTTGCTTATATAGGCCTGAGTGAATACATTCAACCATTCCTTACCTGGCAAGTTTTACCTATGATAGTCGCTACCCTGGTATTAATTATTTTAGTGACATTATTTGCTTGTTATTGGCCATTAAGACAATACATCAACAAGGCTGCTATATTTAGCCTACGCGGTAGTGATTAATACCAATTTGATTAAATTTCTTCCCTACTCAGAGCTACATTGATGAGCTTAAAACAAGCAAGATTTGTTAAACATAGTTTTTCTATATTTCATTAATTTTGTGATGTTATCAGTTTATCAATGAGCTCCCAAGGGGCGAGTTTAAAGGGTTCATATGTGGTGTTATTGATTTTGACAAGGGAATAACCATTCTCTTCAATCAATGCCTTACCTCTAACCCCTTTAATTCTCGCTGAGTGGGAAAGAACTTAATCAATTTGGTATAACGACTAATAAAACCGTTATTGTGTCGTTTAAAACAATAAGTAAATCACAACGATAAGTGATTTCAGTATAAGGTGGGCATAGCCCACCTTTTTTATATTATATTAACTGACAGTTCAGAGTAGCTGATATTTATGCTAATTTTCTTCAATATTTTAAAACAGGGTTTCAATGACCATTCCCATCATTAAAGTACAGCAGTTGGGCAAGGTATTCAGCACAGATGATATGCTGACGCATGCCCTGCAAGGCATAGACCTTGAAATTCAACCCGGGGAGTACCTTTCGATTTCAGGTCCTTCCGGATGTGGAAAATCCACATTGTTATCTATTATGGGTCTGTTAGATTTCCCCACCACAGGTAAACTCTTTTTTGAAGGTGAAGATATTAGTCAACTTAGCCTCGAACAAGCTGCTGCGATTAGAAATAAGAAAATTGGTTTTATCTTTCAGCAATTCAACTTAATAGATGAATTGAGTGTTTTTGAGAATATTGCCCTGCCCTTACGCTATGCCATGAAACCGATGAGTGGTAAGAAAATAAGGGAACAAGTTAATTATTGTTTGGATATTGTTGGTATGACATCAAAAGCCAAGCGTAGGCCAACACAACTTTCCGGCGGTCAGCAACAATGTATTGCTATTGCACGAGCTTTAGTCGCAGAGCCTTCAATCTTATTAGTTGATGAACCGACGGGTAACTTGGACTCAAAAAGTAGTGATCATATAATGGCAACGCTGCAAACGTTAAATGATCAAGGAACGACCCTTTGTATCGTTACTCACGACATACGTTACGCTGAAATGGCCAAACGTAAGCTATACCTGCTTGATGGCCAGGTTTTAGGTCAAACTCAATTAAATCATCAGAGTATGTTTTAAGCTCTGTCTAAATTGATGGAAAATAAACTTAATAGAATGATCAGTTTTGAATCTACTTTCAGGCTGAATTTATAGCAATTTAATTCTTTTGTGCCCTATTACTAGATAGGATTGCGATAGTTATTTCAGCTTTACAGTGAGAAAGTTGACCTTCGTATTCAAAGAAGCTTAAGGTCTTCGCTAGACAAAGTGATCATGAACATTATCTAATTTAACCTTCACAAAAAAGCCGCACTATTTATTATTAATAATAAATAGTGCGGCTTTTTGATGTTTAGCTATTTTTGCCTTATTTAAAGCTAAAAACGTAAACTAGATTAAGTTATTAATCGCAACTTCAGGGCTAAGGTCAGCATCGTAATCAACACCTTCAACGCCAAAACCAAACAGTTTTAAGAATTCTTGATGATAAGCAACATAATCAGTTAATTCATCAATTGTATCGGTATCAACAGTGTTCCAAATATCAGTCACACGTTTTTGAACGCTATCTTCTAATTCTTTATAGTTTTGACGGAAACGGCCTTCTTCATCTAAACGAGGAGAATCGCTGTAAATGTTCTCTTTGAATAAGTTAGAAATTTGCTCGATACAGCCTTCATAAGTACCGTCTGCTTTCATTACTTTGAACATTGCAGAAATATATAAAGGCATAATAGGAATAGCTGAGCTTGCTTGTGTTACTACCGCATTTAATGACGTAACACGTGCTTGGCCATTTAAATCAGCAGTCGCAGCATTAATTGCGCTTGCAGCTCTGTCTAAATCTTCTTTCGCTTTACCAATGGTTGCTTTACCGTAGATTGGCCAAGTTAACTCTTTACCAATGTAGGTATAAGCAACGGTTTTAACACCTTCAGCCAATACATCCGCTTCATTAAGCTGGTTCATCCATAATTCCCAGTCAGCTCCACCCATTACATCAATAGTACCTTGAATTTCAGCATCGTTAGCTGCTTCAACTGATACTTCATCAATAATACGCTTTGAAGTGTTAAGGTTTTTAGTGGTAACGCTTTGACCGATTGGCTTTAACGTTGACGAGTATACTTCACCAGTATCTGGATCAGTTCTACGTGGAGAAGCTAGTGAATAAACAACTAAATCAATTTTCCCCATGTCTGCTTTAATTGTTTCAATGGTTTTTGCTTTTATTTCATGAGAAAAAGCATCGCCATTTATGCTCTTAGCATAAATGCCGGCTTCATCAGCAGCTTTTACAAAAGCAGCTGTATTGTACCAACCAGCAGAGCCTGTTTTCTTTTCTGTTGGTGGTTTCTCAAAAAAGATACCTAAGGTTTTAGCATCATGACCAAAAGTAGACGTAATACGTGAAGCTAAACCGTAACCAGTAGAGGCACCGATAACTAAAACATTTTTAGGACCTGAAGCCGTAGAGGTTTGTGCTTTAACATAAGCAATTTGCTCATTCACATGCGCTTCACAACCTGCTGGGTGAGCATTAGTACAGATAAAACCACGAATTTTTGGTTTGATAACCATAAGTAAAACCTTTTTTATGTATATTAGTGACTCAGCTACCGTCTTGCATATTTGTATAAATTATAGCTAAGGTTTGAAAGAGCTTTTCAAATTTTGACGACATTGTACCTTGCCTTAAGCATAAAGAGGTATGACCAGAAGGCAATGACTTTATTTTTCTATTTGCCACCACCAGCACAGTTAGGAGAGCTTGGTACTTTATCAGCATTCATCGCTTGCCATTGTGATTCTGTATAGGTATGTAATGCCAATGCATGAATTTTTTCAGCTAGCTCTTCTGAAAGTACAGCGTTTACTAATCGGTGACGCTTAATCAGACGTTCTTCTTCAAAAGCTTTAGCGACAATCACTACCTTAAAGTGTGACTCACTTCCTGGTGGTACATTGTGATTATTGCTCTCATTAATCACTTCTAAATGTGATGGCTCAAAGGCACTCATTAGTTTTTGTTCTATAACAGAGGCAACAGTCATTATTCTCTCGCTGAATGTAAAAAGTATGGACTTGAATCGGCAAATATTTTAGCTGATTTAAGTGGATAGACCAACAATATGTTATGGATTATGACACAATAGTCGGCAATTTTTACTGACCTTTAGCCAATTTTTATGATCAGCCCTTTTATTGTTAATGATAAGAACTTATTTTTAAGCCGCTTTCCTGTTGCACAAGTAAACCGTAGCCTACAAGCATGGGATTCAGCCGACGAGTACCTACTAAACCATATTAATGAAGAAGGGTTAATTAAGGCTGATACAAAAGTAGCTATTTTTAATGATTCATTTGGTGCATTGGCTACGAACTTCTGCCATTCAGGTACTGATAATGCAAACGCGGTTTGTATTAATGACTCCTACATTAGTAGCCAGGGCATTAGTTATAACATTGAGCAGAACTATTTAGATGATAACAATATTACTCTGCTGACTTCACTTGATGACTTGCCTGATGATATAGACGTTATTTTATATAAGATTCCAAAAAGTAAATCGCTACTCATCGAACAACTGATTCAAATAAAAAAATCAGTTAGTGAGAAGTGTATTTTTATTGCAGCTGATCGCGCTAAAGAAATTCACAGTGCTACCTTAAAAGTGTTTGAAAAACATTTAGGTACCACCAAAACATCTTTAGCCGTAAAAAAAGCTCGTTTAGTCTTTTGTCAGTTTGACAACAAACAAGTGCATCAATCTCCTTTCCCTACTGTTTGGGCTTTGCCACATCAATCTACCAATGAGTTACCCTCACGTGATTTTTCCATAAGTAATCATGCCAATGTTTATGCTCGAGAAAAGCTAGATATAGGTGCTCGTTACTTTATTGAAAATTTACCTAAAGTAGCTGCTGGAAGCAAAGTAATAGACTTAGGCTGTGGTAATGGCGTTATCGGGCTTGCTGTTTTAGCAAATCAACCTGAAGCACATGTTCAGTTTATCGATGAATCAGTGATGGCAATTGCCTCAGCCAAGCAAAATATAATGACAAACCAGCCTGAATCAATTGAAAATTGTGAGTTCACTCTCAATGACTCTTTGACAGATATAGAAGGTGGTAGTGTTGATTTAATTTTATGTAACCCTCCTTTTCATCAAAATACCGCGACAACCGATCATATCGCTTGGCAGATGTTTAAAGATAGCCATCGAGTATTAAAAAAAGGTGGTGAGCTGCGTATCATTGGCAATCAACAATTAGCTTACCACATTAAATTACAGCGGCTCTTTGGCAACGAAAAGTTAATTGCTAGTAATAATAAGTTTGTCACGCAATCAGCAATTAAACGTTAATAAAATTGAGAAGTTCATGAACTACAAATCATTAAAAGCACTACTAGCCAGTATATTACTCGTTACTATGACGGCTTGTAGCACAGCTCCGAGCCATTTAATTGTTGCACCACAGGTCTATTTACCTACGTCAAATCAATTAGCCGATAAGCAGGGTAATGTCACTGTGGTTGATATGCGTACCAGTACCCATATAGTGCAAATTTTGGAAAAAGATGAAGCGGCGATTATTCTTTCTGCTGAACAGCGTCTTGAAAGTATCATTCAAGGCATCTTAGTAGAACAATGGCAGCAGCAGGGACTAGAAATTAGTAATACCGCTAAGAACAACATTATCGTCACCATAGAAAAGGCGGTCATCAGTGTTGCTCAAGAAAGTGTTAGTTATTCCACGCAAAGTGAAATAATAATTAAAGTGACAGTTGATAATACTAAACAAACCTTAACCAATCGTTTTAAGACCCGGGCACATAGTGAAGGGGCACTTAATGCGGATATTGCGGTATTAGAGCGCGAATTTAACCAACATTTATCAACCTTGTTGAAGCAGCTAATAACCAGTAAAGATATTCGAAACTTTTTATAGCTAAGTTGATATTTGGCTTATTTCACTTTAATAAATGGTAACTTATTTTGAAAAAACTTATCCATTCACTCATTACTGCAACATTACTCATCACTAGCTTTTTCAGCTATGGTGTTGATCCAACAAATATTTACCCTAAAGTTAAACTGGAAACATCAATGGGGGTGATCATTATCGAACTCGATAGGGTTAAAGCCCCTGTTACTGTTGATAACTTTCTAGAGTATGTGGTCAAAGGTGAATATAACAATACTATATTTCATCGCATCATTGATGATTTCATTGTTCAAGGTGGTGCTTATGATGCTAAGTTTTCAGCAAGAAAATTAGGGAAAAGCATTGTCAATGAGTCCGGGAATGGTTTAAAAAATGAGCCTGGCACTATTGCTATGGCAAAAGAGAATCGCCCACATACAGCAAACCGACAATTCTTTTTTAACCTCGCAGAGAATACCAGTTTAGATCCCGGTCGAAAGTGGGGCTATGCAGTTTTTGGTGCTATCGTTGAAGGAGAAGAAGTACTAGAAGCCATCGCAAAAGTACCAACTGATTATAACGAAGAAATGGCCTGGAATGACGTGCCAATCAAACCTGTTACTTTAATCAAAGCTACTTTATTGCCCGCCGATTAACTAGTCAGCTATTACCAATTAGGTTGATCTGAATAATTAATATACAATATACTTCTATTTACAAAGACATAACAAATAAGCGCTATTTTTTTTTGACAAAAAAACAATTATCACCGATAAATAAGGTAGTTAATAATAATTTCACCCATAAAAATTAGAAAGTGAAATAATAAATAAAGGCGCTAATTACCTGTTGATGAAAATCTGTAAATCCTACTAATCATCGTCATAGTTTTTGCCGTACAGTATATGCGTTTTGAGGGGGCTTCATGATAATTGAGCAGTTTATCGATGATAAGATAGTACAAATGCATGCCTATGTAAGTGCAGTTATTGAAGAGAGACTTCATTATACTGAACTAGATCGATTCATTTTAGATACTATGTCTGAGTGGACTTTATTAAGTGTTGTAGATGAAACACCACATAGTGCAAAAGAGCGTGTTTTTTGGCACCTAATGCACGAGGTTAGCTTACATGGTGCCCAAGCTTTGAACCAAGATCTATTCTTCAAAAGTGAAATGAATACCTGTTTAGATTTTTTCAACGGCGTTGGCAGCTATCCAATAGACTGTATAGGTTGGCGACCAATAGCCTAACCTAGCTCATTGTTTTTAATATCATTCCCCCAACATTATCGGTATTTATTTAATAACTCGTATTGTTGCTTCTGCAATGAGCAAGCCTCTGATAAACTTAGAAGAAATAAGAAACCTAATTTTAAGTTACTCGCTTATGCCGCAAACGCCTACAACTAGCCAAGTGAAAAATAGCTCTTTCAAAGAAGCTATTTTAAATAAGCGTATGCTTATTTGTATTTTTACTGGTTTCAGCTCTGGACTACCGCTCTTTGTTTTATATCAATTAGTACCTGGCTGGTTACGTGATGAAGGAGTAAGTCTTGCAGAGATAGGTTTATTTTCACTTATTGGCATCCCTTATGTCTGGAAGTTCCTTTGGTCTCCCCTCATGGATCGCTACTCTTTAGGCCTGCTTGGTCGACGACGTAGCTGGATGTTGGCGACACAATTATTACTATTAGGTTCAATTGCTGGTTTTGGCTATGTTAACCCTGTTATGGATATATGGTCTGTTGCTTATTTAGCTGCCGCCGTGGCTTTTTTCAGTGCCAGTCAAGATATTGTACTTGATGCCTATAGACGTGAGTTACTACCCGATAATGAACTAGGTTTAGGTAACTCTATTCATGTACAAGCCTACCGACTTTCAGGACTTGTACCTGGTTCATTAGCTTTCATATTAGCCGATCATATGAGCTGGCAGTCGGTCTTCATGATCGTTTCAGCCTTCATGTTGCTAGGCGTGTTATTGACACTCTTTATTAAAGAGTTAGAGTCAGAGCATACCGCGCCAAAAACACTGCAAGAAGCTGTTGTACTGCCCTTTAAAGACTTCATTCAGAGTAAAGGTCTTAAGTCAGCTGGTTATACTTTATTATTTCTTGTGCTGTATAAATTAGGCGATAACATGGCCACGGCCCTACAAACACCATTTTTCATTGATATGGGCTTTACCAAGACAGAAATTGGCGTAGTTGCCAAAACATCATCACTTATCGCGATGACAATTGGTATCATTGTCGGCGGACTTGTCATGGTCAAGCTAAGTATTAATCGAGCATTATGGTTATTTGGCTTTGTACAAATATTCAGTATTTTAGGTTTTGCTGCCCTCGCTGAAATAGGAAATAACACCTATGCTTTAGCGATAGCTATGGGGTTTGAATATTTAGGTGTTGGCTTGGGCACGGCAGCATTTACCGCTTTTATTGCTAAAACAACTAATCCTGCTTTTGCTGCAACTCAAATTGCATTATTTACCGCCTTGGCTGTAGTACCGCGCACATTTGCCAATGCAACCACTGGTGTTATAGTTGAACAAATCGGTTGGACAAATTTTTATTTTATGTGCACCGCTTTAGCTGTACCCGGCATGTTAATGCTACTAAAAGTTGCCCCGTGGAATGAAACAATTGAACTAACAGGTAGTGACAAAACAATATGATAAAATTCTTCTTTTTAATCCCCATTATTATGTGTGCTATTTGGACTTGGTACCTTAATTATCATGGCTACAGCTTAAAACAAGGCATTAAAGGCTTTTCCTATATTTTTGCCTTCAATGCTATCCTCATTGGTTTTTTTGTCATGATGATCTGGATAACTCATTGAGTTAATTCTTGCCCTATATTTTATTCACTTAATGATAGGACCCATAATTATTACCATTTGATAATTACCAAATACTTGAGAAAGCCTTTGATAAGAAACAAAGCAATATAGGTTTTTCTGTCATACACTTAGATTATCTTTTCACTTTATTTTACTGATCTTATGTTAATTGTTGATCAAAATGTTCTAGATGATATAGGTCGTGGATTTTCGGTTCCCGCCCAACCTAAATTGCTACTTGAGTTGCTTAAACTCATGGCTGATACCAATCCCGATATTAATGCAATTAGTGATGCTATCAGTAAAGATATTGCCGTTAGTGCTGCTATTTTAAAAACCATTAACTCCCCCCTATATGGCTTAAGTCGGACTGTCACAGATATCAAAATGTCAGTCAATTACATTGGTATTTTTGGTGTTGTTATGCTTGTAACGGGCAGCTTACTTAAGAAGAGTTTTGACCCTAAAAGTTGCAGTATAGATTTAGAGGATTTTTGGCTATTTACCTCAGACATTGCGAGTGTGGCAATGACAATAGGACAAAGGTTTAAACCTCAAATTGCCAATGATAAATTTTTTAGTTTGGGATTATTCCATGCCTGTGGGGTACCCGTAATGGCAATGAAATATGATGATTACCAGCAGATACTCGATGAGGGTTTAACAACCCCAGAGTTAGAGCTTACTTCCGTTGAGGAAGCACACTATGGCTTTAATCATACAACCATAGGTTACTATGTTGCTAGCTCCTGGCGTTTACCCAAGGATGTTTGCCAAATCATTCTACAGCACCATGAACGTTCTTTTTTAACCGAACTAAATGGCTCTGAAGCACAAGATTTATTTTCGGTATTAAAACTATGTGAACATTTAATGTCTTTAAAGTACTTAGAACGCCCTTCTACTGATTGGCCTTATGTTAAAGAAAAAGTACTCTGTGTTATGGGTATTGATGGCAATGCATTACAAGCACTTATTACTGAGTTTACCTGCCTTAAAACGGAAAATACCAATGAGGAAGTATAACTATCTATAAAGTGACTTTCTTGAGCTAAGTTAACTTAGCTCAACTTAGAAAGTTTAACCCCCTTTAGACTAGCTATTGGTAAACCTTCCCCATGATAAAAGCAAAGCTCTGAAATCATCAAGCCCACAGCCAGCTACTTCGTTTTGATCCAAGTGAATATGCTCATCAGTCAACATATCAGGTAAACCTTCACCACTACCATTTAACGAGCCATTCATGCTGACATTGGTTTGCACTGAAATATCATCTCGGCTTAGGGTAACAGAGTATTCACTGCCAGTGATCAATATCTCAGTCGACTGACCCTTATCGACATTATCTATTGCCGTAAGCAGTTCAGTCAGTTTATCGATATCATTACCTAACTCTACTTCCATCCATGGACCTATGACCTCGTGCTCTAATGAAAAAAGCGCTCTGGCTTCACCTGTAATGGCGTCGTGTACAAATTCATATTCCATAGCCTTTCCTATCTAATTTGGGGATAAAGGGCATACATTAAGTGTAGCAAAGCTTTAGCGGGATAATGCCAAGTGCATTAATTAATTGACCACTTAGCGATAATTAGAAGCCTTAGAGACAAAGCATTGGTTGAAGAGGATTGTTGTTCTCTTATCAAAATCAATAACGACGTGTGTAAGCCTAAATAATTCGCCCTTTGCAAGTTTATTAGCTAGCTTGCCACTGACAAGTAATTAAAGTGTTGTTAGTTGGTAAATTATTATCTGCACTTAAATAAACATGGCCAACAAAACTATCAGATTTTCCTATAATTCCAACTCCTTTTGGTGTGCCTGTCATAACAATATCGCCATCTTCAAGCGAAATAAAAGATTGCAGCTCTGTTAAAATTTCATCAGGTTTGACCATCATTAAACCAACGCCGCCTTGCTGTTTTAGCTCGCTATTAATTGTCAATGACAAGTTCAATTGATTAATATCTCCTTGCTCAATGCTAACAAAGTCACTGAATATGGCAGAGCTGTCAAAAGCTTTAGCTCGCTCCCAAGGAAGTCCTTTCGCTTTTAGCTTTGCTTGTACATCACGCTTAGTTAAATCTAAACCAAGTGCAACGGCGGTAAACTTTCCATTTTGATACAAAAAACTTAACTCGGCCTCGTAATGCAATACATCATCATTATGCTGAGATAAAAGCGCTGAGCTAATGGCTGAATTAGGTTTTAAAAATACCACCATTTCATCAGGTATTTCATTGGCTAACTCTTTTATATGGTCGACATAATTTCGCCCGATACAAATAACTTTTGATGGTGTTATTTTTTGTGTTGATCTTCCAGCGGAGACCAAGCTAATGCTATTCATAATAAAGCCTATTTTGTCTTGAACTACATAATAACGGGCATAGTAATCAGTTAGTTGTTATTCGACAAGTTGATTTTAACGTTGACAGAAAAATATAAACGCATGCATCGCACCATTAATATTAATAACCACACAAATTCAACCAACAAACACAAAGCAAAAACAGCATATAGCTTGGACTCACATAAAACAGCTAATAAGGTTAAGCCACTGACAATGTGTAAATAATATAAAATTAAGCCATGCTTTTTGTTTAGAAAGTTATGCATATGAGGAATAAATTGCATTGCAGAAAAATCAACTAAGCAGCGTTGTTGCAAGTGAGTGTAACTTAAAAATGGCAGTATCTTGAGCAGCATACCTTGTATAACTGACAACAAATAAAAGTAGATAAAAATAGCTGTTAACAACATGCTTTTATCTGGTAACAAAAAGGGTAAAGAGCTGTCAGTATTTGAATAAAATTTATCCGGCAAAAAATATAAAACATTAAGTACTAACAACGAAGTTGCCGCTAATTGCCAATATTTGATACTGTTATCTTGCACTTTACGTTTTCGGTGCTTAATCACATAAAAAAGTATGCTAGCAAAAACAGCATGACTGATAAAGATCAATGGCAACACAAGCTCACCAGAAAAGATAAATAACAGAGTTAAAAAAAAGACTGTTGGAGCAAGATATTGTCTTATCAGTTTTGGCATATTAGGCGACACATGAAACATAGGTAGCACTTGAAAGCTCACGGCAATAATTAAAATACCAGCCCAACCAACTAACCCCATCAATGCATGTATATCTGTAATATGTTTGCCTAGCAGCATAACCGGTAAGCTAATACCCACACGGTTTGCCAGTAAAAGTAAGCCCAAAACGATCAAACAAACAAAAGCGATAATGGCTAAGCGAAAACCAACAATTGAGTCGCCTTGGCTTATTTTCCTAATTAACACCCAGACGACTGCGCCAATATATATACTAAGTCCAAAACTTAACAGTACCATTGCCGTAATGGTCAACCAGCTTTTAGCAACAATAAAGCTCAACATTAAAGCCGCTACACCAATAAAATATAAGGTATGACTCGCGGTAGCAATTAACCTCGGCTTGGCAATACCTATACCACCAATAACTGGCAGTAATTGCAATAATGCTCCCATCATCACCATAGTTAAAAAACCTAGGGTAAAGCCATGCGTTAGCGCTAACATGTTTGGCTGCCAACGACTTAACCAAAGGGATTCTCCTGAAAAAAATACCAAGAAAGCACAAGCAATGATAAAGACTGGCGCGCTGATAAAGAAACGAAAAGGTAAGTCTATTGGCGGTAAGGCATTAAACGATAATCCTGAAATATTCATAAAGAGCCTTTATATTAACGCCAATTTCCACTTATATTTTAGCTGCTTAGTTTCGAGCTTTTGATTGGATAATATTATTATTAAAGACATGCTCAAAGAGTTTCTGGTCATCTTGTCGGTAAATATATAAAGAAATATTATCATCACTATGTACTTCACAGTGATACATAAAACCTGCTTGTTGCAGCTTTTCGTACAAGGGAAAGGGTTGACGCCTATGCCGAACTAAAAGGCATTCTTCTTCCGTTAACTGAGCCAAGGCAGAGAGTATCACTGTCATCGGCTCAGGTGGTGCAAGCTGCTTTACATCAACACGAATAAGCTCCATACGAACTAAGCGATCACGCTGGTTTTAAAGCCTGCAATAATTTTCTCAGTATTATTAAGGTGTTGCGCCATCATAGGGTAAAGCATCATTTCTTCTTTCATATTATGCTGCTGCATCATCACCATTAAGGTTTCTGATAACCCTAAATACTCATCTTTTTCTTTTGCTGCCAACGCATTATCAAGATTTTGAACTAAAGCACGCATTTGTTGATGCTCCATACGCATCACTTGTGTAGGCCCTGAGGTCATGCCAGTAGCTTGTTCGAATTTTGGAAATAAGGTCTCCTCTTCTTGGGTCAAATGCTCGGTTAACTCACTTGCAAAAAGTTGCCATTTTTCTAGTGCTAAGGCCCAATTATTATCTGCAACGGCAGTTTCGGCTTCAGAAAAAAACTCATCACATTCCCTATGTTTTGCTGTCATGTACTCTTGAATTGAACTCATAAAACTTCCTATTCTTTAATATCTACGATCAATAGCGTCATAATAGAGTAGCTAATATGAGCGTGCATTGACCTGCATTAATAAACCACTACAAAGTTGAAAGTATTACTTTGAAGAACAATGATATGAATCAGAAACAAGTAAGACACTAGTTTTCACTATTTGTAACAACCCTTTCTTATCATTTGTTTTAGTCTCATGGGCTATTTTATTTTCTATATTGGTCAAACTTTTATGACATTCAACAAAACCTTATTAGCACTATCGTTAACTTGCTCATCATTTTACAGTGTTGGTGCAGCATTCCAGTTAGCTGAGCATAGTGCTGCTGGTTTAGGTCGAGCTTTTGCTGGTGAAGCAGCTATTGCCGACGATGCTTCAGTTGTGGCACGTAATCCAGCCTTGATGGCGCAATTCGAGCGAATAGAGTTTTCAATGACTGGCACCTATGTTATGCCTGATGTCAGCTTAACTGGAGTGAGTACTCCTAGTGGAGTGAGTACTCCTAGTGGAGTGGATCCTTCAGTATTGAATAACGATAGTATCGCGCCTAGTGCTATCATTCCCGCGATGTACTTGGTTGTACCACTTAATGATAAATTTGCTCTTGGTCTTGGCACTTTCTCCAATTTCGGTTTAGCCACTGAATTCGATGATGATTATGCGGCAGGGCAATTAGCAGGTGAAACATCAATTACTACCGTTAATTTTAATAGCAGCCTTTCTTACAAAGTAACTGAGAAGTTTGCCATAGCCGGTGGATTAAATATCATTTATGCGGACGCGTCATTAGTTCGTAATTTTGGAGACAGCCCCTTAACTCTCCCCCCAAAAACAGAGGCCGCAAATTTAGCAGGGGATGATACCGCCTTTGGTTGGAATATGGGGTTATCTTATGATTTTAATGAAAATAACCGCTTAGGTTTTAGCTATCGCAGTGAAGTAAAGCTAGAGCTTGAAGGTGACTACAGTAATGGCTTGCCTGCAAATATTGGTGGCTTAGAAAGCCAAGTGGTACCTGGTGCTATGGATATCAGCTTACCAGCGATTATGGAATTTTCTGGCTTACATCAATTAAATGATAACTTAGCAGTACACTACTCTGCCATGTGGACTGGCTGGAGTAGTTTTGATGAACTAGCAGGTTATACTGAAGGCGTGGATGCTCCTGTATTCTCAAAACAAGAAAACTTCTCTGACTCTATGCGTTATGCTGTTGGTGCCACTTACCAAGTTAGCAGTCAGATAAAGTTACGCACAGGTATTGCGTATGACCAAACACCAACTGATGAAGATCATATGTCGATCTCAATTCCCGATACTAACCGTGTTTGGATAAGTGCTGGTTTAAATTATAGCTTTGATAATCAAGCCTCACTGGACTTTGGGCTAAGTATTATTCAAGGTGAAACTCAGACGTTTACTGAAACTGATGATTTAGGTCAACAGTGGGGATTTGAATCACAAGGTGATGCTTATATCATTTCAGCACAGTATAACCATGTGTTTTAAATTGATACTTGCTATAAAAAGCTAACGTCTCATTGTCATCCTCGTCATCACTAATATGGCTGGCGAGGATAATATTTATACGAGTTATTCTTTTACATCCAAAAGATGACGAATAGACAAGGTGATTTCATCAATATTATTCACATCAACCGGCGCAATAAAGATAGTATCATCACCGGCAAGTGTACCTAAAATACCAGCAGACTCTCCCATGCTATCAAGCATACGTGAAATGAGTGGCGCTGCACCAATACCTGTTTTTAAGATAATTTGCATATTATTATGTTTAACACTCAAGACCACTGATTCGATGGATTGCTTAGACTTTGGCACAGCCAATTCATCAGGCAAAATATAAATCATTTCATTATTGGTATTTCTCGTTTTTACCGCACCAAGCTTCGATAGTAGACGAGATATTTTCGCCTGAGACATATCATCAAAACCCTGTTTTGAAAGGGCTTCAGCTAGCTGGCCTTGAGAGCCATAACACTGCTCTTTTAATAAACGTTTAAATGCCTGAACTAATAGGGATTCTTTCTCTTTGCGGCTGCTAGTCATTTAGCTTCTTCATGGTGGTTAATTGTAATAAAGGGATTCTACACTATTGATACTCAGAAAATGAATATTTATTCACTTTAATCATTTTATTTTTGATTAACCTCAACTTACAATCGAAGTCATGTGGTTATCCCAACGCAGTTCATTAAAATCAGCGCTAATTTGGTACGGCACAAGAGGATTTTCTTGTGAAATAACACGACCACGACCTGTTGAGATAACAAACTTCCCCGCCGCCAATGTCGCGCCGGCACCATCTTTGAGTTTATGACTGCTAATAAACTCATTTGAGTCTAATTGCCAATAAGTAAGTAAACTTGCTTTAGGACAAGTAATTGCCACAGTATTATCTTTGTCATTAATACAAATACTGGCGGTGTATTGCTTCATACTGCGCCAAGTATTTACATCAGCTTTTAGATACTGAAGTTGAGATTCCCCTTGATGCGCAATAGCTAAAGGAACCTCATCGGTAGAAGCTCCTTGATATTGCATGCCCGCAATCACTTTCCCTTGCTCACTAACATCAAGATGTCTGATACTTAAGTGTTTATTTTCCAATTCGAACTTATCAATCACCTTACCGCTACCTATGTCCATATAAGCTAAATTTGCAGACATGGTATCAAGATTTAGTTTTTTCCTCGCCTGTTCAGGGTGGGTTTGAATACCACCATTGGCTATAACAATTTGTTGTTCATTTGAATTGGGCATAACAGCCAATTGATGAGGGCCAATACCACCAGAGTCGAACTGTTCAAGTACTTGTTGGCTTTTTCTATCTCGTAGAACAACCAGGCCTTGACCACGTTGGTAATCATTTTCAGTGGTTAGCAAAATACTATCATTGTTAATCAATACACCATGGCCATAAAAACGTTGCCCATCGCCAACTTTGATATGTTCAATAATCTCCCCTGTAGAAAAATCGACCTCTAATACATAATTTCCCGGTCGACGGGCAAACACAAGTGCATGGCCTGGTTTGCTACTGATAGCAATAACTTCGTGAGCTCGTGCAGGTAAGGGCACTTTACTAATCAATTCTCCTGAAAGGTCAAAAGCAGCAGCAAAGAAATTACCTTTTTTATCACTACAACCACTGACAAGCCATTGGCTTTTTTCGCTAAATACAGGGGTAAAAGGTAAAACACTTGTAACACCAAGCGCGGTTAGTCCCAATAAAAATTTTCGACGACTGATCATGGTTTCAACTTATTAAACTGATGACGACATAACTCATCATGCTCACATTACATCATTTACACTTAAAAGAACGAGGCTTGGTAGATATCCTCATTCTGCTCTTTAGCCTTAGTAGCCATTAAAAACTATATTTAACACCTATTATCACTTGCCTAGGTTTACCCGGGCGAGCACCAAAGGGGCGACGAGAAACAATAACGTCTTCGTCTGTAATATTGTCTATTTTCCCATAGAGTTTTAAGCTGTCATTGACTTGATACCAAGATGAAAAATCAACTTGTAATAACTCATCAGTCATTAAACCTTCAAGTTCAGTGTTGCTACCCGCCGCTTCGCTCATCTCACTTAAGTACTTAAATAGTAATGATGCCTGCCACTGCTCACCTTGCAGACCGGTTTCAATTGACACTTGTTGTGCTGGTAAATAAGGTAACTCATCTCCTGCTTCGACACTTCCCCACTGTGAAAATGTTGAATCAAAGCTATTTTGAAATTCTGACTTACTATAGGTATAAGCAACTTTTAGCGGAACCGTTAAACTATCAGTTAATTGCCAACTTAAGTTAGTAGACGCTTCAATACCAATGACATCAACTTCACCACCATTAAACTCTTGGTCAAGGGTTTCATTACAGCCACTTGAAAAGGTACAGGCGCCTTTTAAATTACTGTAGTCATTATAAAAACCAATGACCTCACCTTGAATGTTATCGGTATTGTAACGCCAGCCAAATTCATAATTCCAACTTTCTTCCGGATCAATATTATTGGCTTGCCCTGGGCTATTAGGCACGTAACCCTTATTTACCCCAACCAAAAGACCTTGATTAGGGGTTAGCTGATAGAAAAGTCCTGCCCCAGGCAAAAATACAGTATCGTTATTTTTACTCACCTTTGCATTGCCAGCTATATCTTGGTCTAAGTAATCTATTGCTTCCCCTTCAATATGTTCAACACGCAAACCTAGCGTGATATGAAAGTTTTCAATAACGGTATTAGCATTAATAAAGCCAGCAATTGCTGTGGCGGTATCATCATTGTTAGTAATAACGTCACTGGGTGTGCCATTGAGTAGCATTTGGCCAGCTTGCATATCGTAATACGTTGCTCGATGCAGACGAGTGACATTATCTTGATGAAGTCGTAAACCTGACTCTAAGATAACTTCGGCTGATTGAATTGAAGTATCCCAAGTCAGTTTACTCTCAATACCTTTTGAATAATAACGGCGATCATTTAAGGTAAAAATTAACGCTTCTTTTTCCGTTAAACTATCGCGGTCACCACGAAGTACCTCCATAAATAGCTTATTAACACCGGTATCAGGCGAGGTTAAAATGGTTTGCATGCTACGGTTAGTATTAAAACTATTTAACCTATCCCAATCACGGTCAAATTCTCGATGGTAAGCTTGAGTAAACAAACTAACATCACTGCTTAACTCAATGTAATGAGACAGCTGGAATTGATAATGCTCCCAATCCATTTGATCTTTTTGACTGGCAAGGTAACGCACTTTTCCATCTTGGACAAAGTCATCATCAGTTAAGCCTAAATAAGTTTCATTCGAGGTTTCTTCGCCGTAACCCATTTTAAACTGAAAAAATTGATTGCTGTCAGAATCGCTCGGCACATAATTAAGTTTCATTAAGACTTCATTTTTTTCAAAGCCGGTATCAAGATCATTACCCTGTACGTCGGTCAATGTCTTAAAACCATCAGAGCCTAGATGAATGCCCTCAACTAAAACACCAAACTCTCCTTTGCCGGTGATGGTATTATCACTAGCAATATTTTGTGAATAATAACCATGGGCCTTTTGATAATTATCTTGTCCGTAAGCTAAATCAAGCATACCTTGAGCGCCTTCTTCCACCGAGTTTTCCGTAATACCGCGAGACACCATATTTATAGCGCCACCGACTGTATTAGGTCCATACTGAATAGCCGAAGGCCCTTTAAATACTTCCACTTGAGTCATGCGTGACATCATAGGAAAATAATAAGCAGCAGGTGCTGCATAAGGTGCTGGAGCAATTAAAATGCCATCTTCCATCAGAGCAATTTTACTACTGCGCTCTGACGTTGCGCCGCGAAGCCCAATATTGGGACGTAGCCCATAACCATCCTCTTCACGTACATAAACACCCGGTACACTTTGTAATACTCGGTGAATATCATCAAACTCAAATAAATCTAATGCAGCTTCACCAATAACCACTGCTGAGCCTGTTGCTGTTTCTAGTTGGTTGTGACTGCCAAAAATGCTGATCACTTCCATTTGTTTGTTACTAGTATTTTCAGCTTCACTAACCTTATCATTTGCAAAACTTGATTGAGCTGAAAGGGCAAGTGTTAACGCTAGGGCTAATGGCTTTTTTGCCATAATTATATTATTCATTAAATTAGCTCCTAATCGCCATCATTTGAGTTAAAACCGATATTGATGTCCGTTGCTTGGACAAAATCAACAGTCAGTACATCGCGAATAGCTCTAAGAGAATCAATACCTGTAGTAATTTGAGCACGCCCTTCAGGTGACTTTAATAACGCTTCATAATCATCAGTTAAAACATTCGCTGAGGTAATTGCCTGCTCTATCGCAGCTAACATTTCAGTAGCAATATTTTGCTGGCTT